>Ga0233425_10004978_pt1 | contig 21579 bp, 14 predicted proteins | sample Watercolumn_Towu_2_FD_181712 | JGI IMG/M metagenome (GOLD analysis project Ga0233425, IMG submission 181712) | Freshwater microbial communities from Lake Towuti, South Sulawesi, Indonesia - Watercolumn_Towuti2014_140_MG | ecosystem: Environmental > Aquatic > Freshwater > Lake | place...
ATAATAAGGGCGATGACCTTGCTGTCCTTCCGAATTATTTTGACAAACCTTGGATTGAGCACTTTGAAATATTTTTCGCCGATGGCTTTGATCTGTCTGTCACTGAATTTCGTAACATAAGGCAGGTCACCAAATGCTTTATTCAGGATCATGAAAACAGGTCTCACATATTTTTTAAGCTCATCTTTTGAAACAACACTCACGACTTCAAAACCGTATCTTTTCTTTACTAATTCCGCACCTCGTGCAGCCTTTTCAATTGCTTTTTCACCTAGGGTAAGCCTGAATTCGATCCAATCGTTTTCCTTGGTGTAGCCTGCATGCTCAAAATGACTTAAATAATAAGGCTTATGATAAACCGAGCCAATGGAAGGCAACCGCCCGAAACCTTCGATCAACAAACCCTGGGTATCGAGGTTATTAAATCCAAGCGGACCATGAACAGCAGTCATCCCTTGCTGTTTTATCCAATTTTCAGCCGTGCTGAATAATACTGAAGAAACTGCTTTATCATCAATAAATTCAATCTTTGATATTCTGCCTTTCTTTTCCCCTGTTTTTTCATTGTAATCACGGTTAATAATCGCTCCTATTCTGCCCACGGATTTTCCATCTTTAATTACCAACCAGAATCTGGCATCGCAGGTTTCAAACGAAGGATTTGTTGCGGGTTGAAGTTGTTTTACTTCATCGCTTTTTAGGGGTGGCACCCACAGTTTTTCGTCCCTGTAAAGCTCAAACTGAAAATCGACAAACTTCCGGATATCTGGTGTTGCAGTTACCTCTTTGATTTCAAACATTACTTTTTAAAATCTGTTTAATGAACCTGACAAAGTTAGTGTAATGTATCGTTGATCAAAGATTTTTTTGGTTGAACCGAAGACAAATGTTTTTTTTGCTTTAATTTAACCAAAATTTCAGGTAAGTATTGCTTATGAACATTCAGACTGAAATAGCAAGGAGAGTCCTGGTTCTGGACGGCGCTATGGGTACCATGATCCAACAATATGGGCTTGAAGAAAAGGACTATCGTGGCAAACGGTTCACTGATCATCACGCTGACGTTAAGGGAAACAATGACCTGCTTTCGATAACCAAGCCGGAAATTATTCTCGAAATCCACCGGAAATATCTTGAAGCAGGAGCTGACATTATCGAAACCAATACCTTTAACAGCAACGGGATTTCACTGTCGGATTACAAAATGGAGTATCTTGCTTACGAACTGAACGTGGCTTCAGCACGACTGGCTAAGAGCTGTGCTGATGAGTTCACCCGAAAGGATCCATCCCGACCGAGGTTCGTCGCCGGCTCGATGGGACCTACCAATAAAACAGCCTCGCTGTCACCTGATGTCAATCATCCCGGCTTCAGGGCTGTTCATTTCGACGAACTTTATATGGCTTATAAAGAACAAGCTCGTGGGCTGATTGACGGCGGGGTGGATATTCTTCTTATAGAAACTATTTTCGATACCCTTAATGCAAAAGCTGCAATGATGGCTGTTACCGATGCAATGCAGGATAAGGGTAAAAAAGTTCCGGTCATAGTATCAGGAACTATTACCGACGCAAGCGGAAGAACCTTGTCCGGTCAGACCACCGAGGCTTTCTTAAATTCGGTTTCTCATCTCGATCTGTTAGCAGTCGGCTTGAATTGCGCCCTCGGTGCAAAAGATCTGCGTCCCTATCTTGAGGAACTTTCGAACAAGGCACCTTTTTATGTAAGCGTTTACCCGAATGCCGGTTTGCCCAACCAATTCGGCGGCTACGATGAAAGTCCGGAACTGATGGCAGGTTATCTTAAGGATTTTCTTGACCATGGATTCGCAAATATTATCGGAGGTTGCTGCGGCACTACTCCCGAACATACCAGGGAATTTGCGAGACTGGCTGAAAAAGCCGCACCCAGGAAAATTCCTGCTAACGATCACCACCTGAAGCTGAGCGGACTTGAGCCGCTGGTGGTTTTTCCGGGGAGTAACTTTATCAACATCGGTGAACGAACCAATGTCAGCGGCTCCATCAAATTTGCAAGACTTATCCGGGAAGAAAAGTATGAAGAAGCCCTTTCGGTGGCACGACAGCAGGTTGAAAACGGCGCACAAATCATAGATATAAATATGGATGATGCGATGCTGGATGCGGAAAAAGCGATGACTGAATTTCTCAATATGATCGCATCCGAACCGGATATTGCAAGAGTGCCGATCATGATCGATTCATCCAAATGGAGTGTTCTGGAAGCAGGATTGAAGTGCGTGCAGGGAAAAGCGATCGTTAATTCCATTAGCCTTAAAGAAGGGGAAGATGATTTCAGGAAAAAGGCAGCAAAGATCAGGAATTACGGTGCTGCCGTAATTGTCATGGCATTTGACGAAGCGGGGCAGGCAGCATCTTACGAACGTAAAATCGAAATTTGTAAAAGGGCATACGACATCCTGACCAACTCCGTGAACTTTCCACCTGAGGATATCATTTTCGACCCGAATATTTTAACAGTCGGGACAGGAATTGAGGAGCACAACAACTATGCAGTCGATTTCATTGATGCCACACGTTGGATTAAACAAAACCTCCCGTATGCAAAGGTAAGTGGTGGAATCAGCAATCTTTCATTTTCGTTCCGGGGAAATGATCCGGTCCGGGAAGCGATGCATTCTGCGTTTCTTTATCACTCCATCAATGCCGGACTCGACATGGGAATTGTGAATGCAGGTATGCTCCAGGTTTACGACGAAATCCCGAAGGACTTGCTGGAAATCGTCGAGGATGTTATTTTAAACCGCAGGAAAGATGCAACCGAAAGGTTGATAGCTTTTGCTGAAAAAGTTAAAGGAGGCAGCGAGATTGTAGTTAAAAAAGACAAGTGGAGAAACGACAGTGTTGAAAACCGGTTGAAACATGCACTCGTAAAAGGAATAGTGGAATACATCGAAAACGATATTGAGGAGGCTCGCCCAAGGTATACCAGGGCACTTGAAATTATCGAGGGACCCCTGATGGACGGGATGAACATCGTAGGTGACCTTTTCGGGTCTGGAAAAATGTTCCTGCCGCAGGTGGTTAAAAGCGCCCGTGTCATGAAGAAAGCGGTGGCAAAGCTTCTTCCATACATCGAAGAGGAACAATCGCTGGGAGGTGCAAAGCAGTCCGCCGGCAAAATAGTGATGGCAACCGTAAAAGGAGATGTTCATGACATCGGTAAAAATATTGTAGGCGTGGTCCTGGCTTGCAATAATTTCGAGGTAGTCGACCTTGGAGTTATGGTTCCTGCGGAAAAAATCCTGCAGGCAATTTCTGAGGAAAAAGCCGATTTGCTTGGACTAAGCGGTCTCATAACCCCGTCGCTTGAAGAAATGGTTCATGTCGCGAAAGAACTGGAGCGAAATGAAATTAAAATCCCATTATTGATCGGTGGAGCAACTACTTCTGAGATTCACACGGCTGTCAAAATTGCTCCTAATTATGCTGCCCCGGTAATCCATGTGAGGGATGCTTCAAAGGGAGTAAATGTGGCTTCAAAGCTGATCTCAAAGGATCAAAAAGCAGCCTTTTCATCTTCAATAAAACAAAGTTATGATAAGATCAGGGCTGAACATGATGCGCGGAAAAGCGACGGATCCTATATTTCGTACGAGGAAGCTATCAGGAATAAGCTAAAAACTGACTGGAATGAGTCCTTGATTTATAAGCCGGCATTTACCGGAAATAAATTGTTTTTAGACTATCCTCTCAAGGAGATCAGAAATTATATCGACTGGACTTTCTTCTTTCATTCATGGAAGATTAATGGTAAGTTCCCAAAAATATTTGAGGACCCGCTGAAAGGTGAAGAAGCTAAAAAGCTTTATGATGATGCAAACCAATTACTCGACAGGATTGTTGGTGAGAGAATGCTGACTGCAAATGGTGCAATCGGGTTTTTCCCAGCCAATTCAATCGGTGAAGACGTGGAACTTTATGAAAATGAAAAGCGGCAAAAAACAATTGCAACTTATAGATTTCTGAGGAACCAGCAAAAAAAAGATTACGGGATTCCGAATCTTTCGCTTGCCGATTTCATCGCACCAAAGGAATCCGGATTTACGGATTACATTGGATGTTTTGCTGTGACAGCAGGAATCGGGCTTGGGAAGTGGACTTCAAAATACGAAAAGGAACTTGATGATTACAGCAGCATCATGATGAAAGTTCTTTCTGACCGGTTTGCAGAAGCATTTGCAGAACTGATGCACGAGAGGGTCAGGAAAGAATTCTGGGGTTATGCTCCTGAAGAAAATTTGAAAGTGGAGGACATGCTAAAAGAAGAATACCAGGGGATTCGTCCTGCACCAGGTTATCCTGCCTGTCCGGAACATTCCGAAAAAAGGTTGTTGTTCAATCTGATTGACCCTGAAAGCCAAACCGGCATAGTCCTCACAGAGAATTTTGCAATGTATCCGGCGGCTTCAGTTAGTGGTTATTATTTTTCTCATCCTTTTTCCCAATATTTTAATGTTGGTAAAATTGGTCTGGACCAGGTCAGGGATTACGCTAAGCGGAAAAGAGAAGGTCTGGATCAGATTGAGAAATGGCTCAACATGAATTTGAATTATAAATAAACAAGGAAAGTTATAAAATGCGAATTCCATTTACTGAATTCCTGAAAAACAATATAGTTCTGTTTGATGGCGCGATGGGGACAGAATTATACAACCGCGGCGTTTTTATCAACAGTTGCTACGACGAACTTAATTTGACCCGTCCCAGGCTTATTGCTGAGATCCATCAGGCATATATTGAAGCCGGTGCTGATGTAATTGAAACCAATACTTTTGGAGCAAATCGGTTAAAATTACAGAAGCATGGTCTTGAGGATAAAGTTTATGAGATTAATTTCAAAGGAGCCACAATAGCCAGAAAGGCTGCTGGCGACGATATTTATGTTGCCGGTTCAATCGGACCTCTAAACATCAGGCTGGAGCCTTGGGGACCTTTATCTGAAGCCGAAGCTCAGGAAATATTCCTTGAACAGGCAAAAGGATTAGCAGAAGGTGGTGTTGATCTCATAATTCTTGAAACATTTTCCGATTTACATGTAATTCAACAGGCACTTGCTGCCATTAAATCAAACTACGCTCTTCCGGTAATCGCACAAATGACGATCGGTAACGACGGCAACACTCTTTTCGGAACGCCCCCTGAACTGTTTAGTTCTAAACTTGCCAAATGGGGAGCCGATGTCGTCGGTATTAACTGCAGTGTCGGTCCCAAAGCAATGTTGGATGCTCTGGAGAAGATATGTGAGGTGGTTCATGTTCCAATCAGCATAATGCCTAACGCAGGAACTCCGGTAGATGTGGAGGGAAGAAATATCTACCTTGCCACTGCAGAATACTTTGGCGAATATGCCCGGCGATTTATGCAGGCAGGAGCTGGAGTAATCGGAGGTTGTTGTGGAACAGGTCCTGCTTTTATCAGGGAAATACGGAAATCAATCCAGTCCATTCAACCGAGGAAATCGATTATCAAGCCGGTCGAAATAAAAGTGACTGAACATAAAACACCTGTCATTCCAACCGGAGAAAAATCCAATTTTGCACGCAAGATATGTAATTCCGGGTTCGTTACTTCGGTTGAGATTGTTCCGCCCCGGGGAACCGATCCTTCAGTTGCAATTGAGCAGGCACGGATTTTTAAGGAAGCCGGAGTGGATGCGATAAATATCCCTGACGGACCAAGAGCTTTATCGAGAATGGGCGCTCCCTTTCTTTCGTTGATGATTCAGCAACAGACAGGCATTGAAGTGATCCTGCATTATGCCTGCCGCGACAGGAATCTTTTGGGAATGGTTGGCGACCTCCTGGGAGTTTATGCCGCCGGTATTAAAAATATTTTACTCATAACAGGCGATCCGCCAAAAATGGGAACTTATCCTGATGCAACAGCAGTATTTGATGTGGATTCCATTGGACTAACCAATGTGGTCACATCATTGAATTCAGGGTTTGATCTTGGGGGGAATCAGATAGATAAGCCGACTGGATTTTTCACAGGAGTTGGAGTAAATCCTGGAGCAATTGATTTGGATTATGAAATCCGGCGGTTCGAATGGAAAGTAAAAGCGGGCGCTGAATATGCAATAACACAACCTGTTTTTGATAATGAACTCTTTTTTAGTTTTATCAAAAGGATATCTCATGTTAAAATTCCTGTAATTGCAGGCGTCTGGCCTTTAGTGAGCATCCGTAATGCGGAGTTTATGAACAACGAAGTACCCGGCGCTTCTGTTCCTGATCATATCATGAAAAGAATGTACGCAACAAAGACCAAAGAAGAGGCACAGGAAGTGGGGATTCGAATTGCCAGGGAAACTATCAGCCAGATCAGGCGAGAGATTGCGGGAGTTCAGGTTTCTATGCCTTTCGGAAAAAGTAAATACCCCCTCGACGTTCTCGAGGAGGTATTATAAAGAGAATTTATGAAAAAGAAGACCTTAATTTCAGAGTAAAATAATCACATATAAATATCGGTAATGTCGATATTATCAAGATAGAGGTCCAGCACCTCTTCGGAATTGACCGCGACAATCTGGTCGATTTCATCGGAGCCCGGCAAATAATAGACCTCAACATAGAATCCGTACACTGCATAAAGCTGTATGCTATAGATACTGTAATTTCTTTCTGCAACATGATGACCATTGTTTAAAAGAACATAGCTTTTTAAATCCTCGGTCAAATTCTGAAAGTCTAATGCTGTTATCACCTGACTATGTTTTTAATGGTTTACACTTTGTTAATTCACAATGAAGAAGCTTAAAATTGCAAGTATCAAACTGATTAACTGAATGTAGAAAAGACTTTTTGAGAAACTTTCCCTTGATTCCTCCAATCCTTTCCCCGCGAATTCATCATTATTAATTTCCATTTTACCTCGATTTGAATAGTTACCTTAACACCGATTGCGGTTCATTATAAAACCATACCAAACACAAGAAAAAAATTAGGTTATTAACAATCAAATGTTTATAAAATCCCCTTGTTTCTGATCACTATCCGAAAATAAATATTGCATTTCGATTTCGGATAGCAAAAAGGATTATTGAAGTTTTACAATGAATTTCCCGAATGAATAAACCAGGTCGGTAGTATGAAGAGCGCAGTGTGTTTGATATTTATTGCATCCTGAGAATTTCCTGATCAGTATGCAGGGAAATTGTTTGATGGAATCGCCGGGAATAGTAACTTACAAATTGCATGAAGACAGTTTTAACCTGATAAATTCATGAAAAATGAATCATTCACCGGAGACCGTCCCGATAAGGCATCTGGACGAGGGTTAACCCTCGACAACGCTTCACTATATCGGCTTTTGAAATGATATGGCATTACAAAAGTGAAAAATTTGTGAATTTTTCAGGTTAATAAATCGTCGCTGGGTGCCGAAAAAATAATCCGGGATTATTACAGATATTTTTAGCATTTTTACATTAAATAATATTCTATAAATTTGCCGGCGCGTAAATTATCCCCGTACCCTCATTATGATAGATAAAGTAAAAGGCAGTGAAGATTTTGAATCGACGAATTTCATTATTTTTTTACATAACCGGCGGAAACCTTTATTTTATGTTACACTCGTTACAATCCTTGCATCTGTAATTTTTTCCTCCCCGTTCTTTATTACACCGATGTATAAATCATCGGTCATTATGTTTCCAACTTCGTCTAATTCGATTTCAAAAGCCCTGCTTTCGGAAAACATAGCTGAAAAGCAGGATATTTTAGGATTCGGCGAGGATGAACAAACAGAGCAGATGCTTCAGATTTTAAGCTCGAATAAAATACGCGACAGGATTATAGAGAAATACAGTTTGATGGACCATTACAAAATAAATCCATCGTCAAAATTCAAGTATACGAGGCTCTATAAAACCTATGATGAAAATATAACCTTCAGACGTACCGAATATATGGCGGTAAAAATCACTGTCCTTGACAAGGATGCAAATATTGCTGCCAACATTGCTAATGATATTGCAGAGTTGCTTGACTCGACCAAGAATATCATGCAAAAGGAACGCGCCATTAAAGCCTTAAGAATTGTCGAGGCTGAATACCTGAAATTGAAATCCGAGGTTCAGCAAATGGAGGATTCGCTCACCAAATTGAGGGAGCTGGGTGTTCATGATTATGAGTCACAGGCTGAAATGATAAACCAGCAACTGGCGATTGAACTGGCGCACGGAAACAGGTCAGGAGTGAAGGCACTTGAGGATAAATTGAATATTCTGGCAAAATTCGGAGGACCTTATGTTTCGCTTCGCGATGCCCTGGAATATGAAAAAAAACAACTGAGCGAAGTAAAGGCAAAGTATGACGAAGCAAAGATCGATGCAGAAGAAGTTTTACCACAAAAGTTTATTGTCAACAGTGCTTATCCTGCAGAAAAGAAATCGTACCCGGTAAGGTGGATAATTGTTTTGATTTCGACTTTGTCAGCAATCATCTTAGCTATAATTACTCTGGCTGTGCTGGATAGTTTGTCAGTATATAATAAAAAAAAAAGGCTGAGGTCGATTTAAGCTGGCTCGACATCGACAAGTACCTCGATGAGTGTGTTAGCATAGTTAAAAAGTTTGTTCGTGGCAAAGAAACAATTCATATTGACAAGGTTCCGGAGAAGGTTGATCCCGGGTTATACAGGAGTAAGATCTTTAATTTAATCATAAACATGGAAAGTCAGTTTTATCAGATCAATATATTGAAGTTACTAAACAAATGGAAAATCCACTTAGGAGCAATTGTTTTGTTAGCAGCAATACTTGGTGCTTTATTTTCTTCACCAATTTTTATCACACCCATGTTTAAGTCCTATGCGGTGGTTTACCCTTCTAATATTGCTCCTTATTCCGATGAAAGCGAAACTGAACAAATGCTCCAGATTTTACAATCGAGTGACATCCGGGATTCGGTCATTCGGAAATTTGATCTTGCCCGCCATTATAAAATTGACAGCTCATACAAATATTTCCTGTCGAGCATGATTTGGGAATATTCGCAGAATGTAAAGGTCCAGAAAACACCATACGAGGGGATCAATATCGAGGTCATGGATAAAGATCCTAAGATTGCCTGCGACATGGTAAATGCCATACTCACATTTTATAACAAAAAGGTTCGCCAGCTTCATGAAATGAAGTTCGTGGAGGTGGTTGCTCTGTATAAAAGGGCGCTTGATAAAGAACAGAATTATATCGATAGTTTAAAGAACAGTTTTATCAATCTGAGTGTAACTTACGGACTCCTTGATTACTCGAACCAATCCAGGGAAATTGCCAGGGGATATCTGAGAACCATAGACGGCTCAGGTTCTTCGCATATCAATTCGAAAGAAGTAATCCGGCTGAAGGAAAACATCGAGAAGAGGGGCGGAGAGTTTATCCTTCTTGAGAGTCTGATAACAAATGAAGCTGCAAAATTTATCGATCTTAAACTTGAATATGAACGGGCTTACCGCGATTATGACAGAAAATTCACTTATACAAATACTGTAACTGAACCTTTTGTAGCCGATAAAAAAGCATATCCTGTGAGGTGGCTCATAGTAGTATTAGCCTCCCTTGCTTCATTTTTTGTTGCACTGATTGCTGTTTTAATTTTCGAGAATTATCATGGACTGACCAGGTCCTCGATCGCAAAGCTTTAACTAAATAACCGGGTATTTTGACTGAAAGAAGTAAACTTATTTGGGTCTATCTTGTCAGTACCGCATTCGTTGCTATCAATTCTGTTTTGATCGTGAACCATTATTTATGGGGAGCTATTTTACCTGTATTGATTCTGATTCTTTTACTGTATTTCGTTTCACTTGATAAAGTTTTACTGCTAATAACATTTCTTACACCCGTTGCAATCAATGTCAGGGACCTTGAAATGGGGCTGGCAATTTCATTACCAACTGAACCTCTGATGATAGGACTTCTGATTTTCTTCCTGATAAAGTTATTGCACGAAGGTAAATACGATTCCTCCATTTTGCGACAACCTTTGACTGTAGCAATAATTTTTAATCTCATCTGGATTTTCTTCACCAGTGTAACCAGTGAAATTCCTGCTGTTTCATTTAAGTTTTTAATATCCAGGCTTTGGTTTATACTTCCTTTCTATTTTTTCGCAATACTTCTGTTTAAGAAATATTCAAACATCAGATTATTCCTTTGGCTTTATATCATTCCGTTTCTCATCGTCATTTTTATTACCATCTTTAAACATTCACTTCGGGGATTTGATGAAGAATCGGGACATTGGGTTATGACACCTTTTTTTAATGACCATACCGTTTATGGAGCAATTATTTGTCTGTTTATCCCCCTCCTTTTTGGATTTACGATCAATCCTAAATATAACACAGGAGCACGGATTATATCGTCTTTTGTTTTGGCAATCTTCATATTAGCGTTGGTGCTTTCTTACAGCCGGGCAGCCTGGATTGGTCTTGCGGGAGCTGTAATCATCTTTTTAATTATACTTGCCCGAATCAGATTCCGATTGGTACTTCTGACATTAGGACTTCTTATCGGAATATTTTATGCTTTTCAACAGCAGATTCTCGACAAACTGGAGAAGAACAAACAGGATTCATCGGCAAACTTCATCGAGCACATCCAGTCAATATATAATATCAGTTCCGATGCATCGAATCTTGAAAGGATTAACAGGTGGCAATCCGCCATAAGGATGTATCATGAGCGACCGTTCTGGGGCTGGGGACCGGGTACTTACCAGTTTCTTTACGCACCTTTCCAGATGTCAAAGGAAAAAACGATCATTAGCACTAACGCGGGCGACCTCGGCAATGCTCACAGTGAATACATTGGTCCCCTGTCGGAAAGCGGACTGCCGGGAATGGTATCGGTACTGGCTATTTTTGGAATTTCTATTTATTTAGGAATAAAAGTCTATCGAAATACCGTTGACAAAGAAATTAAAATTATCAGCCTTGCTATAGTGGTAGGTTTGATTTCTTATTACATCCATGGCTTTTTAAATAATTTTCTCGACACGGATAAAGCATCAGTTCCGGTTTGGGGCTTTATGGCAATACTTGTTGCATTACGTTTATATCATAACAATATTCCAGCTAAAAAAACGTAATATTCTGGAAAGCGCCTCGGTTGAAAAAACAAATAAATATTTTGGGATTATAATATTTTTTTATATTTGCAGCGCTTATTCCCTGATGAATTAAACTGGTTTTCCCTGTTCATCACAAGTTGAATACTGATCATCACAAGGGTTACATGAGGAGGAGGTGGGTGGATGCGAGAAAAAAATTCCATGAAAATTCTGAATAATTGATTTTAAAAAATCAATTTCTTAGTTATTAAGTTAAAGTTTAATCAAAATTCATTTTTTTAATGTACGATATAATTGAGCTAAACGAAAAGTTAGTTAATGAACTTCGTGATATAGCTAAAGAGTTAAACATTGACAAATATGAAACTCTGAAGAAGCAGGATCTTATTTACAGGATTCTTGATTACCAGGCATTGAATCCGACCAAAGAAATCCTGGAAAAAGAACAGAAAGAAAAGAATTTGTCAAAAAGGAAGAGGACCCGGTTAGAACCGGGTAAAAAAATAGCTTCTTCCGAGAGTTATCAGACAGAAATTTCTGAGTCGGAAACGCCTGCACCCAAAAACATCGAAAAGGAATTGACCTTTAATACGAATAAAGAAACACTTAAATATAAAGAAGAAATGCAACCTTTTATCAACGAAGAAGAAGAACCGCTGAGAATGCCCGAAACTCTCGAAGGAGAAATTTTGAGTGGTGGCGCTGTAGCGGAATTACTACCTGAAACCGAAGAACTCCAAAAGTTCCAGGATACTGATATTTCCAAAGTCCAGGTAAAAAAGAAAGATGAATTTCCGTTCGAATTCGAGGGTATGGTATCAAGCGAAGGTGTGCTGGAAATCATGACAGATGGATATGGATTCCTGAGATCTTCTGATTATAATTACCTTAATTCACCTGATGATATTTATGTTTCGCAGTCGCAGATAAAACTTTTCGGACTGAAAACCGGCGATACTGTCAAGGGCAGTATCAGACCGCCGAAAAACGGGGAAAAATACTTTCCGCTTATTAAGGTTGAAAAAATCAATGGTAAAGTACCTGAGCAGGTTCGCGACAGGATCCCCTTTGATTTTCTAACTCCGTTGTTTCCCAATAAGAAATTTAAACTCACCGGACACAGAGAGAGTTCAATTTCGACTCGGATAATTGACATGTTTGCTCCTATAGGCAAGGGACAGAGAGGGTTGATTGTCGCTCAGCCGAAAACCGGAAAAACGGTTCTTCTCAAAGAAGTAGCCAACGCCATTGCCGCAAACCATCCGGATGCATACCTGATTGTGCTGCTTATTGATGAGCGACCGGAAGAAGTAACTGACATGGAAAGAAGCGTGAAAGCTGAAGTGATTTCATCTACATTTGATGAACCGGCTGAAAGGCACGTAAAAATAGCAAACCTGGTGTTGGAGAAAGCTAAACGAATGACCGAATGCGGGCACGACGTAGTGATCCTGCTGGATTCTATTACTCGTCTGGCAAGAGCTTACAATACTGTTGCTCCGGCATCGGGTAAGGTGTTGTCAGGAGGTGTGGAAGCAAATGCGCTTCAAAAGCCGAAACGGTTCTTCGGGGCTGCAAGACAGATTGAAAATGGCGGATCACTGACTATCATTGCAACAGCCTTGACCGAAACCGGTTCGAAGATGGATGAAGTAATCTTTGAGGAATTCAAGGGAACTGGTAACATGGAGTTGCAACTCGATCGTAAATTGTCAAACAAGAGGATTTATCCTGCTATTGATATTGTTGCTTCGAGCACAAGACGTGAGGAATTGCTGATCGAAAAGGAACAGCTCCAGCGTATCTGGATTTTGCGAAATCACCTGGCTGACATGAATCCGCTGGAAGCTATGGAATTCCTGAAGGATAAGATGAGGTTTACCGACACCAACGAGGAGTTCCTGATCTCGATGAATGGGTAAGAAGCGTATCCTGAAGATTGTACGTTAATGAAATGATTAGCCTTCTGTAATTGGAAGGCTTTTTTTTTGTTCGTTAAGAATCTATCTACAAAGCCGAACGATTTCACCTGAAAAGGACATGAGTTTCAGAATCGGGGATGTCGTTTTTAATAAGGAAGGAGAGGATTGAAAATGTATGATTTATGATGTTTGATTGGAGATGTTTAACAAGTGAAATTTCTGTGTTGGGATTTATGAGTGAAGGTTTTTTTAAAAGGGTCAGGGAGAACCAGCAGTGAGCTGAATCCAGGTGACCAGAAAGGAGAACATTTCGTCATTGAGATAGATAAAGCTGGCGAACAGGTTATTTCTCTTGCCTTTTAACGTCCCGGTGGGTTCAAAGTTCAGAACTCCCACGCGTGTGGTGCTACCAAGGATTCTCTGATATGTAAGCCACGTCCGTCGGCTGTGTAAACCTGAAGATAAAATATTCACCGCCCCGGAGTCCGGAAGATTGACATTCCGGCGGAAAGCCCTGGCTGATGCGAGTGTCTGATTGCCGGATACCTGCTCAAACGTCACAGTTTCAATCTTTGCCCGGTCCACTCCAAGCTGAATGATATAGTTTTTAAATTCTTCAGCCTGCGAAGCAAATCCATTGACCGAAGCGTCGTAATCAGTGATCAATACTGTATTTTGCTCAGTAGCATCGATTGACATTCCATTGATCTTAATGCCGGAAATATTAAGATTCCTGTCGGTATATTTATCTTTAAAGACATCATTGTCGAAATAGATGAAGAAGGATTCAAACCCGGATTCGGATGCGATTGTGCTAAAATGAAATTCCTCGTATTCAGATTCTACAAATGCATTAGCCAGGCAAATCCCGTTAACGACCAGGTTAAAATGAGCCTGGATGCCCAGAGCTGCCGTTCCCTTTGCGATCACGGTGATATCCGCGCTATTACCGGGTTGTGTTACCGGAAAATTATTGCAGTTAAATGCAAGAGCTGAATTGGTGACCATCCAGATACCTTTGCCCGGTGCAACTTTTGACGGAGAAGCGTTTTTAAAACGCTTTTGAATATCGGCAAGAATTTCTGCTTTAATATGCGGATATTTCTTACCGACAATGATAATGCGGTTTACCGAATCGGAGATAAGATACGGAAGAGCCGTTTCAGCATCAAGGGGTGAAATCCACGCTTCGATGATGAACAACTTACCCGAAACAGGCTTGTTCATCGGAAGAAAAGAACTGAAAAAAAACAGTAACGCGATATAAAAAACCAGTAATAACGCCGTTACAATAAACCACTTCTTCACAGGTTCAGTATTTCGTTACAGAGTTTGCATGAGTGAACAAATGTCGATAAAATAGCGATTGTTTCAGCTTTTGGTGAAAGTGAATTTAAGGGTATACATCAGTTTTTAGATGTGACGGATATTAAGTTCCTGCCATATCTGCTTTTAGCAGGCACCTCCCTGGTGCAAACTGGATCTGGAAGACAAAACAGCGGAGAAAGGAATAAAAGTCTCAAAAATGTATTATCCCGGAAAAATAATAATCGTTTATTTTGGGGTTAAATTCAGAGATAAATTCCGGGATGGTTATCAGGCGGCAGCATTTTAAATTCTTACCGGTTGAATGGATTCTTATTCTTTACCTGGTTGCAACCACCTTACTGATCCTGATTTTTTGGTCAAATCTTCAGAACCCGGAAATCCATATTCTGCTCAGAATTATTGTTATAGCTGCGATCTTGCTTTTTGCCGGATCGAAAAATACGTTGCAAAGCAGGAAGACATTCTATTATCTGAGGTGGTTTTTCCCGGTGCTTTTGTTAGGCTATTTGTATAAAGAAACCGATTACCTGAATAATCTTCTCTTTAGAACGGACCTTGACCCGCTTTTTGCCTTTATAGATGAGGCGATCTTCGGGATGCAGCCTTCGCTGGAATTTGCTTCCCGGTTCCCATCGGGCTTTTTCGCCGAACTGATGTATTTCGGATATTGCTCCTATTACCTGTTGATTGTGACTGTTCCTGTATATTTATTCGGTGCAAAACAGAAAGAAGCTGCTGAAGAAGTTATTTCAATAACGATAGGCTCTTTCATGATTTTTTACCTGTTGTTTATTCTTCTCCCGGTTGCAGGACCGCAATATTACTTTGCCGCAAAGACAGAACCTGTTCATCAGAGATTCCTTTTCGGACCGTTGCTTGGAATTATTCTCGAAGTCGGTGAAGGGAGAACTGCTGCATTTCCAAGCTCACACATCAGCATTTATCTTATCCTGCTTTACAGTTGTATTCAATATGCCCGCAAGCTGCTGGCTTTTGTCGTGCCTGCAGGTGTTTTGCTTTTCCTTTCGACTCTTTATCTGCAGGCTCATTATGTCATCGATATAATCTTCGGGATAATTTATACACCACTGGTGTATTTGCTTGCTGAAAAATATTACATGGCATTCAAAACAAAAAACAAGATCAATTATGGGAATTGAGATTCGCGAGGTCAGCACAAAACGTGATCTCTGGCAATTCATCCATTTACCAACCGACATCCACAAAGGTCACCGGAATTGGGTTCCGCCTGTTTATGCGGATGAATGGAAGTATTTTAATCCAAAGGAAAACCGGCTTTTCCTGACGTCCGATACAAAATTGCTGTTGGCTACTGAAAACGGAAAGCCAGCCGGAAGAATCATGGGGATTATCAACAGGAAATACAATGAAGCCCATGGTGAACCTGACGGACGCTTTTGCTTTCTCGAAACTTACGATAATACTGAAGTTGCGGCTGCCCTGATCGGGAGAGCAGAATCGTGGGCAAGGCAAAAAGGCATGAAAAGGATTGTAGGACCCCTTGGATTTTCGGACAAAGATCCGCAAGGACTGCTGATTGAAGGATTCGATGAGCCAATGGTAATTGCAACCCATTGCAATTATCCTTACATGGTAAGACTGGTCGAGGAACAGGGATATTCCAAAAAGGTGGACCTGGTGGTTTATAAAATAAAGATACCTGAAAACATTCCTGAATTTTACAGGAGGATTTACCAGCGATCCATCATTAATAATAAGGAACTCCGGTTGGCATCCATCAAAAGTCGTTCGGAAATTAAACCTTATGTAAGACCCGTTCTGACTCTTATGAACGAAACTTACCAGGACATCTATGCTTTTACGCCTCTTGATTTCAAGGAAATGGACGAATTTGCAAAGCGCTACCTCATGATCCTGGAACCGTGCTTTTTGAAAATCCTCGAGGATGGCAATGGGAACGTAATTGCCTTTATTCTGGCTATCCGCGATATAACCGAAGGCATCAGGAGGAGCAGAGGTTATCTCTTTCCGTTCGGGATATTTCAGATACTGATTTCGCAGAAGAAATCGCGGCGGCTGAGCCTGCTGCTGGGAGCCATCAGGAAGGATTACAGGAATAACGGGCTGGATACCATTTTAGGAATCAGTCTGCTCGAAGATGCCCAAAAATACGGACTCGGGGTGATCGACAGTCATCTGATCCTTGAAACCAACGTAAAAATGCGGGCTGAAATCGAAAAAATGGGCGGAGTGATCTACAAGAAGTACAGGATATATCAGAAACCTCTTTAATCCGGTTCCGATCGCGGCTCAATGAGGCTCCTCCTGAATTCTTCGAAAGCTCCTTCCATAAACACATCGGCTTTGGCATGCAGTTCGTCAAAAGCTCTCACAATCATTCTGCCTTCTTTGGTAAGCCGGGTTTTCCCACCTTCCGAACCGCCTCTGCTTGTTTCAAGCAAGCTTAATCCCAACTGTTCTTCGATCTTCTGAAGATCGCCCCAGGTTCGGCGGTAAGTCAAACCCAGTGCTGAAGTTGCAGCCTTTAACGAGCCGTGTTTTTCGATGGCTTTAAGAATCTTCCATTTTCCATCACCCATCAGATTTGCCCCATCGTGTGTAGAAAGCCAAACTTTGTAATTTAGTCCGAGATTCCGGAAATGCTGATTAATCGACATAAAAAAAGAGTTTCTACAAATTTACAGAAACTCTTTTAAAAATTATTCCCCTAACGTTACCAGGCAAACATCGGAAACTCAGCCATCATCTCATTGATCTGCTTTTTTACTTTAAGATTCAGCTCTTCATTCTCTATATCGCCGATGACTTTATCTATCAAGCCGGCGATTTGAGACATGTGTTCTTCTTTCATTCCCCTGGTTGTAATTGCCGGTGTCCCGATCCTTAGACCCGAGGTCTGGAAAGGCGACCGGCTGTCGAATGGAACCATATTCTTGTTCACAGTGATATCGGCTTTAACCAGTGAATCCTCAACTTTACGACCTGTAAGTTCGGGGAACTTTGTCCGAAGATCGATCAGCATAAGGTGGTTATCTGTCCCGCCTGAAATAACATGGTAGCCCAGGTCAATAAATGCATCTGCAAGTACTTCAGCGTTCTTTTTTACCTGCACCATATAGTTTTTATAATCTTCTGTGAGGGCTTCACCGAAGGCTACGGCTTTTGCAGCGATCACATGCTCCAGCGGACCACCCTGAACTCCGGGAAATACCGCCGAATCGAAGAGTGATGACATCGGGCGGATGGCGCCTTTGGGTGTGGTTTTGCCGAACGGATTGTCAAAGTCCCTTCCCATCATGATAATGCCTCCTCTCGGTCCTCGCAGTGTTTTGTGCGTTGTGGAAGTAACCACATGGCAGTGTTTTAAAGGATCGTTAAGCAAAGCGGTCGCGATCAGTCCGGCAGGATGAGCGATGTCAGCCATGAGCCATGCTCCGATTTTATCGGCAATTTCCCGCATCCGCTTAAAGTCCCAGTCGCGGGAATAAGCAGAGGCGCCGGCAAGGATAAGTTTCGGTTTTTCAGCAAGCGCAGTTTCTTCCATCTTGTCGTAATCGATGGTTCCCGTTTCTTCGCTTACCTTGTAGGCAATGGGCTTATAGAGAATTCCGGAAGAATTAACGGGTGAGCCATGCGATAGATGACCACCATGTGAAAGATCGAGTCCCATAAATTTATCACCGGGCTGCAGCAAAGTCAGAAAAACAGCCATGTTAGCCTGTGCTCCCGAATGCGGCTGCACATTTGCCCACTCAGCACCGAACAATTCCTTTAAACGATCGATGGCAAGCTGCTCGGTTTCGTCGACATGCTGACATCCGCCGTAATATCGTTTGCCCGGATAACCTTCAGCATATTTGTTGGTCATCACGGAACCCATAGCTTCCAGTACCTGTTCGCTGACAAAATTTTCAGAAGCGATCAGTTCTATTCCGAACCTCTGGCGATCTGCTTCCTTTTGCAGAATTTCGAAAACCAAATTATCTCTTTTCATCTGTGTATTTTTATTTGTTGTTGTCAGATGGATTTACTCTGCGCTGAAACCTGATTCAGAGCTTAGCTTATGTGTCGGACACCTCCTTGAGTATGCGAAAATATTAATTGAGGTTTGACTCAATTATTCAACATTAATGTATTGATACTGTTGGAATAAATTAACTCTGCACTACACTCGAGCCGGGCAAAAATAGGAAATTTATTTTGCCTCCTGTGTTTATTGAAATATATTTGCGAAAATGATGTTTTATCAACCACAGAGTTGAACAAGATACAAGATGATAGCCTTTGAGAAATTTACTTTGGACAACGGATTGAAGGTCATTGTGCACACCGATAAATCCACACCGATTGTGGCACTAAACATCCTGTACGATGTAGGCGCCAGAGATGAGGATCCTGAAAAGACCGGATTTGCACATCTTTTCGAACACCTGATGTTTGGCGGTTCGGTGAATATTCCAAAGTACGATGTGCCGCTCGAAAATGCCGGTGGTGAAAACAATGCCTTCACCAATAACGATATTACCAACTATTACCTGACCATTCCCCGCCAGAATCTTGAATTGGCTTTCTGGCTTGAATCGGATCGTATGCTCGACCTGGCATTTTCCGGGAAAAGCCTCTCAGTCCAGCGAAATGTTGTCATCGAGGAATTCAAGCAGTCGTATCTGAACCAGCCTTATGGTGATGTTTGGTTGTTGTTGCGACCTGTTGCATACAAGGTGCATCCTTACCGGTGGTCAACCATCGGAAAAGAAATTTCCCATATCGAAAATGCCACAATCGGCGATGTGAAAGCATTTTACAGGAAATTTTACAATCCCGAAAACGCCATTATGACCATAGCCGGTAACGTCGACGCCCGGGAGATCGAAAAGCTTTCGGTGAAGTGGTTTGGCTCAATAGCACCCGGGGTAAAACCTGTGAGGAATATTTCACCCGAGCCGGTCCAGAATGAGTCGAGGCAACTCAGGGTGAAGCGGAAAGTTCCTTTTGATGCGATTTATATGGCATTTCACATGTGCGCACGGTCGGATAAAGAATATCACTCAACCGACCTGATCTCCGATATATTGTCAAACGGATTTTCGTCAAGGTTGTACCGCCGGCTCGTAAAAGAGCAAAGGCTTTTTAGCCAGATCAATGCATACATCAGTGGCGATATGGACAAGGGGCTCTTCATCGTTAATGGAAAACTGCTTAAAAATATTAAAATGGAGGAAGCCAGCGAGGCTATCTGGAAAGAAATCGGGCTGATCGCTGAAAACCTGGTGGACGACTCTGAATTGCAAAAGGTGAAAAATAAGGTTGAATCGACGCTCGAGTTTTCGGAAGTAAATGTTCTTGAAAAAGCTATGAACCTATCCTATTCCGAATTGCTGGGCGATGCAGACTTGATTAACCATGAAATCAATAAATACCAGGAAGTCACAAGAGAACAGATACGGGAAACAGCCGGAAAAATCTTCAGAAATGAAAATTGTTCGACTTTGTATTATTATGCCAATTAACCTATGGTAGGAATAAACCGCAAGACACAACCGAATATCAACCTTCTGGATAATTTTAATTTCCAGGTTCCCGATATTTATAAACTCGACAACGGCATACCGGTTTATCAGATACGAACCGGTACACAACCGATAACCAAAATCGAATTTATATTTAAGGCAGGCGGATGGTTTGAAAAGAAACCGCTCGTAGCAAAATTCACAAACAAAATGCTGAGGGAGGGAACGCGGTCGTTCACTTCCGAAAAATTGCACGAGACAATCGACTTTTACGGTGCACACATCGAAACCTCGCTTGACAAGGATATGGCTTATGTAGTACTGTACTCCCTCAATAAGCATCTCGAAAACATATTGCCAGTTCTCGTGGAGGTTGTTCTTGAGCCTGTGTTCCCGGAGAAGGAGCTAAGCATAAGGATACAGAATAAAAAGCAGGAGTTCCTGATCAATTGCGAAAAGGTCAAATATGTTGCCCGAAGGAAATTCAGCGAACTGATTTACGGAAAATCTCATCCCTACGGACGTTTTTTCGACATCGAAGATTTCGATCATCTTACAAACAACGACCTGAAAGATTTTCACGCATTGCATTATAATATCCCGGCAAGTTCGGTTATTGTAGCCGGTAACAGTCCGGGTACCATTATCAGTACTTTGAATCGCTGCTTCGGTAATTTCGAACGATCGCCTTCAAAAAGAACCAATGACGAAGCCGACATCCAGCCGCACAAGGATCACCGGGTTCACATCATTAAAGACAATAATATACAAACCGCGATCAGAATAGGAAGGATCATGGTTAACAAAATGCATCCCGACTACCTCAGGCTGAAAGTCCTGAACACAATACTTGGAGGATATTTCGGATCAAGACTGATGACCAATATTCGGGAAGAAAAGGGCTACACGTATGGGATCGGTTCATCACTTGTATCGATGCAGAATTCCGGATTTTTCTATATTTCATCCGAAGTAGGTTCTGCTGTAACTGATCGCGCCATTGATGAGATCTATCTTGAAATCGAAAAGCTGCAGAATGAGCTTGTTTCGGAAGAGGAACTCAACCTGGTCAGGAATTACATGCTGGGAACATTTTTACGCAGTCTCGATGGTCCCTTTGCCTTATCCGAAAGTTATAAAAGCCTGATCGAGTACGGGCTCGACAGCGATTACTTTAAAAATTATATCGGTATTATCAAATCAGTTACGGCTGAACAAATCATGGAGTTGGCGCGGAAATATCTTGACAAGAATTCGTTGTATGAGCTAAAAGTCGGTAAATGAAATGACTGATTATTAATCCATGTCAGATCGAAAGTTAAAATTAAGAGTTCAATTATTTATCAAAGCGGCACTGACCATGCTTATTGCATTCTTCATGAGTGCTCCCGTTCACGGGCAGGTTAGTGCAGGTGAAGATGTTACAATCAGCGCAGGATTGCCATTGAAGCTTCAGGGCGAATATCTTGGATACACCGGAATTCAGGTTACAGCAGGCGATGATCCTTTTGTAGGTCCTTTTGAAATCGGGTTTGACTTTGTTTTTTTCGGGGAATCGCACAACCAGTTTGCAGTGAGCCCCAACGGATTGGTAAGCTTTTATGTGCCACAGATTATCGGGATGAGCCACCAGGAAGTAACGCCAATTCCGAACAATGTATTTATCAAAACCATCATGGGACCTTATCAGGAC
>Ga0233425_10004980_pt1 | contig 21573 bp, 26 predicted proteins | sample Watercolumn_Towu_2_FD_181712 | JGI IMG/M metagenome (GOLD analysis project Ga0233425, IMG submission 181712) | Freshwater microbial communities from Lake Towuti, South Sulawesi, Indonesia - Watercolumn_Towuti2014_140_MG | ecosystem: Environmental > Aquatic > Freshwater > Lake | place...
TTGAGAAAAGAATATTGTTAGGTGTACAAGAAATCAATGAGCAACCCGTGGTACACCGATGGCGCAAATTTGAATCTTTAACAAATTAATTGTCTATATTTTAATGAAACGATATACTAGTATGATGCCCTGTGTTCAGCATAGCAACCCACAACAACTTAGCCCTGTCACCAATCGCTGTTTCTAACTGCCCCTGTAATACCTCAGCAATCTTATCCCATACTGCAATTTTAGTGACATGTATCTTTTGTGGTAATTGTGCTGCAACATCTCTTTGCTTTTTAACAGACGCCTCCAGGAAAGTGATAAGTTCCCTCGTATCATCGCGCTCCTGCAGTGCCTCTAAGCATTCCCGTTTGGCTTTATTTACTTCTTCCTGGGTAGCCTCGTTGATTGCAAATTTTTCCAGAGACACCCTTTTTTTCGATTCCGCTTTTAAAGCCCTTTCCTCCTGTTTTCTCAAATCAGTCCTGAGTTTTTCCTGCCTTTCTTCGAGAGCTTTTAACTTTTTTTGTTCTGCATCTACCTGGGTTTTTAACTCTTTATATGCCTTTACTTCTGGTATTTCTTTCATTGCCATGTTCTAGCCTCCATTGTGAAAAGGTCCGGACGTTTCTTTGAAACGGCAAACACCGCTTCTTTGTATGAAACATCTTTGTTTTGATCCATAAATTCGTTTATCAGATCGTTTCGCACTTTGTCAATAATAGCGCTTGACTTATCCTGTGTCTCTTTAATCTTAAAAAGGTCTGGGTGCTCTTTTGAAACAGCCAGGAGCGCTTCGCTATAGGTAACACCCTGATTTTTTTTCATGTGACCTTCAGTCAAGATTTCCACTGTTTTGCAGTTATACTCAGATTCATCCAGGGGAATCTGTTTTATCCGTCCTCCTGTGCTGTCATCAATATATTCCAAAAAGTGTTGTTCACCAACTTTGACCGTTCTTTCCGTAATCATGCCTTTACTGCCTCCTTTCAAAAAAGTTTTGACTGTAGTCAAATTGTAGTCAACTCCAACGTAATCCAACGGATTACGTTGGAATTGCCAGAATTAAAATTGTATTGTAACTTATTTTGTGATAAAATGTTGCGGTCATAAAAGACACGAAATCAGTCGGTTATGAAAAATACAAAAAACACTATGTTCTTGAATATCAATGAAAATGGTGTAGAATTCATCGTAAGTTCTTTGTAACAGTATAATTTGCGGTATGTGAGGAGTGTCTCTTTATGAGAATGGTAATTACAGGCGGGGCAGGATTTATTGGGTCACACCTGTGCGATTATTTAATAGAAAAAGGTCATGAGGTTATCTGCATTGATAATCTGCTAACGGGAAAAGAAGATAATATCGTCCATCTGATAGGGAACGGCAAATTCCATTTTATAAAGCATAACGTGAGTGATTACATCTATGTGGATGGGAATGTTGATTGTGTATTGCATTTTGCGTCACCTGCCAGTCCATTTGATTATCTGGAATTTCCGATACAAACTTTAAAGGTAGGTTCCCTGGGTACCTTAAATAGCCTGGGATTGGCCAAGGCAAAGAAGGCAAAGTTTCTTCTGGCTTCCACATCTGAAGTATACGGAGATCCGCAAATTCACCCTCAGCGGGAAGATTATTGGGGTCATGTAAATCCGGTCGGTCCCAGGGGTGTTTATGATGAAGCAAAACGATTTGCAGAGGCAATGACGATGGCGTACCATCGTTACCATCGTGTGGATACCAGGATAGTGAGAATATTCAATACCTACGGACCACGCATGCGGATAAAAGACGGTCGTTCGTTGCCTAACTTTATGTGTCAGGCATTGAGCGGTGAGGATATGACAGTATTTGGGAATGGCTCACAGACGAGGAGTTTCTGCTATGTTTCTGATCTTGTAGACGGTATTTATCGACTGCTTCTTTCGGATGAACATGAACCCGTAAATATGGGGAATCCCGCAGAGATAACCATCCTTCAACTGGCAAAAGAAATGCTCACCCTTACGGGCAGTAAAAGCAAGATTGTATTTAAACCGCTTCCCGTGGATGATCCAAAGATTCGTCAGCCTGATATTACTAAGGCGAAGAAGATTTTAGGCTGGGAACCAAAGGTTTCCCGTGAAGAAGGGCTGCGCAAGACCCTTATATATTTTAAAAATTTATTACAAAAAGAAGTCCGTAAATGAGAGAGGCATTAAAATATTTAAATAACGCCAAAGAGATATTAAAATCGATTCCTGTGGCGGACAATGTTTATACGAATATTAAACCTGTAAGGGAGGCGTTTGGTACAGCATATCTTGCGGTTTTAGAAGCAATAAATGAGTTTCTTATGGTCAAAAAAGGTCTTACAAAAAAGGAACTCCCGAAATCAGTGGATGCGTATAGAAAGGTATTGCAGGAGTATTTGGCAGTTCATAATGGGAAGTTAATGAGAGAGTTTGAAATGCTTTACGATACTTTGCATATAGCAGGATATTATCGAGGTCTTATTTATAACACAGAGATAGTGAAGGAGGCATTGAAGGCCGCAAAAACTTTCATCGAAAAGATTCCATGTTGAGACTCGTCGGTATTTTTGGTAGTCCCCGTCGGGATGGTAACTCAGATATTCTGCTCAACAACGCCATAAAAGGCGCTGAATCAAACGGCGCCGTTGTCGAAAAGATCATTATTCGTGATTTACAGATTGCGCCGTGCAACTCTTGCGGCGGATGTTGGGAAAAAGGGGTTTGTGTTATAGACGATGATATGCAAAAAATGTATCCAAAACTCGTGGATGCGGATGGTATCATTGTCGCATCTCCTATTTATTTTATGGGTGTAAGCGCACAATTGAAGGCGTTTATAGACCGTTGCCAGGCATTTTGGGCTCGGAAATATGTCTTACATTTACCTATCAGGAAGGGTGGAAGGATTGCGAAGGGTTTTTTTATAGCAACTGCTGCCCGCGATATGGGAGAAGGATTATTTACCGGTGCGGTAAAAACAATAAAGGCTTTTTTCCATGTATTGGATACTCAATATATGGGCGATATATTATGTGCCGGGCTTGAAGACAAAGGTGTTGCAGGGAAAAAACAGGAATTATTACAACAGGCTTTTGATGCTGGCAAAAAATTGCTTGAGGAGTAATAAGTATGAAAAAAGAGCGAATAATGGAACAAGAAGAAAAACAGCATCGTTGTCCAGGTGAATCTTATACAATTAGCGATTCAGTATGCAGAGGCAGACAGAGGGTGAATTATCCTAAATGCAATGTGTGTTTGGATAAGGTGGAACCAAAGAGTTTTAACCATTCACAGCCTGAATCAAAACTTTCCATGGGTATTTTTAAGAGCTACGATATTAGGGGGAAATATCCATCTGAGATTGACGATCTGACGGCGCGCAAGATCGGGGCATCAATAGCCCAGTTCTTTAAGGAAGAAAATCCGAATGTGAAAAACATAGTCGTGGGAAGGGATATGAGGCCTTCCTCAAAATCGCTTGCGAATGCCTTGATCGAGGGTTTATGCACAGCCGGGCTGAACGTCGTTAATATCGGGGTCGTTGCAACGGAGATGACGTATTTTGCTGTGGGCCATTACAAATACGATGGAAGTGTAATGGTTACGGCTTCTCACAATCCTGCCGGATATAACGGATTTAAAATTTGCAGAGAGCAGGCCATTCCTCTTAGTTTTGAAACAGGAATAGGCCGCATTGCAAAATTAACAAAACAATATCACCCGCCTCGTGGAGAGCAACTGGGTAAGGTTATCCAAAGCGACATCTTCAGCGATTATAAGAAGCACCTCTTGAAATTTGCCAGCAACCTCCGACACCTTCGTGTGGTGATAGATGCCGGGAATGGTATGGCGGGGAAGGTCATTCCTGTCGTATGTGAAGGACTTCCCATCGAAATTATCCCTCTTTACTTTGAACTGGATGGAAATTTTCCTAATCATGAAGCCAATCCGCTAAAGGCTGAAAATATAGTTGATTTGCAGAATAAGGTGCGTGAAACAAGGGCACACCTGGGGGTTGCTTTTGACGGAGACGCAGATCGCTGTGTCTTTGTGGATGAGGCGGGACGGGCAATTGGCTGTGATATCGTTACGGCGCTGATTGCAAGGCAGATTCTGGAACGGGAAAAAGGTACAACGATTTTGTACGACCTCCGTTCGAGCTGGGTTGTGCCGGAAGAAATAAAGACTGCAGGCGGCGTACCCTATCGTGAGCGTGTTGGTCATGCTTATATGAAGGCAACGCTCCGGGAGAAAAGGGCTGCATTTGGCGGAGAACTATCAGGGCATTATTATTTTAGAGACAATTATTGTTCGGATTCAGGGATGATTGCATTCCTTATGGTTCTGGATATTTTGAGCGCCAGGCGCATTCCATTCTCGAACTTAATCTCGCCACTCAAGAGATATTATTCAACGGGTGAGATTAATTTTGAAGTGGAAGATAAGGATGCGAAAATCGAAGAGATTGCCAGAAAATTTTCAAATGGGAAGGTGGATCATCTGGATGGTATTACCGTGGAATATAACGATTGGTGGTTCAATGTAAGGAAATCCAATACTGAACCATTACTTCGATTAAATCTGGAAGGGAAAACAAGGGAACTCATGGAGAAGGGGAAGAAGCTGTTGATTGATATTATTCAAGGCAAATCCTCGTGAGGATTCTTTAACAAAGGGCAGATATAAATAAGTATTGCTGTGAAATACCCCTCATCCGGAGCCTCTCCCACAAGGGAGACTGTGTCGTAATATGAATTTTAGAAATTTATCACCCACATTTACAGTGAAATTCTCACAACATAGATCTCATTACCCACTTCATTACCCAAAGTGCAGGTAATTAGGGATTATGCCCCACCATGATAAATTACGACACAGTCTCAGGGGCGAGGGGACTTTCTCTCCCTTGACTTCGTCGTGAGCTCAGTCGAACGATGGGAGGGATTAAGGGAGGGGAGGTTTTGGTTGCGGCATTGCAGCGCTATGGTTTTAAAGGAGATTTGGTAAAAATGCCTGGTCAAAAGGCAGAATACATCATAAGGATTGGGCATTCTGATAGATATAGGCATCTGCATATTGTTGAGAGAGGAAAGGTTGTATTTTTCAGAGTTCAATACGAGACAAAGATTGATGATAAATGGTATCCTGTTGTCAGATATGATACTGCTCATGGTTTTGTTCATAGGGATTTAATGAATATTAAAGGCGATATAAAGAAGACGCCCTTATTTAATCAAGATTATAATAATGCATTAACTTTTGCTGAAAATGATCTAAAATCTAATTGGGAATATTACAAAAAGAGATTTCTGGAGGAGGAGTGATGAACAAAGAAAAAGAAATGGTAGAGCGCAATATTGAGCTCAGCGCTGAGTTCAGTAGGTATTTGTTTGAACATCCGGAAGTCGAAACAAATATCCCAATTGATGCAGAAATCGTGCTTTTGCCTGAATTTGACAAAGAATTAAAGAAATTTAATCTTCGATTGGGAAAAAACATAGAAGAGGACGGAGGGCGGGTGGTATATATACGGATCAAAAATATTCGTCCTAAAGCTTTGTCAAGGATAGAAAAAATAGAATTTGAATCTGTCACAAATTAAGCAAACAGTGCTTTTATAGAATTTAAGAGGGGCAACAGCAGGTGTAGGGGATACTGAGACATTTAGGGTTTTAAAGGAAATTTAGTGAACATGCGGTTAGATGCGCTTGAAAGGGAAGCCTTAAAGTATGCGCTAAATGATTTCAATGGGGATGTGTATCTTTTTGGTTCGAGGATCGACGATACAAAAAGGGGTGGGGATATTGATATCCTTTTAGTTCCAAAAGAGAGAACAAGCACGTTTAAACTATCTTTGGGAATTCAGAGGAAATTCTTTTCAAAATGTGAGGAAAATATTGATGTTGTGATTTACGATGGAAGTCCTTTTTGTCAGGAAGCACTAAAGAATGCAAAAAAACTTGTTATTACAGGAATTTGAAGATTTAAAAACTATAATGAAATTTTTGAAAAATCGCATGTACTTTTTAAATCAATAGATACAATTGAGAAATATTTGACAAAAATCATAACGCAGAATAGCCACAACCAAAAATAACCATCCCTGTTGGTTCCATCCTTCGCAAGGAGGGGACTAAGGGGAAGGTAGGATAAAATTTTAAAATTTATTTTATCGAATAGTTATGACTGCTTTTTACAATATAATTAGAAAGTATGCACAGATTAGTTTGCTTGTAACAGTAGCATCTTTACACATTTTCATATTTAATAAATATCAGGGACTTTTTGCAGATACACCACCGGGAGAAGAAATCTTTGATATTAAGTTTAACAACGGACAATTATCGGCAAAGTTAAAAAACTCACCGTTGGAAAAGGTCTTGAAGGAAATCATGGAGCAGAGTGGAGCCAGGATCTGGCTTAACGATGCAATAGATGCGCCTGTTACGATGGAATTTCAGAATGTACCCATCAGAGAAGGAGTTCGCAGGATTCTAAAAGACAAAAATTATGCCTTTCTTTATGCACCTCATGAAATAAAAGAAGGAAAGCTGTCCATCATCAGCGCCAGTAAATCAAAAGAAATATTTACGAAAACCAAGGGGGAACCTCCCAAGAAACATCCCCAAAAGCCTGTCCAACCAACTGCAAAAAAAGGCAAAGGAAAGAAAGAAAAGCCACCTTTTGAAACTCTCGTGAAAGATGCCCTGGAGAACGAAGATGCGGGCAAGAGAGAAGATGCAATTATCGCCTTAGGAGAAAGCAAGGACAAAAAGGCAATCGAAACTATTGCAAAAGCGCTGGTAAATGACCCGAGCGAAGATGTGCGATTAAGCTCTATCGATGCCTTGTTGGAGATTGGCGATAAAAGCGTTGCCGAACCGCTTTCGCAGGCGCTTAAAGACCGAGACCCCTGGGTGCGTGAAAGCGCGGTAGAAGCCCTTGGAGAGGTAGGCGGAGAGGCTGCTGTCGAGTTTATTAAAAACGCACTCAACGACGAAGACGGCTCAGTCCGGGAACTTGCCCAGGAAACTCTCGAAGAACTTAATGCAAAAAAGTAAAATAATTTCAGTTTTTATGTTGACATTTTCCAAAAATATGTTTTAAATAGTAAACGTTTAGTAAAATAAACGTTTGCTATTATAAACAACGATCTCTCACATCTCCCAATTGAGAGACCCCGTTCCTCCCGCAGACAACAAAGCTGCGGGAGGAATTTATAAAAGACATGGATAGAAAAGCTGCTTACTGGTTTGCTGTTCACACGAGATCTCGCCATGAAAAGCAGGTTGATTCGTTTCTAAAGGAAAAATGCATTGATTCATTCCTTCCCCTTATCAAGACATTAAGCAGCAGAAGAGACAGGAGGGCATTTGTTGACATGCCTCTCTTTCCGGGATATCTGTTTGTAAATATACCATTAGATAATGTATTCGATGTAAAAAGTACACGAGGCGTGGTAAGAATAATTGGTACAGACCCTTTTACACCAACACCCATTCCCGAAAAACAAGTAAATGATATAAAAATACTGGTAAATAGTAATGTTAAACTGGACCCTTACAGGTATTTACAAACTGGCACAAAGATACGAGTTAAGGTCGGTCCTCTGATGGGAATAGAGGGTATTCTTTTAAAGAGAAAAGCAAACTACCGGGTTGTTGTTTCGGTAGATCTCTTACAAAGGTCTACGGCGGCGGAAATTTCTATTGCCGATATTGAGTCGATTGATTAGTCTAATTATAAAAACATTTTAACATTTTTGACAAAATTTAGCCCTAGCCCTTGTGGTTGGCTTTATCTAAGGAGTTCTCCCCTCTAAATAAGAGGGAGTGGGGGTGTGTTTCCCTTGCGCTCCGGGTTAAGATTCAATCGGCAGAATATATTAAGTTATTTGCATTATGTAAGTTACATTAATAACAGCTATGTAACTGAGAGGGACATACTCCCTGATCACCATTTACCCTTCAAGCTGTTCCTGTCGCTTTAATTAATACTAACCCTATTTAAATTAGGCATTCGGCGACTTCTCTTTGCCACGAAGACAACAAATGCTAAATGTTTTCCTTGTGTTTTCTGGCTTTGGGGCTACTTTGAAATTCCTGTAAACAAATATTATGGCTAACCAGGAAGAAATTACACAATACAACATCCTCCAATCTCTTGAAAACGGCGAGCAGATATCGCAGCGCCAACTCTCATCGCAGTTAGGTATTAACGTAGCCTCTATAAATTTTGCATTAAAAAAACTCACAAAGAGGGGCTTTGTAAAGATGCTCGGAGCCAACCCCCGAAGGATGCAATATATTTTAACGCCCAAGGGAATTGCTGAAAAAACACAGCTTGCCTATAAATTTTTTGACAGGAATTTCCATTTTTATAAAGCCGTTCGAAAAGATGTTGAAGATAAGATTGGCAGTATTCCATTTAATGACAAAAAACGTGTCGCCCTTTACGGTGTAACAGACCTGATGGAGTTAGCCTATCTTGTTATCCAGGACAAAGAATTGGAGCTTGTGGCAATTGTTGACGACGAAATGAAGATAAGGATATTTGGATATCATGTAATAGGAACCGAGGAGATAAAAAATCATTCCCCACATTTTCTGTTATTAACAAAAGAATTGGATGCTGCAAAACTAAACCAAATACCGGACTGCACCAAAGTTGTTGATATCAGGATTTAGGAGCGGGATTTTCTCTATGTTATTTTCGCATTTATTTAAGCAATCGCAAGAAAGACAGAATCGAGAATATACATTCTTAACCATAGTCCCGGCTTTAACCTTCTTCGATATAGAGTATTTTTAAGAAATCATGAAAAGGGCGCTAATAACAGGAATTACAGGGCAGGATGGTTCTTATCTTGCAGAATTTTTATTGTCAAAAGGTTATGAGGTACATGGTCTTATTCGCCGTGCCAGTACCTTTAACACAAGCAGGATTGATCACCTCTATCAGGACCCTCACAACCCCAATGCACGACTTTTCCTTCATTATGGGGACATCTCTGATTCTGGTCAAATAACGAACCTCATTTACAATATCCAACCCGTAGAAATTTACCATTTAGCAGCTCAGAGTCATGTACGTGTTAGTTTTGATATGCCAGAATTTACTGGAGAAATCTGCGGCCTTGGGACTACGAGATTGTTAGAGGCCGTGAGAAGAAGCGGCATTAAAACCAAATTTTATCAGGCCAGCAGCAGTGAAATGTTTGGAGATGCCCCGGCTCCTCAGAATGAGGAAACCCATTTCAGGCCAAGAAGTCCGTATGCAGCAGCCAAGGTCTATGCCTACTGGATGGCCGTTAACTATAGGGATGGATACAATATGTTTGCCTGCAATGGGATACTCTTTAACCATGAATCACCAAGGAGAGGAGAAACCTTTGTAACAAGGAAGATAACAAGGGCAGTAGCAAGCATCCTTGCTGGAAAGCAAAAAAAACTATTTCTCGGTAATTTGGAAGCGAAAAGAGACTGGGGGTTTGCGCCTGAATATGTGATATGCCAATGGCTAATTCTCCAACAAGATAAACCAGAAGATTATATAATTGGTACTGGAGAAAGTCACGCTGTGAGAGAATTTGTAGAACAGGCATTCAAGTACGCCGGGATTGAGTTAGAATGGAAAGGAAAAGGCGCTGATGAAAGGGGTATCGTCCGTTCTATTACCTCTAACTTTCAACATCCAACCGCAATCAACATCGGGGATACTCTTATTGAAATAGACCCCAGATACTTCAGACCTACCGAAGTAGACTTTTTACGTGCCAACGTTACAAAGGCACAAAAAAAACTGGGCTGGACACCGAAGGTTACTTTTAAAGAGATTATTAAAATAATGGTTGATTCAGATATGAAGATGGTTGGCTTAAAGCCTATTGGTGAAAGCGAAAAGATATTGAAACAAAAAGGAATTGATTGGCTTGAGACAGACTTACGATAGATACTATCGATGGGTACACTTCGTTCGATACATTCTCTCCTGACTACATACTTTTTACCTTGGTAGTTGAAGAAAAATGACATCTTTCTTGTCTAAGAAACGAATAACAGTTACCGGTGGTGCTGGTTTTCTTGGTTCTTTTGTTGTAAAAAAACTGAAACAGCATGGTTGCAAAGATGTCTTCGTGCCAAGAAGTAAAGATTACAATCTGGTGGAAAATGAAGCCTGCAAAAGACTTTATAAAGATGCCAAGCCAGACATAGTTATCCATCTTGCGGCAAAGGTAGGCGGTATAGGCGCTAACCGCTCAAATCCAGGAAAATTCTTCTATGACAACCTGATGATGGGGGTGCAGATGATGGAAGTGGGTAGGCAGTTGGGAATAGAAAAATTTGTGGCCATCGGGACTATTTGTGCCTATCCCAAGTTTACCCCTGTACCGTTTAAAGAAGAGGATTTGTGGAATGGTTACCCGGAAGAGACGAATGCACCGTATGGTTTGGCAAAAAAGATGCTTTTAGTGCAGGCTCAGGCTTACCGGCAGCAATATGGTTTTAATGCGATTTATCTTTTACCCGTGAATCTTTACGGACCGGGGGATAATTTTGACTTAGAGTCTTCTCATGTAATCCCTGCAATTATAAGAAAGTGTGTGGAGGTGAAGAATGCTGAGGCCGAGGTCAAGGTTAAGGTCGAGACCTCTCAACCTCGACCTAAACCTCAGACTCGGCCTTCCATCACCGTTTGGGGAACAGGTAATCCCACCCGAGAATTTCTCTATGTGGAAGATGCCGCGGAAGGAATCGCCCTTGCAACTGAAAAGTATAATAAACCAGACCCGATTAATCTTGGGGCAGGATTTGAGATTTCCATAAAAGATCTGGTAGGGTTGATTGTCAAGCTAACAGGCTTCAAAGGAAGCGTTGTCTGGGACACCTCAAAGCCAGATGGCCAGCCAAGGCGAAGATTGGACACTTCTAAAGCTGAAAAAGAATTCGGATTTAAATCCGGGATAAGCCTTGAAGAAGGATTAAAGCGAACAATTCAATGGTATATGGACAATAGGCAGCAAATGGCAAAAGAATGATAAAAATGTATACGCAGGAAGAAATGAAAAATATTTTGGAATGCCAACGAGAAAAAAAGAAAAGACTGTAAAACTGACGAAGAGAGAGTCTAACAAATGAAAATATTAGGAATACATATAGGTCATGACAGCGGCAGTTCTTTACTCGTTGACGGACAAATAGTAGCAGATGTGTCAGAAGAGAGATTTATCCGGATAAAACATTATGCAGGTTTGCCGGTAAATTCTATAACTTTCTGCCTGAAAGCCGGAAAAACCTCTTTTGATGAACTTGACTTCATTGCCATATCGGGTGAAATCACAGATCCCAAACTTAAAATACTCCTTAATCTCTCAGATGAGCAATTTAATCAGATTATAACAAACAACCTGCCTCAAATCTCCTTTAATACGAGAGTAAAAAACATCATCAAAAATAGAACAACGTATCACGAATCCCCGCCACTCTACATGAATTTTTTTAACCTTGCGCCAAAGACAAAAATAATCAAAGTAGACCACCATCTATCGCACGCATCAACTGCCTGTTATACTTCGGGTTTTCAGGATTGTTTGATAATCACCTGTGATGGTGTTGGAGATGGAACCTCTGTGGCTGTCTGGAATGGTTCCGGTGGGAATATAAGGGAAATTAAAAGATATGGCACATCGGGTTCTTTTGGGTGGTTCTATAGCTTAGTTACTGAGGCTTTAGGATGGTGGGTAGGTGATGGAGAAGGGAAAACCATGGGGCTTGCACCGTATGGTGATAGAAAATCTGTCCTTGATAAAGAAGTCCTTGCTCATTACTTGCCAGGTTATCAAAACGGGGAAATCACAAAAAGAGCCGATTTTGGCAACGTCAAATATTTTAAAGAATTTGATGCCTTCCACTGGCATTTTCCCGATGCAATAAAGATACAAAAGGTGGTTCAGGATTATGGGCCGGAAAATATTGCGGCAGAAGCCCAGGATTTACTCGAAGAATCATTAGTAAGCTTTATCAGATACTGGGTGAAAAAAGAGAATGCACGGAACCTGGCAACTGCAGGCGGGGTATTTCTCAATGTGAAATTAAACCAAAAAATCATTGAGGATAATATTGTAGAAAATTATTCTATTTTTCCCAATGCAGGGGATGCAGGCCTTTCATTGGGTGCCGCTCTTTACGTATCGAAAAAATTTTCTCAGGAAAATACCACGCAAAAGATCGATCATATCTACTGGGGCCCCTGTTATGGCAACGATGAGATCGAATCTGTCTTAAAAGAACGGAACCTTCAGTATAGAAGAAGCGATAATATCTCACGCGATGCGGCAAGAGCGCTGGCCGACCAGAAAATAATCGGCTGGTTCCAGGGAAGGATGGAGTCAGGTCCCAGGGCTTTGGGCGGCAGATCAATTTTGTTTGATCCTGGCAAACCAGAAAACAAAGATATCATAAACATGCGGGTAAAGTTCAGGGAGCCCTTCAGGCCTTTTTGCCCTTCCATCATGGAAGAATATGCCCACGAATATCTCGCCACTTCTTATAAAGACCGGTACATGATAACCGCCTGCAATGTAAAAGATGAAAAAAGAAACGTCATTCCGGCGGTAACGCACGTAGATGGAACCTGCCGGCCACAATTGATTTCACGACAGACAAATAGAAGGTTTTGGGAATTGCTCGACAGCTTTCGCCAATACACAGGTGTGCCGGTAATCCTTAACACATCTTTTAATGTCAAGGGCGAACCCATTGTGTGCAGCCCAAGAGACGCCATTAAATGTTTTTTTGATACGGGCCTGGACGTGTTATGTATAGGCGACTTTATTGTAAACAAATATTAGTTGTTTTCTTAAGAAAGATATTTTTGACATTTTTAGCAAAAAGGCAATAGCATTGTACTCACAACGTGACCTACAAAACATATTGGAAAACTATTTTAAAGAAGTCGCTGATACTTACAAAATCGAAATGGCCTTTCTCTACGGCTCATGGGTAAGGGGATACCCAAAAGAATCTTCAGATGTAGATATTGCCATTGTCTTCTCTGAAACAGATGACGAAGATAAGGTTTTTGGGAAGATAACAGATATAACACTTTCTTTAATGGGAAAAATAAAGTTAGAGGTAAATATCATCCCGGTCTTTTTGGATTTTAGAAAACCTATGCTTTATTATAATGCAATAGTCCTTGGGATACCCGTATTTATCAGAGATCAAAATAGGTATGCTGCTTTACTCAACGAAGCTATATTTCAGATGGAAGATTTTAGTATGTTCGGCACACAATGGCAGCTGGAGATTGCGGAGAAAAATCTGGAGGAGTTGAGACATGCCGGAGTTTAGATATGCGAGAGGGAGAATAGAAGAGTCCCTCCAATTTCTGACTGAGGAGATAAAGGAATTCAACTTAGAGTATGCAGATAAACCGTTACATGCGTATCAGGAAGACAAAAAACTCCAGAAATTGATGGATAGAACGGTAGAAAACATCCTCACTGCATTAATTGAAGTCTGCGGGACCGTGCTTGCAGAGGAAGGAATAAGGGCAGAAAATTATGGAGAGGTGTTGGAAAAATGCGGTAAATTTATGGGGTTATCGGAAGGTGAACAAAAAAGTTTGTCTGGATTAGCCATCCAGAGGAATCGCCTGGCACACAGGTATCTCAACTTTCGCTGGCAGGCCATAAAAATGTATAAAGACAATAAAGATGCTGTTTTGAAATTAATCCAAATGGTTTTGGAGCGAGAAAAAAAGAAAAGGTCCGGGACTGAGGAATGATAGGTATATCAAAGTGTTTTTAAAACAGACAGCTACTTACTACCTATTAAACACAATCAACCGACAACTATCAATTAACAACCGGTAAAAAAATGTCTTCTGAAATCTATAAAAAAATTGGCGGGAATTCGATTTATACCCTTATCCGAAGGGTCATTATCCTCCCCATTGGGTTGGCGATAGTTCCTATCATTATTAAATTTATCGGGGTAGAGGGATATGGTGTTTGGATTATGATACAAACCCTCCTTACATATACCTCTGTTATGGATATGGGTTTAAGCCCTGCTATGACAAAATATACCGCGGAATACGATGGACAAAGGGATCATTTTAAAATTACACAAATTTTTAACACGCTCTTTGTCGTATATGTCTTTTTGTGTCTTATATTATTTCTTATAGTTTTTGCGTGTAAAGGGATGATTATAGATTCCCTGATAAAACCTATTAATATACCTAAAGAAACGGTATCTTTTGCCCTAATAATCTCGATGCTTGTTTTTGTCTTAAACATGGTTTTCGGTGTCTATCCTTCGTTTCTGAATGGCTTACAAAGGATGGATGTAACAAATAAGATAGACAGTGTCTCTTCCATAGTCAAATTCGTCTTATCGATAGTATTTTTATATCTCGGTTGGGGAATCAAAGGACTTGCTCTTTCAGGTGGCATATCCTGCATAATTACTACAACTATGTACATCTATGCCAGCAAAAGAATCGCATCCTATTTAACTTTTAATCCTTTCCTCTTCAATCTTAGAACACTAAAGGAGATTTGGGGGTTCAGTATTTATAGTGCCATGGGAAATCTGGTAGCAATGGTGCATCTGCATTTGGATAAACTTATTATAAACTACATTCTTGGGGTGAATTGGCTGGCGTTTTATGACATCGCGCACCGTCTGGTATTTTTTATGTGGGGGTTGTCAGGGTCTTTTATCGCACCCCTAATGCCTGCAGTATCGTCTATTCATGCGGCAAGTGGAATCGAAAAAACAAAAGAGGTTTTTAGAACTACTTTTAAATTCTTTTCGCTCATAATTTGTCCGCTATTCTTATTTGTTTCTGTTTTTGCGGATAATCTGATAATTTCCTGGTTAGGCAACGGTTGCGAAAACGCTATTCCGGTTCTCCGAATCCTGTCAATTGCATATATGATTAATATTTACAGTGGTCCCGCGAACTCTGTCTTAACCGGTATGGGGTTATACAAAGTAACGTTTTATGGGGGCGTTGTCGCCTCTGTGGCAACCCTCATACTTTGTCCAATTCTTACGATAAAGTTTAATATTATCGGAAACTCTATTGGCATTCTGTTAGCTTTTATAGTAACAGATATTTTTCTTTACATTAAGCTTCAAAAATCCTTTTCCGCAACGTCATTACCTCGTATTTTATATGACTCATTAAAATTTCCAATTTTAATGAGTATCTCTATTTTTCCCTTGGCGAACGTACTTATAGAATATTTCATTATAAACAAATATATTGAACTGATGTTTGCATGCGGCGCCCTTTTCATTGTGTACTTCTTAATATTTTACAAAGACGGAAAATATCGAACCGTATGGAAAACTATTTCCGCCGTTCGTTTGTAGTGTTTAATATTTCCGGAAATATTGAGCATTGAATAGATTGATTTGATTTATATAGCGACTTGAAAGGATGGTAGTTGATGATTAAGTGCTTTTTTGCGGAAAAAAAGATCAAGGACGCACTGGTTAAATATGAAGAAAATTTTCCCGCTCTGATTGAACTGCTCTTAAAAAAGATAGAGATGTGTAAATCTCAAAGAATAAAAAAGACGATAAGGCAATCAATGAGAAAAATCCTTGCAATGGGAATAAAACAATGCGTAAAAAACATATCGTATAAAAACGTTCTTAAGGAAATCAGCAATTCTCCAAACACGAAAAAAAAAATCCTTTTTATTGCAGGAGAACCTCTCTTTAATATTGTAGGAATAAGTATTTATCTCAGGAATACAGGAAAGTATGAAACTATTCTTATTCTTGAAAATCCATGGCTGGTGAATTTCTTTAAACAATATTTTGATTTTGTATATGTATATAATTCTTATTATGAGGTTGCGCATATTCTTCTCTCTTCAAAGCCATATATGATACATGTTCAATCCTCGAACAATTATAATTTTCTGGGGGTTATGGCAAAATGCCTTAGTGCTACGCATGTAACTTTTGCGTTTAATGATATACCTTCTATCGGAAAAGATTCTGTAGATACCAGCGAAAAAGCATCTGATACACCGCATGTTTCCCGGTTAGATTTTCTTTCTGAAAAATTTCTTTTTGAAAGAGCTGATGGAATTCTTCTCACAATGAATACCTTGGCGGTAGTAGAGGTGCTACGTCTCCACTACAAAATAATAATGCCTTTATTAGATTTTCCGATGTATATATCTGACGAGTTTGCAAGTTACAAAAAAAAACCTTCACACAACAATAACGGCAAGATTCACTTGGTGTATGGCGGTATTATTGCTCCTGCAGACGCACCAAAAGAAACTCTTGGTGAAGTTCAGTTCTTAAACCTTGCCAAAAGCATAAGTAGTTCAGGCGTGTGTTTTCATATGTATACATCGCCACACTTTTCACCATTTCAAATAAAGAAAATGTTTGCGGAATACCTTCAATTAGCGGCAGAAGAACCTAATTTTACTTTTAAGCGTGGACTTCCTCTTGATAAAGCAATAGAAGAATTTTCTCAATATGACTTTGCTGTTTTAATAGGACTTTTTGATGGGATAGAGTTTAGTAAGGTGAGTTACGGCACGTGCACGTCAAGCAAATTCTTTACATATCTAGCTGCCGGACTTCCGATTATTGTGAGCGAGGAATACAGTTATCTTGCCTCACTTGTCAGAAAATACGAGATTGGTATTGTTATAAACCAGCGCGAAATTTTTTCCCTTTCAAAAATAATCAAAAAGTGTGATTATGAAAAATTAAAAATTAATGTCAAACGAGCAATGGAGGATTTCTCGATGAAAAAACATATTGGCCGTTTGATTCAGTTCTACGAACAAGCTGTTGCCACCAAACACAGAGTCATGAAATAATGACACACAAAGTTTGAAACTACTTAATTTACTACGTAATTTGTTTCCGGGGGATATTAATGGCAGTAAAAATTCTCATTATAAAGATTGGATATTCGGAGACACTAGATACAGAAATTGGTAGGGTTCCCAGCCTGGGAGACGTGCTAAGAACAACTCCCATCCTATGGGCTTTAAAAGAAAAATACCCTGATTCACACATAACATGGCTCGTCTCTGAAAATGCAGAACAATTGCTGCATGGAAACAAGTTTATTGACAGAATCCTAATATGGGATACCTTTGTACCATTTCAGTTGATGAGAGAAAAGTTCGATATACTCATAAATTTAGAAAAGATACCAGGCGTTGCGGCGCTTTCTGATATGATTGATGGATGGACGCGGTATGGCTTTCGATTTGACAGCATTACGGGAAGTTACCATGCATACGAAAGTGGTTTAAGTTTTATCGATTATATTGAGAAGAAAAAGAAAACCAATAATACAAAAGATTTCTGGCAAAAGGTCTTGATTGAAATGTTAGGTGTGGAATGGAAAGGGCAAGAATACATAATCGGATATAAGCCAAAAACAGAAGAGATGTATGATATTGGATTAAATTATGAAGTCGGTTCCAAGTGGCCCACAAAATCTATGCCTATGGAAAGATGGAAAGAACTCGAGAAAAAATTTTTGGATTTAGGTCATACTGTGTCGTGGCAACGAGGGCTAAAAGATTTGTACGAATATATGGACTGGATAAATTCCTGCAAACTGATTATATCTACTGATAGTCTCGGAATCCATCTGGCGTTTACCTTTAAGAAAAAAGTAATAGGAATTTTTGGCTCAACAGATTCACAAGAGATTTATCTTTATGATAAAGGCAAAGTTATTCATTCTGATCAGGAATGTACCTATATGCCCTGCTATTATTCAAAATGTGTAACAGGTTTAAATTGCATGAACAACATAGATATAGACAAAGTAGTTGAAACGTCAAGGGAAATGCTCAATAAATAAAGAGGTAGAATGGAATTGGAAAAATCAAAGATATCTAAAGAAATAAGAAGGACAATTGTCGAACTGGCTCATAAATCGAAGAGTCCCCACGTAGGGTCCTCTTTATCCTGTGTGGATATATTAACGGTTCTGTATTTTGATGTACTAAACTTCCAACCATGGGAAAAAAGGGATATCTTTATTTTGAGCAAGGCACATGCCGCTATGGCCCTTTACAGCACGTTAGCCAGGAGAGGAATAATAGATGAGAAACTTTTGCACGGCTATTATCAAAACGAAGGAACGCTTCCGGCGCACCTTGATAGATTTACTGCAAAAGGGGTAGAAGTATCAGCAGGTTCACTAGGGCATGGATTTAACATGGGGCTTGGAATGGCCTTTGGATTTAAAAAGAAAAAACAAGACAGGAAGGTATACGCCTTAATAGGTGATGGGGAATCACAAGAAGGATCCATTTGGGAGGGCGCCCTGTTTGGTTCAAAACTAGGGCTGGATAACTTTACGGCTATCATGGACTATAACAACCTCCAGGGCTATGGAAGGGCGCGAGAACTATGCAGTTTTGAGCCAATAAAATCAAAATGGGAAACATTTGGCTGGCATACGGTAGAAACAAGCGGTCATGATTTTGATGCCCTTAAAGATGCTTTATGCGAAAATACAAACGGAAAACCAAAAATAATTATTGCGCATACTACCAAAGGTAAAGGTGTTTCTTTTATGCAGGATCAGCTCATATGGCATTATTATATTGTTACGGATGAACATAGAGATAGGGCGCTTCGGGAATTAGAGACATGAAAAGACATGCAATACCATTAGAGGAAAAATTAAAATGCAAAATTACAAAATAAATGGAGATACTGGGCTTGGGGTGTTCGATGAATTCAAAGTCAAATAATAGGGTGATATTATGAAAACAGAAGAAATTAAGATAAAGTATCCAGTGGGCCTGGAACATGCCATTCACATGACAAAGGATGAAATGGAACAGCATATACGATTGATGGCTGCTTTGAAGATGTTTGAACTTGGAAAGATATCATCGGGTAAGGCTGCTGAACTTGCAGGAATGTCGCGTGTTCAATTTTTTGAGACCTGTGGCAGATACCGTGTAAGTATTTTTAATTATCCACCGGAGGAGCTTGAAGAAGAAATCAAAAAAGATTTAAATACGTTAAAGGATGTATCAATTAGATGCAAGTAACCTCAAATACAGGACCGATTATTGCTCTTGCCAAAATTAGTTGCCTCTCTATTTTGAAAACAATGTTTTCTGAAATACTGATTCCTCCAGTAGTATACAGGGAACTTTTAGGAAAATCAGGAACCGAGTGGGAAGAAATAGAATCGGCATTGAATGATTTTATTAAAGTAATGGAACCAGATCATTCAGATAATGCAACCGAGCTTGCGATAGCTAACCTTGACGAAGGAGAAAGGCAAACGATTAAACTTGCCGCTAATTTGAGAGGAAATGTACTTTTATTGATCGATGATAAAGCGGGTAGGGAAGCTGCCAGCAGATTAAATATACCTATTACAGGAACGATTGGTATTTTGCTTTTGGCAAAAGAAAAAGGAAGGTTGACAGATGTAACACTACTTATAGATAAACTAAGAAACAGTGGATATTGGTTTTCAGATGAGTTGATTGAAATAGCAAAGAAACTCGCTAAAGAGGATTTGTAGCCAAAACTTATGAGAAATACTTTTATTAATACAATAATTGACGCATGCAAGACCAGAGAGGACGTTTTCATTATCAGTGGAGACGCCGGGCTTGGGGTGTTCGATGAATTCAAAAATACATTTTCTGATAAATTCCTCAACCTCGGAGTTGCAGAGCAAAATATGATAAGCTTCACTGCAGGCCTCTCCATGACAGGGTATAAAGTATATGTTTATAACATAATACCATTCGTGCTTTATCGGTGTTACGAGCAGGTGAGAAACGATATCTGTTATCAGGAACTACCGGTTACCTTAGTGGGTATTGGAAGTGGGATCACTTACTCTCCCCAGGGAATGACTCATTATTCTGTTGAAGATCTGGGGATAGCTCAAACCCTGCCAAATATGAAAGTCTTTTCGCCTATAGATCCCATAGAAGCAAAACTTGCGGCAAAATATTCTTTAAGCTCCGAATCGCCTGTATATGTGAGACTTGCCAAAAGAGGTGAACCTAATATACACAAAAATGAAAATTTTGATATAACCGAACCTCAGCTTATTGAGGACGGAGAAGATATCGCTCTTGTTTTTCATGGATCTATTGGCTTAGAGGTATTGAAAACCAGAGAGATATTGAAAAAGGACGGAATCCTTCCCAAGCTTATCTCGATTCCCCTGGTTATGCCGGTAAATACAGAAAAATTGTTTTCTATGTTTCAGAATCTAAAATGTGTTATTACGGTAGAAGAGCATTTCATAAATAGCGGGATTGGTTCTATGCTGTCAAGGGAATATGTGAAGGCAAAGCCAGGTTGGGATCTGTTCACGCTCGGAATACCAGATGGATTTATTCATGCAATCAAAGATTTGGATGGTATGCGTGAATATTTCGGAATTTCAGCAGCCAGAATTGCGGAGTATATAAGAAAAAAAGTAATTGTATAAGTAAGGAGAAATGGGGAAATGGAGAGAAAAGAATTAAAGAAATGTTTGATTTTACTTTTTCTCCAATTCTCCCCTGTTCCCCTTTTCTCCTTTTTCCCCCGGCTCGTTTGAATGAGAGGAGTAATACATGGGAAGACTTTTGAACATAGTAACGCCTTTACATAAAAAGACAAAGAGGGATTATATCGGAAGGATGACGGACAATAAAATCGATTGCATGAAAGTTGCCAAGAAATATGGACAGGAATACTGGGACGGGGATAGAAGATATGGATACGGTGGATACAAATATGATGGCAGGTGGGAGGCCGTCGCCAGAAAATTAATAGAGATATACAGTCTTCCCGATAATGCAAAAATACTCGATGTTGGCTGCGGGAAGGGGTTTTTGCTGTATGAGTTCAAAAAACTTTTACCAAACTGCAGTATTACAGGTTTTGATATTTCAGAGTACGGATTACAAAATGCCAAAGAGGAAATAAAGGAAAATTTGTTTCAATATAAAGCTCAGGATGTCTATCCTTTCGGGAATAACGCCTTTGATCTGGTTATTTCGATAACAACTCTCCACAATCTCCATGTATTTGAGCTAAAGGCCGCTGTAAAAGAGATTGAGAGGGTAGGAAAAAATAAATACATTGTCGTGGAAGGATACAGAAATGAGGATGAATTGTTTAATCTCGAATGCTGGGCATTAACCTGCGAGAGCTTCTTCAAACCGCAGGAGTGGATTTGGTTATTTCATGAGTTTGGTTATACCGGTGACTACGAGTTTATCTACTTCGAGTAAAGAATAATTTTGGACGCAGATGAACGCGGATTATAAAGATTTTAAATATAAAGTAATAATCAAAATTAAGGCAGCAAAGTGTTTAGCCGAAGAACACGAAGCGCAGTTATTAAATTATTTAAAAGCAACTGATATGGAGGTTGGGCTTTTGCTTAATTTTGGCAGTAAACCAGAAATTAAACGTAAGGCATTTGATAATTTGAGAAAAATATAGCTGTGTTTATCTGCGAAAATCAGCGTCCAATTTGATTTTTCATTATGGGACTTTTATATACTAAATTAAAAATA
>Ga0233425_10004981_pt1 | contig 21569 bp, 26 predicted proteins | sample Watercolumn_Towu_2_FD_181712 | JGI IMG/M metagenome (GOLD analysis project Ga0233425, IMG submission 181712) | Freshwater microbial communities from Lake Towuti, South Sulawesi, Indonesia - Watercolumn_Towuti2014_140_MG | ecosystem: Environmental > Aquatic > Freshwater > Lake | place...
GCCATGCCCGAACCTTTTTCTTGGAAGGGCTTTGTCCGACTCTTGCACGTAGCTTAGACCATTGCCGCTACACCCACGGGAGCTGGCTAACCCCACCCCGTAATCGCCCTTTTTGCGAAAAAGGCTCAGTCGTGTCACCCGCGTGCGGATTTTTGCCCACCCACTAAATAAGATGATTACAATCAACACTAAGACTGACGGGTATTTTAATAAGAAGCCCTAAGCCGGGGGAGTCGACGCACATTGAAAATGTGATGAGGCCGCCTCCGGCGGGGAATACTTTCGGTGCGGGGACCTCCACCGACTTAGGGATTGCTTATTAAACGGGCGAAAGACGACCTCGAAAGGTCCGCCGGCATGAGATGGCGCGAAAAATTATATACCCAGCAGCATGACGAACGCGCCGGTGAGGACGATGACGAGGCCGGCGAAGGCGTGGGAATAGCGCTCCGCTATGTCGTGGCGGATAAGCCGTATCCCGGCGAACGCCAGCAGACTCTGCGCAAGCATCATGAATATGGTCACGGCGGAGAATGTCAGGCTCGTCACCAGTATCCCCGCCCATCCGTAGTCCGTTGCGAGGAACATGAGCGGTATGAGAGGCTCGCACGGGCCGAGGACGAATATCGCGAATAACGTCCACAGGGTAACGGTCTTCGACTTCAGCGTTTCCGTGTCTGCATGTTCGTGTTTATAGTAACGCGCTTTCTTCAGTCCCCAGACGGTGTAGGCTATGCCGAAGCCTATAAGAAGCCAGAGGGCTATATCCCCCCTGCGGGATTCCGCCGCGCCCAACCTTGACAGGCTGAAGCCCAGGAGTATGCCTATGGCGCCTACCACTATGGAAGACCCTACGTGGCCCAGGCCCGACACGAACGTCATCAGGATAAGCTTCGCCCTCGACCACTTTTGGGCCTTTCCTATTACGGCAAACGGCATCCAGTGATCCGGCGCGAGGGCGTGAACAAAGGCTATGGAGAGCGTAGATACGAGCAGCAGCATATATCCTTTATTCATGCCTATCCTCCTGTTATATGTTCTATCCCGATTGTATCACGGACAGGATAATCCCGGAAATTATACTGACGGCGAGCAGAAGCCCTATTACGCGCAGCGTATCCGTCCGGTCCTTATTCTCTTTGATGAGCACCAGTAGCCCGACCCCGCATCCGGCGCAAAGCCCCGCGACGAGCGATCCGAAGGTGATAACGCCCTTCACGAAAAGCCCGGCCAGAAGGACCGATACGAAGCAGCTCGGAACCAGCCCGATAAACGCCGTCAGGACGGGCTGCAAAAACGATCCGCGCAGAAGTATGGCCCCTATCCTCTCCTGGCCTATAGCGTTCATGGCGAAATTGAATACTACCGAAAGCGCGAATAAGAAGATGAATATCTTTACGGTGTGCGTTGCGGGATGAATAAGCAGTGATTTTAATCCCGAACGTTTTCCCGAAAGGCCGTGGGAGCAGCAGCCGCATTGTTCCGGGGCGCTGCCCTGAGGCGGCAAGGCCGACGACCGTTTTCGCATAATCAGGTCGATGGCCATGCCCGCCGCGACGGCTATGACCATCTTCACGGCGACCAGGAGCGCCACCATGCCCGTCTCGTGCGGTATTGAAAGCAACACGGGCACCGCCTCGTCCGATGTCGATATGAATACGGCCAGGAGCGTACCGAGCGATATAAGGCGTTTTACGTACAAAGCCGAGGCGACCACCGAAAAACCGCACTGTGGTATGCACCCGAAGACGGCCCCCGCGACCGGGCCGAAAGCGCCGAAACGCGTCACAAAGTCCCCCATGCGGTCGCCATACCTGTACTCAAGGAATCCTACGATAAAATATACGAGCGCCAGCAGCGGCACCAGCCTTCCCGTATCCGACAGCGACTCCAGTATTATCTCCACGATTACCCCTATCCGCGATAAAGGTTATTTCAACCGCCTGGTCTTGTAGTTTGAGGCCCGGACGTCGTATTCGTCCTCTATCTCGCCGACGATCTCCTCGATCAGGTCTTCGAGGGTGATCACGCCTATGATCTTACCGAGCGCGTCCTGCACTATCGCGAGGTGGGTATGCCCCTTCTGGAACTCCTTAAGAAGCTCCGAAACCTTTTTCGATTCCGGGACGAACGTCGCCGGGTAGATTATGTCCTGGAATACTATGAGCTCCCTGTTTTGCGACAGATTGAGCAGGTCCTTCATGTTTATCATGCCGATAATGTCGTCGGGCGAGCCCTTATAGACCGGAAGCCTCGAATAACCGCTCTCCACCACTTTCTCAAGTATATCTTCCAGCTTCTCCTCCGAGTTGATAGCGAATATATCCTTCTTCGGCGTCATGACGTTCCTTACGACGACCTCCCCGAAGTCGAAGACCTTCGAAAGCATCTTGTACTTCTCTTTATGCGCCCCGCCTTCGGCCTCTCCGATCTTTATAAGGGCCCTGATCTCCTCCTCGGTCACAAGCGAAGCCTTCCCCCCGGCCCCGCCGCCGAGCAGGCGCGTCACTGCGTTCACCACGCGCTCGAGCCCCCACACGACGGGCGTAGATATCTTTATCAGAAGCGCGACCGGACGCGCGAGCATAAAAGATAACTTTTCGGAATAGCGCGCGGCGATGGTCTTGGCCGTGGCCTCGCAGACGATTATAAGAAAGGCGGACAGCAGGGTCGCGGCGATAACGCCCCACGCCCCGCAGTCACCCGCCACCCGTATCAGGATAGCCGTAACTATCACGGCTATGAGGGAGTCGACTATATTGTTGGTGACGAGGATAGTGCTGAAAAATCGCTCCGGGGTCTCGAGTATTTTGACTATTACCTTTGCGGTCTTCGACCCTTCGGACGCAAGCTTTCGCAGCTTGATACGGCTGACCGCTATGATAGATATTTCCGAACCGGCCGTTATGGCCGCGATCAGAAGCAGGAGCGCTATAAAAAATACTTCGATTATATCTCTCATAAGCCGGGCTTTACTATGCCTCCCGATACTATCATCTTTATCCCGTCCTCGACCGATATGTCCAGGACCTTTACGTTATTTCTCGGTACAAGCACAAGAAATCCGGTCAGCGGGCTCGGCGTCGTGGCTATAAGGACGTGCACCAGGTCGGCGGACGCCGCCTCGTTGGCCTGCCTGAAGCTGTCGTTTGTTATAAAACCCAGCGACCAGATCCCTTTAGACGGGTACTCCACCAATACCACCTTCTTGAAGGCCGGCCCTTCCTTCGATATGAAAGAGTCCACTATCTGCTTGGCGGCCGGATAGACCTGGCGTATGAACGGAAACTTAAGGAACCATCCCTCAAGGGCCTTGAATAGTTTTCTGCCGAAGAAGTTCGCGGCGAAGAATCCCACCAGGAATACTATGACGATGCCCAGGATGATACCTATGCCGGGCAGAGAAAAGCCCAGGTATTTCTTCAGGAGGATATTTACGGACTTACCGAATATCCCGTCTATAAAACGGAATATGGCGACCAGCACATAGGCCGTGATAAATACCGGCAGCGACACCAAAAGCCCTGTGGCGAAATAATGTCGGATCTTTTTTATCATACGTCAACCTTTCGGATCATCTTGGCAAAAACATCGTAACGGTGAATCCGGCCGTCAACGCGACGAGGACCACAGCCGTTATCCATGAGATTACGTTAAATAGCGCGGAGTTACGGTACTGCCCCATCAGGCGCCTGTCGTTTATAAGAAGTATCATGAAGACGAGCACGAAAGGCAGAAATATGGCATTGGCGACCTGCGACAGGAGCATCACCTTTATCAGGTTTATGTTGGGGTTTATTATAAGCCCGGCTCCCATTACGATAAGGGCCGTGAATAGAAAATAGAATTGCGGGGCGTCCTTAAAACGCTTGTCCACGCCCGTCTCCCACCCGAGCCCTTCGCATACCGAATACGCCGCCGCGAGAGGCAGTATCATCGCCGAAAAGATGGAGGCGTTCAGCAGGCCGAAAGCGAACAGGCCCGTGCAGTGGTCTCCGGCCAGCGGCCTGAGCGCCAGCGCCGCGTCCTTCGCGGTCTCGATACGTATGCCGCTCTTGAAGAGGGTCCCGGCGCACGATATGACTATGAACATAGCCACCGCGACCATGACCACTCCCCCTATCATGACATCGGCCCTGGTATATTTATAATCCTTGACGGTTATGCCTTTTTCCACAACGGTCGACTGCTGGTAAAATTGCATCCAGGGCGCGATAGTCGTGCCCACGATGCCCATTATTATCATAAGGTACCCGCCGTTGAAACTGAGCGTGGGCCTGACGGTCTCGCCGGCCACCATCCTCCAGTCGGGATGCACAAGGACGCCGGTCAGTATGTAGGCCATATAAAAGAACGCCCCCGCCATGAAGACCTTTTCGATGGACTTATAAGTGCCCTTGACGATTATCCACCACACTACCGCCGCGGCCAGGGGCAACGAAACGAATCGCGGGATCCCGAATATCTCGCAACCCGCCGCTATCCCGGAAAACTCGGACAGGATATTGGCAAAAGAGGATACGAGGAATAGCGCCATGGCGTAGAAAGTGACCTTTACGCCGTACTTTTCCCGTATCAGGTCCGCGAGCCCTTTGCCTGTAACCACGCCCATCCTGGCGGCCATCTCCTGCAGGACTATAAGGGGTATTATCATCGGCAGGAAGACCCACAGCGTAGAGTATCCGAAGTGCGCCCCGGCTACCGAATATGTCGTTATGCCGCCGGCGTCGTTGCCGGCGCTGGCGGTTATCACGCCCGGCCCCACGACCGACAGGAATATTATTATATTTCTGAAGCGCGACGGCTTCCCGTTGCCGTTTGGCGTCATGTCACAACCCCTTTGGCAGGCGCGGGCGCTTTCGCCACGCTATGGATATCACCTGGCTCAATATATCGTCCATCGTTATTATGCCCTGCATCGCCTTGTTCTCATCCACCACCGGGATGGCTGACACTTTATACTTGTCCATGAAATACGCTATCTCTTTCGCGCTGTCGCCCAGATATACGGAAAGCGTCTTCTGGAACGCCGTCTTTGTGATGAGATCCTTCGGATCGGCGAAGAGGAGGCGACGGATCGTGGTCACTCCCTTAAGGCGGCTCTTCTCGTCGACTATGTATATGTAGGGCACCGTATCGTACTCTTTGGTCTGTTTGCGTATGAAGTCTATGGCCGATTCTACCGATGTCGTCTCCGGCATCGCCACATATTCCGTAGTCATCAGGCCGCCGGCGGAGTCGCCCGAATAGCCGAGGAGGGTCGACAGCTTCTTGGCGCGGGAAGATTCGACCAGGGGCAGGAGATTGTTGACCATATCGCGCGGCAGTTTCTCCAGCAGGTCCGCCGCCTCGTCGGTAGACATATTGGTCACGATCTGGGCCGCCTCTTTCTTGTCCAGCTCCTTCAGTATCGCGTGCTGTTGCTCAAATTCCACATTTTCCAGTATCTTCGCCCTGGTCTTGATATCGAGGGCGCGAAACAGCGCCATCCTCTGGTTCGGGTTCAGGTCGAACATTATCTCTCCGAGATCGGCGGCAGGTATGGATAGTATCTGCTTCTCGGAAAGCGACAGCTTCATCGTCATGCTGGCCGGGTTGATAGCGACAGGCTGAACGTACTTCCAGGATACGAGGTCGGTCTTTTTCAGATAGGAAGAATTTTTATTGAACATACGGACGATCGAATCCGCCGCGTCTTCCCAGCCAAGCCTTCTGAGGAGGCTGCGCAGGCCTATATCCACGTGAGCTATCACAAGATCGCGGTCGACCTTAAGAAGGTCGATGTCGTTAACGCGCCTGACCTTGTGATTGAACGTATCGACGACCTGCTGGTCGAGTATATCGCGCCTCAGCAGGAACTCGAAATCCCCGACTTCCGGCGAAAATCTGATATCGTCTTTCTTTACGTTCAGCAGCACATCCCCTTCTACTGACGCCACGCTTGACCACGGCAGGACGGCGTAAAGCCTCCTGAACATACCGGGATGGGATATTATAAGGTTCTCGGTCCGCGGATAGACGTCCGACTTTCCGGCGGATATGTCCCAGATGGTGCCGACGAAAGCGCCATCGGAGGACTTGACGTCCTCTTTGAGAAGGTCTGAGAAATTTATGAACATGGCCGCGGCCTGCGCCTTGGCCTCTGCGAAAATATTCATCATACTGTCCCGGTTTGTTCTTCCTTCAGATCCGCTTGCGGAATATGACCGTGGCCGCGATGGTCGCCAGCAACAGAAGTACCGTAAGGGCCAGTTTGGGCGGGCTGGCCCTTTCATTGACCGCAAAGCCCATGCCTATTATCTTCACCTTGTTAGCGTGTATATCGAGCTCGCCGCCGTGCTCCGGACAGGCCCTGCTGAAGACGCCGTCGACCTCCAACATGTCGCCCCTGAACTTATATCCGCCGAGGTGCTGGACCGGTAGGAGCATATAACCTTTGCACCATACTCCTATGGCGTTGTCGCCGTCGTTTACATTTATCCAGGCGTATTCGCCGCGCTTCATTATCGCGGTAACGGCCTCACCCCGGTAAGTGACTTTCTTACCGTCCAGGACTTTGGCGTTATCGATAAGCGCCTTTGACGAATAGACGGCCCCGAAAACGGCCGTGGTCCAGACGGAAAGGGCCGCGAGCCAGCATCCTGCCGATACGGCGATCATGCTCTTTTTAGTCACTCTTTCCTCTCAGGGCCGCAAAGGCCATGCCGCCCAACGCCAATATGGCCATAAACTCGAGCCTGCCCGCCCACATCTGGAATATATATACCACTTTCAGCACCGCCGGCATCGATGGCAGGGTTATCCCGCAGGATAACCCTACGTTCGCCGCCGCCGAGACCGATTCAAACGCGGCCTCGCTCAGAGAATAACCGTAAAGCATCGTTACGATCGTGCCGAACAAATACAGGTTTAGATACGACAAAAGTATGAGCGAGGCCGTCCTCACGTGCTTATCGTCAAGTATGACGTCTTTTATATGATGAAACTTCTGTACTATGACGGCCGTCTCGGGCGTTAGAGCCCTCTTCAGGTCCTGCCTCAGCGCTTTGAACAGGACTCCTATCCTGAGGACCTTAATGGCGCCGGTCGTGGAACACATGCTGCCGCCTACCGCCATGGCGAGCGTTACGCCAAGCATGCCCAGAGGGCCCCACTCGTTTACGAACTGCCGGGGATATATAGTGCTGTAGCCCGTGCCGGTATGGCCCGACGTAAGCTGGAAGAAGACCTTCCTGAAGAAAGGTATGGCGTCGGCGTAAACACCCCTGCCCACAAGACCCCATGCCGTTATGGAGAGGGTAACCATGACGCTTATGAATAGCGTGACGATCTCGATATTCTTATATATCTCCCGCCTGTTGCCCGTCCAGACGACATAGTGGAGGGCGAAGTTTATCGAGCCCAGCAGCATTATGCCCACGCTTATGAATTCGAACGCGAAATTGTGGTAGAAGAGGAGATTCTGAGACTGCGGAGTAAACCCGCCCGTATCCCACGCCGCCATAAATACGCAGACCGAATCAAATATGGCCTTGGCCGGCGCGAGCCCGCCGGCGATAGCCGAGGCCGAAAGCGCCGCGCTGCCTATCAAAAGATATACGATACTGACCAGCCATATGAACCTGGCCGTCTCTATGACGTTCGGCAGTATCCTCTCGTCGCGGGCCTCTCCGACGTATATCCGGAAGGCGCCCGCCGTGCCGCGGAAGAGGAAAGTCAGCGCTATGACTACTATGCCCTGGCCGCCTATGAACATGATGAAGTGGCGCCAGAAATTGTGCGAATACGCCATATGGTCGAGGTCCACCGCCAGGCTCAGGCCCGTGGTGGCGTAGCCGGACATCGTTTCGAAATTGGCGTCGAGGAACGAGCCGTAATGTCCGCTCAGGTAGAGCGGCACGGCGGATATGAACATGGCGGCCAGCCATGTCAGCGCCGCCACGCACATGGCGTGCTTCGTCTCGAGGTCTTTGCGCGTATGGCATAACGCCGTAAGCAGGGCTCCGGCAAGAAGCGTCAATGAGATGCTCAGAAGGTAGTCCACGGCCGGGGCCATCTCGCCGTAAACGAACGCCAGGGCAAGCGGTATAAACATCAGGATACCCAGGCCTATCGTTATCTTCCCGAGATAGTAGCCTATCACTCTGTAGTCTTCCGCGGCCGGCTTCAGTATCATCTGAATAGCCCCCACCAGAAGAGACAGGCGACGAATCCGGCAAGAATTATGAATACGACCAGCACAAACTCGGTCAGTATGCCAAGCGCGCCGTTGCGTATGTTCCTGTAAAGATGCTCAAGCCTTACGCTGAGGGGTATCATCCTTCGACCTTCCCTACAAGGATATCCAGAAGCTGCTGTTCGTTCTCTATGGAAGTGAGCGCCACTATATCGTCGCCGCTCTTCATTACCGTATCGCCCTTAGGGACGATTATAGTGTCTCCGCGCAATATCGACACGAGGACGGAATTTTCGGGAAGGTTGACCTCTCTCACCGCTTTATCTATGACCGGCGATTCGGTGGTAAGGTCGACCCTGACAAGGGCCAGCTTGCCGCGCTTGAACGTCATAAGCGTTATAAAGTCTTCGAACGAGGCCTCTTCTTCGATGATCTTGGCTATTATCTTGGTGGCGTTTACCGGCACGTCCACGCCCAGTTCCGAGAAGATGTGCTCGTTCTTCGGATTGTTCACCCTGGCGACGGTCCGCCTTATGCCGAAGACCTCTTTCGCCAGCTGGCATATCACCAGGTTGTCCTCATCGTCGGCGGTGACGGCGGCTATAACGTCGGCCCTGCCGACCTCCGCGTCCTCCATGAAACGCGGCTCGCACCCGTCCCCGTTTATGACCAGGGCGTTAAGTCTCTGCGATATGCCCTCGCAGCGCGCCTTGTCCTTCTCTATTACCGTAACGGTATGGTTGTCCTGTACCAGCTTTGACGCCAGATTGAAACCGACCCTTCCCGCGCCGACTATGACGATATACATGTGGGCTGCCTCTCCTTTGCCGGGGACTTATAATTTAAATTTTTCCTTGACCCTCTTCAGGCTCGTCGTCCTGACGACGCCCATGACCTTGTCGCCGAGCTCAAGCCGCGTATCCGGTTGAGGTATGATGACGCGCTTCTTCCGCTCTATCACTATGACCAGGAATTCGTCGGGGATAGCGAGCTCTCCGGCGCGCTTGCCCTTCAGCTCGTCAGAGACAGGTATCTCTATTACGCCGAGTTCCCCCGTCTCTACCAGATACCCCGTGAACCTGTTCTCTATGATCTTATCCCTTATCATGGCGGCGACCAGCACGGTCCCGCTTATGATATCGAGCCCGAGCTTTCTGTATATCTCGGCCCTCGTCGGATCGTACACGCGCGCTATGACGCGCGGCACCTTGAACATCTTCTTGGCGATCTGGCTGGCCATAAGGTTGGTATTGTCGCCGCTGGTTACCGAAACGAAAGCGTCCTGCCTGTCTATCTTGAGCTCCTTGAGCAGGCCCTCGTCAAAACCGGTCCCGGTGACCATAACGCCGTTGAACGAAACCCCGAGGCGCTTGAAAGAATCCGGGTTTTTGTCTATTATCGTTACGTTGTGCCCCTCCTGGGAGAGTATAAGCGCAAGCTGTGAACCGACCCTGCCGCATCCTACGATCATTACATTCATCTCGTCACTCTCCTTTTACCGCCGCGACGCTCACCCTGGATATGTTCAGCTCGTTTATCGCGTCCAGCGCTTTCGCGACCCGGCCGAACTGCGCCGCGCCGTCGATCTTCAGAAGAAGGCTTATGTCGGGATTATCGGACAGCCTGGCCCGCAGCGCCTTCTTCAGGTCGCCGGCCTTCACCCGATCATCGTTAATAAAATATTCCCCCTCGCCGCTTATCGCAATTATCACTTTCTCGGACCCCTCAAGCGCGACCGCGCTGGAGGCCTTCGGCAGATTGACCGATATCCTGGAAACGATCGTGGGGCTGAATGTGTATATCAGGCTGAACGATATGAAGAAGAATATGAACATGTTCATCACTATGTCGGTCATGGCGACCGATTCGAGCGCTATCAGGTAACCCTTCTTCGACTTTATCTTTATCATGCGCTACACCTTACCGGAAAGCTCTTCCGCAAGACGCATGGAGCAGTCGCTGAGCTCGTAGGATACGTACTTTATCCTGGAGACTATATAGTTGCAGACCAGATAGTACGGGACGGCTATCATCAGCCCGGCCGCCGTAGTTATCATCGCTTCGTATATGCCGGCCGCGAGCTGGGAGACCGTGATATTGGCGCCGGCCTTTTCCCAGGCCATGAAAGCCCTTATGAGGCCCGTGATCGTCCCTAGAAAACCCAGGAGAGGTTCGATGCCTATTATCGATATCAGTCCGCCTATATACCGCTCGAGAGAGTTTACCTCCCGGTTTCCGGCCCGTTCCATCGCCATTTCGATATCGTGGGACTTGGCGCCCCTCTTGATCCCGGCCTCGAGGCCGGCCTTGAGCGTGGCGGCGATCGGATAGCCGGAAGCCTTGCCGCAAAAGGCCGCCGCCTCGGAAAGCCTGTTGTCGCGCACCATGGCTACGACGTCGTCGGTAAAGCGCTCCGCGTCGATACGTATACGGAAGAGCATCCAAAGCTTGACTATGATTATGGCCAGGCCCAGCACCGACGCCAGGATTATCGGTATCATCACCGGACCGCCTTTTGCTATAACCCAGGGCATCTACGCGCCTTTCTGCACAAGAAAAAAGTTTACGGTATCAACGAGGCCTTTGCGCATCATCATCACGGCGATGGCGGCCAGGAGAAGATGGGCTATCTTGGAGACGGCCTTCGAGCCGGCCTTCCCCAGGACGCGGGATATCCTGTCCGCGTAAAGGAATACCACCCAGGTTATAAGCAGGTTCGCGACGAATGAGATGACCGTGAGCGTAACGCCGTAAGAGTCCAGCCCCATAATCATAGTCGTCAGTACCGCCGGGCCGGTCACCAGAGGGGTGCCTATAGGCACGGCCCCTACGGTGTCCGCCGGAATGTGGCGGCCCCTGTCGTGCTGGAGAAGGTCCCTCAGCGCTATGACCAGCAGCACGAGCCCCCCGGCGACCTTGAAGTCGGATACGAGCACGCCCAGTATCTTGAATATCCATCCGCCGAGGAATAGGAAGACGATGCCTATGATGAAGGCCGTGATGAGCGACTGGGTCATCACCCTCTGCCTCTCGCGCTTCTTCAGGTGCTCGGTGAATCCGATATACATCGGCAATATGCCGATCGCGTCCATCGCCACGAATATAGGTATGAACGATAACAGAAAGTTCTTCATATGGGCTATATTATATTAAATACGTTACGTTTATTCCATATAATTATGAAAATGTCCAAAAGCAGGAAGGCCGGAACTTTCGATCCGGCCTTCCTGCTATCCGTAAAATCTTGTCTTCTTACTTCGAGAGCTTGCCTTTTACGATCCTCTCGGCCTCCAGCCAATCATTTAACGAATGGCCGGGCTTGCGGCCCCTCTTCTCATACAACTCGTAGGCCTTCTTTGCTATAAGGGCGTTCAGGTCATCCTTTGACATCGCGGGGGTCGATGATCTGCCCAGCTTGAATGTCGATTTAGTCGCCATATATTGTTCCTCCTTTCATGCGGATTTTGACAGAATCATTATACATCCCGGGACGTTTTATGCAATAGAAATCTTGAGGAAATCCGGTATAGGCTCGTCCATTATCTTGTATATATTCTTAAGGTGCGTCCTGTACAATTTATCGAACGGGTTGTCGTTGCCGACATGCGCCTTACCGCCGTACCACCAGTTCCAGTCGCTCCCTTCGGCTATGTAGAACTCGCGCCAGGCGTCCCTTATCCCGGCGGAGTCCTCACCGCCGTGTTTCGAGCGCGCGGACTGGGTGAATCTGACCAGGTCTTTGCGGACCCTGCTCAGGTAATCCCACGATACGTTATCCTGCTCCTGCCCTATCCATATCTCGAAGTTGTGGTTTATCCATGATCCCGGATATACTCCGGCGAGCGTCCTTTTGGGCTTCTCCAGGTCGAGGTAGCCGCTTATCGTGGTGGTATATATATCCTTCTGCCTGTCTATGTTCGGGTACAGCGTCTCGAAGAAGAGCCGGCCGTTGTCCCTGAAGAACTCCCAGGCGTTTTCGCCGTCCATCACTATGGACAGAAGGCCCCCGTCGGTATCGCGCCGGAGCGACTCCGCCACGTTGTTGCAGTGGCTTATCAGGTCCCACGCGGCCTCGTCCTGGTTCCAGGCGTTGTAGTTGAAGCTGATTATATCCGACAGGTTCTTGTCGCGGAATATCATCGAGAGGCTGCGCGAACCCGATCTCACCCTGTAAGGCCTGTATATGACGCGCCGGTCAAATTGGGAGACGCCCTTGTATTTCTTGTCGTACAAAGAGAGGCTGTTGAAGAGTATGTCCTCGTCTGTAGCCGCCCACTCTATCCCCTTCTTCATCATGAGCTTCACCGTCTCGTCCGAAACGCTGCCCTCGGAGGGCCACATGCCGCGCGGCGGACGGCCGAACTGCTCGGTGTGATACCGCACCGCCTCTTCCAGCTGCCACTCCACGTCCTCCGGATGGCTGAAACGCCTGGGAAGGGGATGTCCGGGAAGCGATACCCTGGCGACGGACGTATCGCACAACAGCGGCATTATGGGGTGGTAATACGGGGTCGTGGTTATCTCTATCCTGCCGGCGTCCTGCAGTCTTTTGTACAGCGGCAGGATCCGGCTCATGACCTCTCTCTGCTTTGATACGACATACTCCTTATCCTCTTCCGTATAGCCGCGCGTCTTCGCTACAAGGTCTTTCAGGTTTATGTCGTCGTCGACGCTTATCGAATGGAACCAGGCGAGGTTAAATAATACCTGAAGGTCCAGAAAATCCTGGGCAGAAAACGTCTTGACGACCTTTTTGAGGGCGGGCCCGGCGAGCGGCTTGGCGCCTTTCTTTATCAAAAGCTCCGAGTATCTGGCGTTGGGCTCTATGAACTGCTTGAAATTGACATGGAAAAAAAAGCTCAGGGCGTCGACCTTATCTTCGAGGGAAAGAGAGCCCGCCTTCTTCAGCGTAAGGTCCAGGTACGTATCGGTCGCGCCGTTGTGGACGTAATCGTTGATCTGCTCGACGAGCGAAGGGACCATGTTAAACGTCGCCTTCACATGCTCGAATTCCCCGACGAGAGCCGCCATAGGGAAGTAGTCTTTTATGCCGTGAAGCCTCACCCACGGGAGGAGATACTTGCCGGTGAGCGTATCTTTATAGAAGGGCTGGTGCATGTGCCACAATAACGCGACACCCAGCTTCTTGGAAGCGCTTGTCATATGCGGACCCCGGACTTAAGAGCCGGCCTCAGGTGCAGTATACCGTGTAGTCTATGTCGGGAAATATGTTGTTTTTGTCCTCTAGCCGCCTCAGGTACTCTTCGTCAAGCGATCCCGACTTGACATCTTCGTACAGGTTCGTAAAATTTTCGGCGTGGCCTCTGAAACGCTCTACGGCGTACTGGACGTGCGAGCCCGTCTTCATGATGAACGCCCAGTCGCTCGACTGCGCCAGCAGAAGCTCCCTGGCCATCTGGTTCAGCGCGCGGCGCAACAGCCCCGCGGCGTGCCTGTTCGCGTTGGCCGATTCCACCATACGCTCGGCCATCTTGTGAAGGTGGCGGTATATCCAGTCGTTGGAGCCTTCGAGCCATACCTCACTATAGCCTTTGTAGCCCCACGTCGAGGCCGCCGGCTGCAGGACCTGGAAGCTCTTGTACTTCTTCAGGTACTCGCCGGGGGTCGTCATCTCTATCGTCTTCTGGTCGTACGCGACCTTGCGCATAAGGAAATCGATCCACATCGGCCCCTCATACCACCAGTGGCCGTATAGCTCGGCGTCGTAAGGCGAGATGATTATCGGCAGCCTGTCGCCCATGCTGCCGGCGATGTATTCTATCTGCTTCTCGCGGTTGAACATGAAGTTGCCGGCGTGATCGGCCGCTTTATCGCGCGCCCACTCCGGGACGTACGGCTCCTTGTGGTTCCCGGCGCCCGTTATCCTGTAATACTTTATCCCGGTATTTATCCTGACGCCGTCGGCGTTTATGTAAGGCCGGATGTAGTCGTAATCCAGGTCGAAACCTATGTCGCGGTAGAACTCCCTGTAGTTGTAGTCGCCGGGGTACCCCTCCTCGGCGCTCCAGACCTGCTTGGACGATTCGGTGTCCCTGCCGTATACGGCGACTCCGGATTTGCACATGTACGGGTTGAAGACTCCGAACCTGGGACGGGGCGAGCCGAAGAGGACCCCGTGTGTATCGACAAGGAAATATTTTATCCCTTCCTTCTTAAGCTGAAGTTCGTCGCCGGGATTGTACCCGCATTCCGGCAGCCATATCCCCGGCGTCTTCCTGCCGAATATCTTCTGGTACATCTCGGAGGCCACCTTCACCTGCGCCCTGACGGCCGCGTTGCGCTCGACCTCCATAAGCGGCAGGAATCCGTGGGTCGCGCAGCACGTGATGACCTCGAGGTTTCCGGTCTCCTGGAACTTTTTGAACGCCGTTACGAGATTGCGCCTGTACTCGTCGGCGAATATACGGCGGGCGTCGATGAAGGCGTCATGGTACATGTGGGCCAGCTTGTTGAACTGCGGCTCCCACCTGGTCCGGTCTATCTCTTTCTCGGAAAGTTCTATGAGCTTATTGAGGTGCTTGAGGTATTTGTCCTGCAGGTGCTCGTCCATAAGCATCGCCATCAGCGTCGGAGATAGCGATATGGTAAGCTTGTAATTTACCCTGTCGCGCGTGAGCCCTTCGAGGACCTTTATAAGGGGTATGTATGTTTCGGTGATGGCTTCGAAGAGCCAGTCCTCTTCCAGGAAATCTTCGAACTCCGGATGGCGTACAAACGGCAGGTGCGCGTGAAGGATTATCGCCAGATATCCTTTTGGCATGGGCGCCTACTCTGTCTTCCTGGTGACGATGGGGGTTATCCTGCGGCGGTCTATACCGTCGGCTGATGTGGCTTCAACGGGTATGACCTGTTTGCCGTCCGGAAGCGCGAAGCGCAAAGTGAACGTGCCGTCATCGCGCAGCTTTATCTCTTTCCCCTGGACGGTAAGCCTGGCGTCGGGCTCGGTGGCCCCGTATACTATGAGCTCACAGTTTACGACGAGCCAGAATTTTCTCTCCGCCTGAATCTTACGGAAGAACGAGGCCCCGCTCGATACGCCTCCCGAAGATATCTGCTCCTCGAGCCGCCTCTTTATCAGCTCCCTGACCTCGAGAGAGCCCTTCCCCACGCCGAACCCGCCGGAAAGGCTGAACATCTTCCAGTAGTCCTCTTCCGGCATCGACCACTCGGCGTCCATCTGGTCGGACATGCCGAAACGCGGCGTCTTTATGACGTTGGATCTGGCCAGTACGTGAAACCCGCCCTTATTTGTGACCACGCCGATCTCCACCACCCATGAACGGTCGGGCTGGTTCACGTTTATATACCAGGTGTTGGCGAGGCCTTTAAGGTCTATGTCGAAGTAAGCGTGGGCGTTCGCCCCGTTGAAATTGACGTCGGTGACGTCATAAACGCGCAGGATCGATTTCTGCACGGAGTCGCCGGAGGATTCTATCCTGCGGACCACTTCCTCTTCCCTGTCCCTGCGGATCTCCCAGTACGAAAATATCCACCATGGATCGCGCGCGAGGATGACTATCTTGTTGTCTCCGTAACCCGGCGGGAACCTGAACTCTCTGGAACGCTGACTGGACGGCGTTGCCTGCTCCGGTCTATTGGCCATATAAAAACCCTCCGTCTCAGGCATGGCCCGAGACATTGTCTGGATCTACTATTGCGTTTCCGCAGGCGCGGCGCCCGTATCGGCGGCAGCTGCGTCCTGGACATCAACATCTTCCTTCTCGACAGAAACCGTCTTTGCGGTGTTCTTGCCTTCCGAAGACGTATACGTGACATCGACCCATTCGCCTTTTTTAATCCCGCCGACGGAAGAGGCGTTTTCCATCTTTGTATCCTTGCTTACGGCGATCTCCACCGTCTTCTCGCTGTCGCTGTCATAGTCGTAATACTGGACCGACATTGTGCCCGCGGCGGCGTTCACCGACTGCACCTCTCCGTATATCGCGGTCTCTCTGGACTGCGCCTCCGCGGCGGCCGCGGCCGGGCTCTGCGGGGCGGCGGACTTATCGGACGGCGTAGACTGTGAAAACGCGGATACCGCGGTTAACGCTATCGCGGCGCAGACGACCGGGATCAAGCGAAGACTCTTCATTATCATACCCTCCTGTTTGCGATTCGGCACAAGCCTATATATACCTTATAACAGATGGCCCCGATAAAGTCAACAGCGGACCTCGAGCCTGCGGCCGGACTTGTCGAATATGGGATAGCCGGCCAGCCCGCGCTTCGCCAGCATGTACTTCCACGCCGTATTCAGCACGCCAAGGCCGTACACTACGCTGCGCGAGAAATTTATGGAAGAAGATTCTTTGGTGTATACGGCCGGGCACGTTATCTCGGCTACGTTATACCCGAAATAAAAGGCCTGCAGGAGCATCTGGTTGTCGAAGACGAAGTCGTCTGAATTTTCAAGTATCGGGAGGCTCTTGAGGACGTCCCGCGAAAAGGCGCGGTAGCCGGTATGGTACTCGCTCAGCTTCTGGCTGATCATGCCATTTTCGACCAGCGTAAGGATACGGTTGGCGACATATTTGTAGACGGGCATGCCGCCCTGCAGGGCCTTGTTGCCCAGTATCCTCGAGCCCATAACGACGTCGAACATGCCGGAAGTTATCAGCCCGGCCATGGGCGTGATCAGCTTGGGCGGATACTGGTAATCCGGATGGAGCATTACGACGACGTCGGCGCCGGCCCTTAGAGCCTCGCGGTAACACGTCTTCTGGTTTCCGCCGTAGCCCAGATTGGAGTCGTGGACGAAGACCTTTATCCCGAGCGAGCGCGCGACCTCCACGGTCCTGTCGCCCGAGCTGTCGTCGGTCAGTATGATATCGTCGACTATGTCCCTGGGTATCTCGTCGCAGGTGCGCCGGAGGGTCTTTTCGGCGTTATAGGCCGGCATTACCACCACTACGGACTTTCCGTTAAGCATGAATTTCCCCGTTTTGCTTTACCGTAAACAGCGGGGGACACGCCAAAGCGCTATGCCGGCGTGTCCCCTGCTGCTAAAGCGTACCACAAAGATCTTCTATACAAGCGGCGCATGGAGAGCCTTACTATCTGCTCAGGCGGTCCTGCATATCCCTGTTCTCGGCGAGCAACTTATCGTAGGCCGCCTTGATGGATATCTTTTCGTCGAGTATCTTATCGTACTCGCCCTTCATAGCCGCTTTTTCGCTCAGGGCCGTCTCCAGCCTGGCCGATACGGCCATCTTCTCGGCGAGCAGATTGTCGTATTCGGCCTTCAGGGCGCCCTTCGCCCTCAGGAGCACGTTCACCTTCTCCTCGAGCACTATCTTCTCGTTCAGCAGAGTGTCATACTTATCCTTCGACACTCCGCAACCGGCTAAAACCGCCAGCGATACAAGCGCGCATATAACAGCGACAAGCTTCATATTCTTCATCTAAACCGGTTCCTCCGTCCTTGCTGACTACTGACGCAAAAGATATTTTTCCATCTCCGCCCATGTCTTGGGGCCTACCTTGCCGTCGACCTTCAGCCCTTTGGCCTTCTGGAATTCCTGTATGGCCGCCTTGGTCTTCGGGCCTATCTTGCCGTCGATGCTGCCGCCGTAAAAACCGGCGTTCTTCAAAGCTGTCTGGACATCTCTATTCCTGTCCGCGAGCGGAGCCGCCGCGGGAAGCGCCCTGGCCGGCGCCTGCTGCACGGCCGCCGTCGGCGGGATGGTCTCCGTAGCCACTCCCTGCGAAGGCTCGACTACCGTCTGCTGGGCCACCGCCTGGGCTGCCAGCATGGCGTCCGACTGGGGCATGGAATCCGACGACGCCGTCTCTATCACCGTCTCGTCCGGGGCCTTCTCGACCTTACCTTTGCACCCGAAAAGCGCGACAGATATAACGGTTACCGCCGTCACTGAAAATACGAAAAATCTGCTCCTCATTACTCTTCCTCCTTTCACGATATCTCCGGAATCTGGTAAAATTTCCGTCTTGATAAACCTTTCATTGAATTATACCCTCGCGACATCCTTTGTCAAGACATATTATGGCGACGCGCGGCGCTTTGGATTGAAATACGACCTCAGTTTTCTGTAGACGGCGCGCGGATTGCGCCCGGAAAAGAGGAGCGCCCCCAGGACTATGAACAGAATACCCGGTATGACAGGCAGGGCGAGGCCCGCCACGCCGACTATTACAAGAATGATCCCGAAAATTTTCCTGAGTATCACTTGGCGGACGCAGACGCTGTTGATGAGCCGAACCTGGTCGACACGACCGCGCCGAAACCCGACATAAGAAATACCGCCTTTACTGTAAGGCCTATGACGGGTATGAAACCGATCGCGTAGAATATGACCATGCCGGCGATCGCGTCCGCGAACGGCGGCGGCTGCTTCCCGAAGCACGCGAAGACCTTCCTGCCTATATACGCGGCGGATACGACGTATCCTGCCAGGAACGCCAGGGCGACCACGAACATCTGCAGGGGGATCAGTATTATCCCTATTATGCTTACGGCCAACAGCAGCGCGACAGGCGCGATCATTATGGTCCAGAATACGCCCCGCAGGAAAGACACCGCGAACGACCTGTCCATGCAGGCGACCGCCGTCTCTACATGCCCGGGCGCGAGCGCGATAATAAGCGCCGCCAGCCCTATAAGACCGAAAAGGACCGCGGCGCCGAAGACCGCCCACGTTATAAGCCATCCGCCCAGCAGAATGGCCGCCAGGGACGGCAGGAACCCCGGCATCCTGATCTGCGTTATCTTTCCGTCGACGCGCGCGTCCGGACTCATGACAAGTTCGCCGCCGGCGACAAAGGCCTGTCCGCGCACCCGTCCGCCATCCTTAAGATAGAGTGATCCGCCCAGTATGACGGCGCTTCCTTCCACGGTGCCGTATACCGTGGCGCTGCCGCGGATGACGACCAGGTCTTTTACGGACATCTCTTTGGATATGAGCACGTCGCGTTTTATCTTTATCATGTCTTCGGCGGGGGACGCGGAAGCTGAGTGCGCGGTCAATAGCAGAACAGCGGCTGCGGCGAGAGTAACGCCAAAGCGCTTTTGCATATGCTCCTCCCTACTTGAGATTCGCCACGAATCTGCCCATCCTGTCGAGAGCCTCTTTTATCTTGTCGAGGTTGGACGCGTACGATATCCGCACGTATCCCTCCCCCGAAGCGCCGAAAGCCGTGCCCGGCACCACGGCGACCTTCTCCTGTTTCAACAGCCCTTCGGAGAATTTCATCGAGGAGAGACCCGTGCTTTTTATCGACGGGAAAGCGTAGAACGCGCCCTCCGGCTTATGGCATTCGAGGCCGATCCCGTTCAGGCGCGAGATTGTATACTCCCGCCTGCGGCGGTATTCGCGCTTCATCTCCTGCACCGAACGGTCGGCCGACTTCAGCGCCTCCTGCGCCGCCATCTGGGATATGATGGAAGCGCAGAGCATCGTGTACTGGTGGACCTTGGTCATGGCCGCTATCGCCTTGGCCGGCCCGCACGCGTAGCCTATCCTCCAGCCCGTCATGGCGAAGGACTTCGAGAATCCGTTCAGGTATATCGTGCGCTCCCTCATCCCGGGCAGCGACGGAAACGGCGTGTGCGGAAAATCATAGGTGAGGTCGCAGTATATCTCGTCGCTGATCATTATGAGGTCGCGTTTCGCCACGACCTCGGCGATCGCCTTGAGCTGAGGCTTCGAATACGAAGCGCCGGTCGGATTGTTGGGATAATTCAATATGAGGGCCTTCGTCCTCGGCGTGCACGCCTTACTTATGACGCGGGCGCTTATCTTGAAGCCGTCCGCGGGATCGGTCTTTATATAGACGGGCCTGCCGCCGGTAAGGGTCGTGATGGGGCCGTATGAGACGTAATAAGGCTCCGGGACGAGCACCTCGTCGCCGCGATCTACGATCGCCCTGATGGCGAGATCGAACCCTTCGCTCACCCCTACCGTGATAAGTATCTCCTCTTCGGGATCGTAGTCCAGGCCGTGCCTGTGCTTCAGATATCTGGAAATGTCGCGGCGCAGCTCCGCGAGGCCTTTGTTGGACGTATACGAAGTGCAGCCTTCTTCGAGGGCGTATATCGCGCGTTCCCTCACGCTCCACGGGGTCACGAAGTCCGGCTCTCCCACGCCGAGGGATATCACATCCTTCATGCCCAGCACAAGATCGAAGAATACGCGTATCCCGGAGGGCGGGATTATGTCGACCAGCTTAGACGTTCTCATGGGTTAACCCTAATGACAAATGACAAGTGCAATGACAAATATCGAAAAACAAACCGTAACCTGATATTGAGTTCATAAACTGATCGCCGGCCGCTTGCTTCTCTCCGGCGACTTCAATATATCCCCGTCCTCTTTGTATTTTTTCAGTATGAAGTGCGTTACCGTCCCGCGCACGTTCTCCATCGGCGAAAGTTTCGCCGCCACGAAGTTCGCTACCGTATGGATATCCCTGCCCTCGACGACGACCAGGAGGTCGTAGGTCCCGGACATAAGGTAGCAGCTCGTCACCTCGGGAAACCGATAGACGCGCTCCGCCAGATGGTCGAACCCGAGATCCTTCTGCGGCGTAAGCTTCACCTCGATGAGCGCCCTGACGTCGGTATGCTCGTCTTTCGAGATCTCTTTATTTATGACCGTCTTGTACTTCAGGATCACGCCGTCCTTCTCGAGCTTCTTTATCTCCGCCTTCACCGACTTGACCGTAATGCCGAGCATCCTGGATATGTCCTCAGGGCTCGTCCTCGCGTCCTTCTCCAGTATCTCAAGTATCTCGTTCATCTTTTCCTCCGGCAATAGTAAGGGGCTCCCGGTTTTTCGAGAGCCCCTTTGGATGTTTCAATAAGAAACGTTTCTACCTACTCCGCGCTCTCGGACTTTCCTCCCGCACCGGCCCCGGCTTCAGACAGATATCTGCTGAGGATATCCCAGGTCTTCGGCCCTACGACGCCGTCGTCCCTGAGGCCGTTGGCGTTCTGGAAAGCCTTTATCGCCTTCCTGGTCTGCTCGCCTTTAACGCCGTCTATCTTGCCGTCGTAGAAACCGGCGTTGCGAAGGGCGGTCTGTATATCCCTGGTCTTGCCCTTGGGCGATCCCGTCCTGTCGAGTATGCTTATATTGCTCTTCGATACGGACTTCTGCGCCTGCTGGGCCTTCAGCTCTTCCAGAGTCTGGCTCTGCTCGGTGGCGGCCTTCTCGACGTACGCCTGTTTCGATTCTACAGTGTCTACCCTGGACTCGAGCGTATCGACCTTGGTCTTTATCCCGGCTATCTCTTCTTTGTACTTTTTCGGCACGCTGCTGCAACCGGCGATAGCGGCCGCCACGACGACAGCCAATACGGCGACTCCGAACTTCCTGATCTCCATGCTGCACTCCTCCTTCAAAATTTTAATGAA
>Ga0233425_10004982_pt1 | contig 21569 bp, 11 predicted proteins | sample Watercolumn_Towu_2_FD_181712 | JGI IMG/M metagenome (GOLD analysis project Ga0233425, IMG submission 181712) | Freshwater microbial communities from Lake Towuti, South Sulawesi, Indonesia - Watercolumn_Towuti2014_140_MG | ecosystem: Environmental > Aquatic > Freshwater > Lake | place...
TCGATCTGCCTTTTCAATGATTCTTGCTTGCCTGGATCCGTGTTCATCTGTGTTCATCCGTGGCAAATCTTAGCCACGGATGAACACGGATGAACCCAGATGATCCGGCTGGAATCGGTCGATCTGCCTTTTCAATGATTCTTGCTTGCCTGGATCCGTGTTCATCTGTGTTCATCCGTGGCAAATCTTAGCCACGGATGGACACGGATGAACGCAGAGGATCCGGCTGGAATCGGTCGACCTGCCTTTTCAACGATTCTTGCTTACCTGGATCCGTGTACTTCTGTGTTCATCCGTGGCAAATCTTAGCCACGGATGAACACGGATGAACCCAGAGGATCCGGCTAGGATCGGTCGATCTGCCTTTTCGACGATTCTTGCTTACCTGGATCCGTGTTCTTCTGTGTTCATCCGTGGCAAATCTTAGCCACGGATGAACACGGATGAACCCAGATGATCCGGCTAGAATCGGTCGACCTGCCTTTTCGACAATTCTTGCTCGACTGGAACCGTGTTCTTCTGTGTTCATCCGTGGCCAGAGCGGCTAAGCGTCGCTCGCCTTTTAACGGACGCTGACAAAATCGTGGTGGTTCAAAAGCACCCACACAAGTTGCGTTCGGGCGAATCGGCGCGGGTCTGCCGCAGCCGTAGCGTCCGTTGACTGCTGCCAGTCGAGCATTGCCTGTCGAACGGCGGCGAATTCGCCTTCTTCGGGGAACCGGCCCAGCAAGACGGCGAACGCCATCTTCACAAATGCCACATCGCCGGCTTGCTCTTGACTGGCATCGTCTATCCTGGCGGAACCACCGCCGGAAATGTCTGGCAAGCAACTCGCTATTCGATCAGCGATCTGGGGAGCCGCGTCGAGAATCAGGCTGCTGTTGGTCAGCGCCAACGCCTGTTGCGGGACAATGCTCTGCTCCCGCCGGTAGCACTCTTTGACCAGCGCTTCGTCGAACGTGGTGAGGAACAGATTCCGGTCGTTGTTGGAGTGGAAGAAATAGAGACTGCGGCGTGCCGAGCGGGCCTGTTCGGCGGCTGGAATCGGCGGGCCGCCTCGGCGCACGTCGAGGATCCCTGCGAGGTCCAGCACGGCGTCGCGGATGATTTGCGATTCCAGTCTCGAGGGGCTGCGCCGCCAAAGCCAGACGTTGTCCCGATCGACAGAGTTGTTTTCGTGATTATCCTGTGTCTGCGCCAGGGAACTCGCCATGCGGTAGGTCGCCGACAGCAAGATCATCTTGTGCAGATGCTTCATGCTCCAGCCATGATCGATCAGTTCAGCGGCAAGCCAATCCAGCAATTGCATCTGTTGCGGCGCGACGCCATTGCGACCGAAATCGAAGACGGTGGGTACGAGCGGATGACCGAAGTGCCGCATCCAGACATGGTTGACCGCGACGCGAGCCGTCAGCGGATGACGCCGATCGGTGATCCATTCGGCGAGCGCCTTGCGACGTCCGGTGCTGCTCGCGTGGAACGTGACGGCTGGATCGTCCTTGCCGGAATTGAAGAACCGCGTGGGCGTCCAGCGTGCGCCCATCAGCGGCGTGAACTGCTCACCCGGTTCATCGACCTTCCGCTGACTCGCCTCGACCGATTCCCGCTCCGCCGCCACTTCTTTCTCGATCGCTTCGCGTTGGTTCGGCATTGCGCGATGCAGCTTCAATTCGGACTCGGCGAGCGTTTGGCGGGCCTTTGCCGCGGCGAGTTCCCGTTCGGCGCGCACCGCCGCGCGGGCCGCAAGCAGGGCCGCTTCACCCGCTTCCGCGCCGGGCGCCGTTTCGGTCATCGGCGGCTCGATCGGCTTCCCGCCCGGATTGGACGGCCCGGGTACGGCCCGTTGTGTTGCCTCGGCGCGGCGTCGCACACTCTGCAATTCCAGCTCTGCGGCCGCCAGCGCCGCGCGGGCTGTCTGTGCTTCGAGCTGCGCGCTGACAGCCGCGAATTCGGCCCCTGCGACCGTGTTCGGATCGGCGGCCGACGCGCTGGGATCGCGTAAGACGGTGCCCGGATCGAGCGATTCAATTTGAACCTCGTGCACGACGAGCATTGCGTCGAAAGCGATGAACTGCATGGCGCCTTCGCGCCGAGCCAACGGGGTGCGCCAGGCGATCAGCGGCCGGCCGTCCAGCGACGCATTGATCAGTTGATCCCGCACCTGCACCCGCAGCCGGTACTCCCTATTGAGTTCGATCGGGACCGACACCATGGCCTCGCCCGGAAACTGCCATTGCCCCGATCGATGCCAGGCTGCCTGCAGCTTGGGCCCACCGGCGTAGGCGCTGATGTAGACGTTCTGCTCACTGTCGTCGGTAGCGGGCTCAGTGTTCGCGTCCGCTTGCGTCACGTCGAATGAGATGCCGGCGCTCCGCCACTGGCTTCCTCCGACAATCGTAACTCGCATCGAAGCGTCAAAATCGCGGGGCGGTGCATCGGCGAGCCGCACCACCGAGCGCGTCGGCCCATCCTTGCGCTGCCGCAGGCCACCCTCTCCAAATTCCCAATCACCGCCCATCAGCTTCCAGCGGGATTGATCTAATGCCGAAAATGTGTCGCGGACATGGAATGGGGCGATGTCCTTGGGCAGCGTCGCAGCCGGTACTTTTTCCGACCGCTGTCGGTCGATCATCGCCTGCTGGTGCGTCTGCGCTTTCCGCAATGCCTCTTCCGAATCGGCCAGCTTCCGGCGCTGGCTCTCGACGCGCTGCTCGGCGGCGGCGATATGTTCCGCCGCGACCCAGGCACGCCGCTCCGGTTGCCATGCCTCCAGTGGCAGATCGACCGGCGCGATATGGAGCGGCGCGAATTCCAGCACGGACGGAATTCCCGGCGCGATTACCTCCGACTTGTCGGGATTGTTCTCGTTACCGCGAATAAATCGGTAAGTCGGCAATTCCGGCAAGCCGTCGAACGCGCGAGGAATACCGTCGGTAGCCAGGTCGGCGGTGCCCGGCCGCAGGTCGACGCGTACATGATACGGTTCGAAGAAGGCACGCATTCGGTAATAATCCCGCTGCGAAAACGGGTCGTACTTATGGTCGTGACATTTCGCGCAATTGATCGTCAGTCCCAGGAACCCCTTGGCGACATGCTCGACCGTTTCGTCCATCCACTGATTGCGATTGAACAGGAAATAGTTGCGCGCGAGAAAACCGCTGGCGCGCAACTTATCCAGGTCATTTGGATACAGTTCGTCGGCGGCCAGCATTCCGCGCAGCATCTCGTCGTACGGCAGATCCCCGTTCAACGACTCGACGATCCAATCTCGCCAGTGCCAGATCTGCTTCTGGCTGTTTCGCAATTCCTCACCCAGGCCCCACCAGTCGCTGTAGCGCCAGATGTCCATCCAATGCCGTGCCCAGCGTTCCCCGTACCGCGGGTCATTCAGCAACCGGTCGACGGCTCGCTCATACCACTCGGTGGAATCGTCCGACAGCGCCGACAATACCTCGTCGGGCGACGGCGGCAGTCCGATCAGGTCCAGCGATAATCGGCGCAGCAACTGCAGCTTGTCGGCCTCGCCGGCCCGACGCAATACCAGTCGCTCGTGATTGTGCGCGACGAAGCGATCGATTGCGTTGCTGCCCCAGGTCGTTTGTGGCACGGCCGGGACCGTGGGGCGCGAAATCGGGCGGAACGACCAGTGCTCGCGCGGGTCAGCTTCCGGACGATCCTCGACCGGGGCGGGACTTCCGGCGGAAATCCAGGCGCGGAGCGACGCGATCTGAGCGGGCGTCAGCGATTCACCTTCATGTTGCGGCGGCATCCGCTGTTCCAAATCGGTCGCCGATACCCGTTGGATCATCAAGCTCCGATCCGCGTCGCCGGGAACAACCGCAGGGCCGCTGTCCCCGCCTCGCAAGATCGAGGCGACCGTATCGAGTCGCAAATTAGCCTGCTGCTTCAGCGCTCCATGGCAGCTGAAGCAGCGATGCCGCAGCAGCGGTTTCAACTCGAGCGCAAACCGCTCCGCCTGGGCGGCGTTCGGATGCTGTTGGCTCCAGGCCTCGCCGAACACCGCACCCCAGGCGACGGCGCACCAACATGCGGTCGCCAGACAACGACGAAAACGCGACGGCCGTATCGTGTCGTTTGTCCGAATCACCGATCGGGCTCCCATTTCGACGACTCCACCGGTTCGGTCCCAGCGCCGGCGATTCGGCGCAGTTACCTGCCGAGATTTCGCCAGCATCGTAACTCGTTCGCGCCTCGCTCGGCACACGCGACAATATCCAGCCTGCCGTCGTGATCGATATCGGCCAGGATGACGGTTACCGCATTCGACCAGTTTACTTTGATCGCATGCTGCCGCCAGCCCGATCGAGGATCGCCGGTGTTCTCGAACCATGCGATTCGACCTTGCGGACCCCAGCCAGTCGCCACCACGTCCAGATCCCCGTCACCATCCAGGTCGCCCGCGACGGCTTCAAACCCTTGGGGAAACGCAGCTTCAATCCGATGCTTCTTCCAAACCGTTCCCGGCGCCGCGCCGTCGACATTCTCGTACCATGCCACCTGGTGCGAGTCGCTCGGATCGGGCGCTGCCGCAGCGAGTCCAAACGCCATTAGAATGTCCAGATCACCGTCGCCATCCATGTCGACCGGATGGCCGTGCACGGGGGCGATCGTCGATTCGTCGACAATGTGCGGGCGCCACCCGCTCGATAGACTGCCACCCGGATTAGCATACCAGACCGTCTTATTGCCGGTTCGGGAACTGCCCAGCACGTCAGGCTTGCCATCACGATTGAAATCCGCGACCGCAATGGTACGTGTCTCCCCGATATTCTCGGCGAGGGCATGGCGTTTCCATGTTGCTCCGTTGCCCGCGCGCCCCGGGTTTTCAAAAATATCGAAGCGATTTCCGAATCGCCAGCTCGAGGCGATCGCATCGAGGTCACCGTCGCCATCCAGGTCCGCCAGCGCGACATCGTAAGCACCGGGCAGGTCGCCGGCGGCACAGATCCTGTGCAGCGGCCAAGGTTGCTCGATCTTCGCCGGCCCCGGATTCTCGTACCAGCGAAGATCCCATCGTTGGTTGTCGACAATCACGACGTCAGGGTGTCCATCGCCGTTCACGTCGCCAATACTGTGCCGTTCGAGCCGGATCGCCTGGTCAGAGTCATGGGCATATTTTTGAATTGGCGAATAGTGGAACTTCCCTTGCCCGTCATTCCGTAACAGGTAGAGATTGCTGTTCGGTTCGGCATCGGAATTGGTCAGGTCAAGGTCGCCGTCGCCATCCAGGTCGGCTGCGGCGCAGGCATAGGAGTAGGTGTGACCGTCCAGCAGCACTTGTTCGGCGAACTGCAGCGGACCGGCCCGCACCACGGTCGGCTCGTCTGTGCCCGGCTTGGGGTCGCCCTCCGGTGTCAGCAACGCCGAGAGCACTTGCGCGTAGACGCGATGGCCGAAGTCATTCGGATGGTTGACGCCGTTGCCGGTCTGATCCCAATCTTGCTTGCTCTCCAGGAATCCGGCCCAGATCGAGGTCAGATCGGCCAACGCGACGCCTTCGCCGCACAGGCTGGCCAAAGCGTCGCGATACTGGGGAAAGAGTTCTTGCTTTAATCGTATCCAGTCTCGGTTTCCCAGCATCGACGCCACCAGGATGAACTCGACATCGGGCATGCGCTCGCGGATTTTGGCGATCACAGCCTGCGTGTTGGCCTTGTATTCCGCCGCGGGTCGACCAGCGGAATCGTTCATTCCGAAAGCGACCACGACCAGATCGGGCTTTGGTTCCACGACCTTATCGATCATCGACATGACCCATTGCGTGTCGGTGCCGCTGACGGAAGGATTGACGACGGAAACTTTGGTGACAAAGCGGGCCTCGAGATTCCGTCGCAGCAATTCGGGATAGGCCGGTTGAAAGGGCGCCGCGTTTGCCCAGCCCGAGGCATTGCAGCCGGCGGAGATGCTGTCGCCAATAACGACGATCGACAGCGGCTTTTTGTAAAGCAGTTTGTGCACCGACTTAGGCAATGCAGTGGGGTTGAACCGTGGCACAGCCTGTTTCCAGAGGTCCGGTGCATGTTCGTAGCTGACGCAGGTCTGCATGGCGGCATATTCGAGGTTGGCGCCGAAGAAGATCTCGCCATTGCCGTCGCGGTGGGTCAGTTCGTATTTCTGGCTCTTGGCCGGACGCCGCAACTCACTCGGCCGCTTCACCGGGATCCGCGATTTGGGCGGGATACGGATCTCTCGACGCTCGCTGCTCCAGAGAAAGTCTCGTCCCTCCTCGTAGCGGATGTCGCCGGCGGAATTAGTGACCTGCAGCAGCTTGCGAATCGGGAACAACACCGACGCGCGGCCTTCCCCTGACTTTTCGTCGAGGATAAACAGCACCGATTCCCCTTGCATGACCGTGCCTTGCCAGAACGGTCGCAGTGCCTCGGGGGAGTAATTCCAGGGCGGCGGCGAAGGGGCGTCCTGCGAATAACCGCGGCGGGACAACAATGCGATAGCCGCAGCCGCCGCAAGAAGCGCGAACATCGACATCCAGACCGTTCGCTGCGGCCTTCGCCTTCGCGGCGGACAGCGACGGTCAACTCCCGATTTACGAACCATTTCTTCGCTCCTGGCGGTCAGCCGGCGGATCGCTCGACCGAGGATCTGTCAAGCTTCCATTGTGCCAGAAGTCCAACAGGCTGAACATCAGACCGTGTGGAGCCCCGAGTGCGTGCCGTCGACCGCGCCGGGACGAAGCGCGCAATCACTACCTGCGCGTCGACGTTTTGCCCGCCGCGGTTTCGATTTGCGGCAGCCGATCGCCGCGCGCAGGTGGCATGCGGCGTCGTTGGGAAAGCGGAGCCTGCAGCGACGGCAATTCCAACGGCTTGTCGGACTCGCGTCCGCTGAACTCGACTGTCGGCTCGTTGCGCGACTCGGGCTGAGGTGCCGCTTTGGGAACAGCCGGGAGCATTGTGGGCGGCTCCGTCGGCGACCGTGCTTCGGGCAGTCTTGCTTCGGTGACCGAAGGCAAACGAGGAGCGGCTTGGGGGATGCGTTCGACTCCGCGAAGCGAGTTAGGAAGCCGGCTGCCGTCGCGAGTGGCAGCGGCGTCGAGATCGATTTCCGATGCACGGGCTGCGCTTGGGTTCTCGCCCCGGCCGGCGTCGCGACCCGCATCAGGGCCCGCGCGATCACGCCGCGCGTCGTCAGGCTGCGCGTCGTCCGGCTGCGAGCCGTCTGGCGCAACATCGTCGTTGGGAGTCGCCGGTGGAATTTCCGCTTTGCCTGGCGGCAGTTTTTCCTGAGGCGGAGACAGCTCTTCGGCCGATGGCAGCGGGATGCGCTGGATCTCCTCGGGCGAAAACGGGCGCCGGCGGTCGCCCGACGGATCCTGCAGTCGGAATGCTTCCTCGGCGGGTCGTTCCGATTCGGTGTAGAGCGGGCTGTTCGGGCCGGGCCGCATGTCGCTGGGGTAGCAGACCTCTTTCCGCCAGCGTCCCAGCGGGCCGATCGAGCCCATTCGCTCTTCGTAGAAGGCAATGCCGTGCGTTTCCAGGATCGACCCGCTCTGCCGTTCCAGGCTCGCAAGCTGAATATTGTATTGGCTCAGCGCATTGGCCTCGCCACTGACCGCGTTTCCCCAGTCGGTGATTGCCTGCAGTACGCTGAGAAACAGCGCCTGGTTGGTTCGGAATCGGCCGAGTTGTGCTTTGAGATTGACTTCCGCCGCCTCGCGCGCTTCGCGCAGCACAAGGTACTGTTCCTGGAACTGGGAGATACCGCGGAGGTTGATTGCGATCGCATGCACGACGTTGTGCATTCCCTGTTCCAGATTCGCCCGATCGCGCGCGATCAGCAGTTCCCTTTGACGCAGGCCGGCGCGTCCTTGCCGCAGCCCCAGCGGAACGGAGAAGTTGATGCCAAGTGTCCAATCGGTGAACTGGCCCGGATTGGAACTCAGCCCCGCGCCGCTGGCCAGTTCGCCTTCCAGCCCATTCCAACGATAGAGTGCCACGGCATCCAATCGCGGGTTCACCTGGTTTTTGGCGATCAGCAACTGCTGCTGATCGGCTTCGAGGATCAGTTTCAGTTCAATCAGGTCGGGCCGCTGTTCCTCCGCGATTTCGAGGATCCGGCTCCAGTTGGGCTCGAAGACGTCGGTGGTGGGCGGCGACGTGGGAACAATTCGGCTTCCATCGGTGGGAGGCAGGCCCAGGATGTTGCGCACCGCCGCTTCGCGCAGGAGCACGTTGGCTTGCGACGAGACCAGGATCGACCGGAAATTCGCCAGGGTAACCCGCGCCTGTGCGACATCCGCGATATTGCCGATCATCGCGCGCTGCCGCCCCTCGGCGATCCGAAACGCTTCCGCCGCCTGTTCGACCTGCCGCGCCCGCGCCCAGGCGTCAACGCGAGCGAAGACCAGCTGCCAGTACGCCTCGATCACGCCGCGCACATGTTCCTGCGTGGCGTCTTTGAATTGAAAATACGAGCGTTCGGTGTCGATCCGCGCGAGAACCAAGGGCGCCAGATTTACCGCCACGCCGCCTCCCTGCAACAAAGGCTGGGTGTAACTCAGATCGAGTGAACTTCGCGTGGACGGATTGAGCGGGAAGGCGCCCGGTGTGGTGTAGGAAGGCGACGCGTTGACTCCCAAGCTGGCGCGGCCGCCCGTAACCGTGTTCTTACCTAGCCCAACGTTCAGGTTGTAGCCTTCCGTTTTCGTGCCGGTGATCAGCGCCGATGGCGGTCCCAGCGGCCCGAAAACGGCGGTCGGCAGCTCGGATTGGTTCCAGTTGTTCCCGGCTTCCAGAAACGGATCGAATCGGGACTGCTGCTGGTCGATCGTGGTGTTCGTGATCGCCGGATCGTAAATCGTCCTGCCGCTGTTGACCGCCGCGACTCCGCTGAGCACGCGCACGACATCGCCGTTCGCCAGCGAAATCCGAATCGCCTCGTCCAGCGAAAGGAGCCGAGGCTCCAGCTCGGCTTGAGGATCCGAAACCGTGGCCGGCGGCGGCGCATCAGGGATGCGGGTTTTCACCAGTTCCGAAGGGTCGCGAACCTGAATGCTCCGCTGCTCGGGCATCCAGGGAAATGGCTGCGAAATCTGAGCGTGCGCAGGGTGTGGCAGCCCGATCGCTCCCACCATGGTCAGCCCGATCACCGGCACAATAGCGGCCGACAAGATCCGTTGAAAATAGCTGCAGCCAGTTCTTCCCATGATTATGGGAATTCGACCGCGCAGATCCGATGATGCGGCGAATTTGGGCTCAATCGATCATTTTTCCGGTGACAGTAGTTCCTCGGCGGACGAATGTAGCAGTCGTAACGCCTGCTCCGGATTTGTCGTGTTCAGCACAATCTGCCCATCCCGCAAAACCACCTGCCGCTTCGTACCTTTGGCCACCATGTGGTCGTGGGTCACCAGGATCACCGTCAACCCGCGCTGCTCGTTGAGCTCCTTCAAAAGCGCCATCACTTCGCGACTGGTGCGGGAATCAAGGTTACCCGTCGGCTCGTCCCCCATCAGGATCGATGGTCGATTCACCAGGGCTCGGGCAATCGCCACGCGCTGCTGCTGGCCCCCGGAAAGCTGTCCCGGATGATGGTCCATACGGTCCCCCAACCCCACCTGCTTCAGCACCTCCATCGCACGCGCGTGCCGCTCGCGTGCGGAAATCGATGTACCGTAAAGCAACGGCAGTTCGACATTTTCCAGTGCGGAGGTTCGCGCCAACAGGTTGAAATTCTGAAAGACGAAGCCGATGTGCTGATTGCGAATCCGCGCCCGCTCGTTCGACTCCATCGTGGCGATCTCCTCGCCGGCGAGCAGGTAACTGCCCGACGTGGGGCGATCGAGGCAGCCCAGGGTGTTCATCAAGGTGGACTTGCCGCTGCCCGATGGACCGACCAGGGCCACATATTCGCCCTTTTCGATTGTCAGGTTGGCATCGACCAGGGCGGAGACTTTGACCTCCCCCAGATCGTAGATTTTCGAGACCTCCCGTAATTCGATCAGTGCCATGCTCTTTAAACTAATCGCTGAGCCCTCGTGGGAGAAGGGACCGGCCAACGATCGCAGGGAAACCGCCCGTAGCCCGGAGGCCCGTCCTACGTCGGAGTTGGCCCTGTGAAACCAGGTGGGCGAGCAACTATAATGTTTGGCTTAGCCGCAACAACTCTGACGCCCCCACGAGTCGCAAATGAAAATACTGGTCCGATTCCTGATTGCCATCGTCGTACTGGCCGTTGGTGGGGCTGTGTCGGCCAAACCGATCGCGGAATGGTGGCGAAAACGCAACCTGCCCGATTGGCGAACCGCCGAAGTCGAAAAAGGGCGGATTATCTCGGTAGTCAACGCCACCGGGACGATCAAGCCGCAAATCTCGGTCTCGGTCGGTTCGTTCGTATCCGGTCCGGTGATCGAACTTCACGGCAACCATAACCAGCCGGTGCACAAGGGGGATGTGCTCGCCAAGATCGATCCCCGGCTGTACCAATCCAATGTGGAACGTGACGAGGCGACACTGTTGACGCGGCAGGCGGACGTGAAGCGAGTCAAGGCACAGCTGCAACAAGCGGAAAACGACGAGCGTCGCGCGATCGCCCTGCGGCAGGAAGACGAGTTGTTCATCGCTCAGGCGGAGATGGACAAATTTCACTTCACACGCTTGTCGCTGGAAGCCCAGTTGGAAGTTTCGCAGGCGGCAGTCGCCCAGGCCCAGGCCGCACTCGATAACTCCATCGCCAATTTGAACTACGCCGATATTGTCTCGCCGGTCGACGGGATCATCATTACGCGCAAGATCGACCCCGGCCAGACGCTGGCCGCCCAGTTTCAAACCCCCGAGTTGTTCATCATCGGGCAGGACATGCGTGGCGAAATGCATGTGCACGCGTCGGTGGACGAGGCGGACGTGGGGCTGATCAGCAAGGCCAAGGACGAAAACCGACCGGTCTATTTCACGGTCGACGCTTATCCCGAAGATCTGTTCGAGGGACGGATTCGTGAGATCCGTTTGAGTCACACGACGACGCAGAATGTCGTGACTTATCCGGTAATCATCGCCGCCCCGAATCCCGAGCTGCGACTTTGGCCCGGCATGACCGCGACGATCTCATTTCATATCAGCGACCGATCGGAACTGACCAAGATCCCCAACTCGGCCTTGCGGTTCTTCCCCGATCCCAAACATGTCCATGAATCGGATCGAAAGCTGCTGGAGACCCGCGACGACATGAAACGGGAGCAGGAGGAAGCGGGCGAGGCGAATTTGTCGGCGGAAGAGCGTGCCGAACTGCGCCGCAAACGGAACCGCCGCCATGTCTGGGTGTCGGAGCGCGACTGGCTGCGGGCTGTGGAAGTGGAGACCGGCATCAGCGACAGCCACTTTACGGAGTTGGTCAGCGGCGACCTGCCCATCGGCAAGACACTGATCACCGGGATCAAGCCGAAGAAGCCGCCCGGCACTTGAGAACGAGGCATTGATCAACGATGGGATTCTGGTTGACGATTCGCGTGGCGATTCGCGCCCTGGCCAAGAACAAGATGCGGGCCGGCTTGACGATGCTGGGAGTGATCATCGGCATCGCCGCGGTCACCGCCATGGTCTCGATCGGCCAAAGCGCGAGCGGCCTGGTGCAAAGTCAGTTCGAGGGACTGGGGACGAATGTGCTGGTGGTCTTTCCCGGAAGCGGACGGCAGGGCGGCGTACGGCAAGCGAACGTTCCGACACTCACTGCACGTGATTCGGTAGCCATCGCGCGGGATTGCCCGTCGGTACTTGCCTCCTCGCCGTTGGTAGGCGCAGCGGGACAGGTGATTTACCGCAACGCAAACTGGAGTCCGCGGGAGATGTACGGCGTGGGAGTCGACTACCTCACGGTGCGGAACTGGCCGCTGCGCGGCGGCGGCTTCTTCACGCAACGCGATGAAACATCGGCGGCCAAGGTATGCGTGATCGGCCAGACGCTGGTGGCAAAACTGTTCCAGACACAGAATCCCGTCGGCGAGACGATTCGCATCAAGAATATTCCGTTCCGCGTCATCGGCGTACTGGAGAAGAAAGGCGCCGACATGGTCGGCAACGACCTGGATAATATCGTGTTGATGCCCTACACCAGTGTGCGAAAGCGATTGCAGGGCTCTGAATTCGACAATGTCAACGCCTTGCTCGTTTCCGCCAGGACGACGACCGTGATGGCGGACGCCGAGAATGAAATCAACGAACTGCTGATGGAACGCCATCGGATCCATATTGGCGAGCCCCCTGACTTTAACGTGCAGAACACCACGCAGATCGCCAACGTCTTCGCGATCGTCACCGGCACGCTGACGATGATGCTGGCCTCGATCGCCGCAATATCACTGATTGTCGGCGGTGTCGGGATCATGAATATCATGTTGGTCTCCGTGACCGAGCGGACGCGGGAGATCGGCATCCGCATGGCCGTGGGAGCCCGTTCGGGAGACATCTTGCGGCAATTTCTCGTGGAAGCGGTGCTGTTGTCGTGCATCGGCGGAGTGATCGGAATTATTCTGGGCGTGTCGCTTTCGGTGGGCGCAACCGCCGCAATCAACTGGGCCACCAGCGGCTCCAAATGGCCGATCATTGTCTCTTTGCCCGCCGCCGCCATCGCGTTCGTCTTTGCGGCGGGCGTGGGGATGTTCTTTGGGTTCTATCCGGCTTATCGGGCCAGTCGGCTCGACCCGATCGAAGCCTTGCGCTACGAATAGCCGCGTGTTCCACGTCGCGACTCAGCCGACGTCCCCCAGGTCGAGCGACTCGCCGTACCGGACCAGCATCATTCGGCGCAGCCGGGCATACTCCGCCGCGCGCAGTTCGGGATCCGCCGCGATAATCGCCTGCGCGTCCTTCCGCGCGTCGCGCAATATGCCGATGTCGCGGCGCAAGTCGGCGATGCGCAAGGGCGGAAGTCCATGCTGCCGAGTACCGAAAAGGTCGCCGGGACCACGCAGCTCGAAATCGAGTTCCGCCAGCTCGAATCCATCGGTCGTACGCGTAAACGCCTCCAATCGCCGCTGCGACAGTTCAGCATTGGGACTGGCAAACACGCAGACATATCCCGCATGCTGGCCTCGGCCAACGCGACCGCGCAGCTGATGTAGCTGAGCCAGACCGAATCGCTCGCCGTTCTCAATCGTCATTACGGCCACGTTCGGCACATCCACGCCGACTTCGATCACCGAGGTGGCCACCAGCACCTGGGTCGCGCCGTCGCGGAACTTCTCCATGGCGAGGTCTTTTTCCTCGGCGCTCAACCGACCGTGGATCAGGTCAACGCGAAATTCAGCCAGAGGGCCATTTACCAGCGACTCATAAGCGCGAGCCACGCTGGCGACCGCTGGTCGACCTGTGCCTTCGTCTTCAATACCGTCGGCGTCGCTGTGCTCGACGCTTTCGCTGTTCGCTTCCGGGTCTCGCTCCTGGTCCGCCCCTCCCGCGCTTAGCGTTGCCGAGGCGGTTGGCAGGTCCGTCGCGTCGTCATTCAGGGAGGCCGGAGACTCGGAAGCGTTGTTCCAGTTTTCCAGCTCCTGGCGGATATCGACCTCCCGCTCCTCGACCATCGGCACGATCACGATTCCCTGCCGCCCTTCGCGCAGCTTCTTGCGGAAGAACTCCCACCATCGCGGTCTCTGATCTTCCCCGGCCAGATACGTGTGCACAGGCTGTCGGCCCGGCGGCGACGAGCGCAACGTCGAGAGATCCAGGTCCCCGAAGAGCGTCATCGACACGGTGCGCGGGATCGGCGTGGCGGTCATCACCAGATAATGCGGCTCGATGCCCGCCTCGCGCAACGCGGCCCGCTCGCGGACACCGAACTTGTGCTGCTCGTCGATCACCACCAGCCCCAGCTTGGCAAACCGCGCGTCGGATCGGGCGATTGCATGGATCACGGCATGGGTGCCGACCACCAGGTCGATCTGGCCGCCCGAAATCGCCTGCAGCATCTCGCGTCGGCCGGCGGCGGAAATCGATCCGGTCAACAGTCCGATCCGCACGCGACTTTCCTTCAAACTGCGTTCCAGCGTCCTGGCATGCTGCCGCGCCAGCACCTCGGTCGGCGCCATCAGCGCCGCCTGGTAGCCCTGCGATACGGCCACCAACATCGCATACATCGCGACGACGGTTTTGCCGCTGCCAACGTCCCCTTGCAGCAGGCGATTCATCGGCACTCCGCGTCGCAGGTCGGCGACGACGTCGGCGATCGCGCCGTTCTGGTCCACCGTGAATGAAAACGGAAACAGGCGGCGAATTCTCGCGTCGATCCGCTCCGTGCAGTCCAGCACCGGTGCCCGGCAGTCGCGTTCCCGTTTCGCTCGCCGCATCGCCAGCCCAAGTTGCAGTACCAGCAGTTCCTGGTAGACGAAGCGATGACGCGCCTGTTCGAGTGACGCCTTGTCGCGCGGGGAATGGAGCTGCGGCAGAGCGGCCTGGATCGGCCAAATCCGCTTGGCGTCCCGCAGCGACTCCGGCAACACTTCGTCCAACAACGACGCGTACTGCTCGACCGCGCCGTGCACCACCCGCCGCATCTGCTGCTGATTGACCCCCTCCGTCAATCCATACACCGGCAGAATACGCCCCGGTGGAGGATCTTCGTTGTCGGCAAGAAACGCCACATTGGGATGCACCATTTCCCAGCGAAACCCGTTCATCTTCGGCGTGCCGGAGAACAGTACCTTGGCACCCCAACGGAACTTGGGCCGCAGAAACGCCTGGTTGAACCAGATCGCCCGCAGAAAATCGTTCTGCTCACGAATCAGGACCCCCAGAATCACCTTGCCGCCCGACGTGGTCTTCAGCTCGACCTCCTCCACCCAGCCGCAAACGCTGACCGGCCGCCCCTCCTCGAGCCGCCCGATCGGCCGCAGTTCGCTCATGTCCTCGTAGTCCCGCGGAAAAAAGAACAGCACGTCCCGCGCGCACCGCAGCCCCATCCGCGACAGCAATTCGCCCCGCTCCGGCCCGACCCCTTTGAGAAACTGGACGGGCGTGGTAAGCAGTTCGCTGGCGGTTTTTGAGGGAAAAGTACTCATATTTCCATCGTACGCCGCGCACCCTACCAAGTAAAGTAAAACGACTATCCACAGTGGGGGTACTGGGCTAATGACCCGATTGGCGCTGTTCGGTGGAGTTTACAGTAACTACCTGGCACTGGAAGCGGCCATCCACGATGCGCGACGTCGAGGAGTCACCGCGATTTACTGCCTGGGCGACCTGGGCGCCTTCGGTCCGTTTCCGGATCGAGTCTTTCCGCTGTTGCGCGAGAACGAAGTGGAATGCGTGCAGGGCAACTACGACGATTCCGTCGGCAACGAACTGCCGGATTGCCAGTGCGGATACAGTGACCCGCGCGACAACGAGTTTGCCCAGCGCAGCTACGATTACACCCTGGCCCACACCAGCCCGGAAAACCGCTGCTGGCTGCGCGGATTGCCTCAACAAATCCGCCTGCAAATTGACTCCCGGCGCGTGCTGCTCTGCCACGGCAGCCCGCGCCGCACCAATGAGTTCCTCTGGGAATCCGCGACATCGACCCATTTCCTGGAACACCTGCGAGCAGCCCATCAGGCCGATTTGATCGCCGGCACGCATACCGGCATCCACTGGCAACGGCAACTGTCGGCGCAAGGATTGTTCGTCAATGTCGGCGCGCTGGGACGCCCGGAAAACGACGGACGCACTTCCGTCGGCTATACGATGCTGGAACTGCAACCCGGCAACACCACCGCCGAATATATTCCGATCGAATACGATTTCATGAGGCTGGCCCGTGAGATGCAATCGGAACGACTTCCCGAAGAATTTGTCGAGACCATCATGACCGGGTGGTGGACCACGTGCCTGGAAATCCTGCCCGCCAAAGAACGACGGCGAGGGAAATACTGAAGAGGGGAACGGGGAACGGGGAACGGTGGGCCTCGGAGTACCTCGGCCCACCCTCGGCCCACCCTACGCTCCTGGGAGCTACGAGCCCGCAAATTGTAACCCGTAAACTAGTCGCCGGACATTTCGTCGATGGCGTTATCGAGTGCCGCTATGATGTCCATCGTGCTGATGATGCCGACGGGGCGTCCGTCGTGGCTGACAACCGGCAGCCGGTGCACATGTTGATTGCACATGATTTTGGCGGCCCGCAGGATCGATTCGCCTGCCGGGATCGACTGAACACCGGTCGACATATAGGTTCCGGCGACGTCCTCGGGAGTCCAACCACGGCGCGACGCGGGCGACGCGGGCGACGCGGGCGACGTGGGCGACGTGGGCGACGTGGGCGACGTGGCGCGATCCGCGTCGCGTCGCAGGAAATCCGTGGCGCTGATGATTCCGACACAAATTCCTGATTCGTCGACGACCGGCGCCGAGGAAATCTGGTGCCGCAACAGAATGCCCGCGATTTCGGCCATCGGCTGTTGCACGGTCACCCAGACGACGTCCCTGGCCATGACGTTCGAGACGGTAAGGGTTCGCAACCTCTCCAAAGCATTCGTCATGATCGCTCGCTCCCGCTTGGCATTCTGGAATGGGTTCGCGGTCGCCACCATGCGCAGATCGACAACGGCACGACGACCGCTTTACTCAAAGGTACACCAATTCCCGGTCGCAGGCCAATCGGAGATTCCGTGCCGCGGTGAGGCTGGGTAATTGTGCATCGACGAAGCGGATTGCAATGCCGATGCCGCACTGCGCTGTCGCCGGGTTCCGCTCGACCCGCATGGAGTCCATGTGCGAGACAGCGCGCTGAGTGCGGTAACGCACGGCGGACTTTCGCATCGGCGGGCGGCCGCCGTCGAACTACGAGCGGCCAATCCCAGGCTATTTCACGACAGTCCGCCGACCGGCGGCTGACCGCACTGGCAATCGCCCAATGGCACGGTCATTGCCATGCATGAGGGTGGATAACCAACCTGCATGCATCGTGAGGCAACGGATCATGACCGAGAACGGCAGCATTGACTTGTTGATGGTGGACGACGACGCTGAATTCCGCCGAACAGTCTGCCAGCGATTCCAGACATCGGGCATACATGTGCAGGAGGCGGCCAGTGGCGACGACGCGCTGGTGTTGATGCAGCGTCGCGAGTTTGACGTGGCGGTGTTCGACATGATGATGCCAGGTATGTCGGGATTGGAACTGCTGGAGAAGACGCGCGCGCTGCATGCCGAGTGCGAAGTGATCATGCTGACCGCGCAGGCCACGATCGAAACGGCCGTGGCGGCGATGAAGCTGGGCGCCTACGACTATCTGACAAAGCCGTTTCCCTTAAAGGAGTTGGAGGTACTGGTACAGAAGGCGTACGAGAGGCGTCGTCTGGCGAAGGAGAACCGCCAGCTTAAGACGTTGCTGGAGCGAAGCGAAGCGGCGCCGGATATGATCGGCCAGTCCGCGCCGATGCAGGAGGTCTATCGGCTGATTGAACGGGCGGGGCCGAGCGACAAGGCGATCTTGATTCAGGGGGAGAGTGGCACCGGCAAGGAGCTCGTCGCGCGAGCCTTGCACCGCTGCAGCCAGCGTTCCGACAAGCCGATGGTCGTGATCAACTGCGCCGCCTTGCCGGAGACACTGCTGGAGAGCGAACTTTTCGGCCACGAGCGGGGAGCCTTCACGGGCGCGGTGAGCACCAAGCCGGGGTTGTTCGAGGTGGCGGACGGCAGCACGTTGTTCATCGACGAGATTGGCGAGATGCCGGGTTCCCTGCAGGCCAAGCTGTTGCGGGTCTTGGAGGACGGATCGTTACGCAGGATCGGCTCGGTCAAGGAGCGGCGGGTCAACGTGCGGCTTCTGGCGGCCACGAACCGCGACATGAACCAGGAAGTGGAGGCCGGGCGATTCCGCGAGGATCTCTATTATCGCATCAATGTGCTTTCCTTGAAGCTTCCTCCGTTGCGAGACCGCGCGGGAGATATTCCGCCGCTGGCGCGGCATTTTCTCGGCGTCGGTTGGGAGATTGACGAAGAGGCGATGATGTTGTTGGAGCGTTATTCCTGGCCCGGCAATATCCGGCAGCTCAGCAACGCGATCGAGCGGGCCAAGATCATGGCCGACGACAAGCGGGTGAGAGTACGGGATCTACCGCACGACATCTCCAACGTTGCGGTGCCGCCGGTCAACGCCGCGAAGGTGCCGTTGCCGGTAGCGACGGACGACCTGGCATCGATCGAGCGTACGAAGGTGGTCGAGGTCCTGGGGCGACTGCGTGGCAATAAGACGCGGGCCGCTCGGGCCTTGGGAATCGATCGACGGAAGCTGTACCGGCTTGTCGAGAAATATGGCGTGGCGCCGGCGGAGTATCAGGAGCGGGCACAGTAGGCGTGACGCTCCGAGGGCAGCTCGAACTCCGGCGACCGCGGCCTGCCGGCGGTCCTTAGTGCAGTTTTACGCCGGTCGCCTCGCCGAACATGCCTTTCATTTCGGCCAGATCCTGCGCGACGAAGTACGCTTTGAGGCTTCTCAGCAATTGACGCGCGCGCTCCACGACGTCCCTGCGTCGCCGATCGCGCTGCCGCCGGGGACGAATCGTTACTCGGATCAGAGTGCGCAGCGTGGTCGTCGACTTGGCCCCGTCCATTGTGAATGTTCGCTCTTCGAACGACAATTCCATTTCGAAGGGGACGGGCCGATCGCCGGCGCGCCGCGTCATCGGTACTTTGGTCGCGTCTATTCGCAGCACCACGCGATTCTCGTCAATCAACTGAATTTCCGCCTGCTGATCGGCGACGAATCCCCGCAGCTTCTCCGCGGCGACTTTCAGCGGCACCGCGGTGACCAGTTCGCGCGAGACAACCTGTTCTCTGCAAGTGTCGTTGAACCAGGAGAACCAGCGCCAGCGCGACGGCGATCGCTCCGGTTCCAATCCGCTGCCCAACTGCACGACGCAATTCCGTCCGGCGTCCTTGGCCTGATACAGCGCGCGATCGGCCCTGCGGAACATCGTCTCCGGCGTGTCGCCGCCCTGCAATTCGGTGACGCCGAAACTGGCGGTCATGCAACTTCCGTTCAGCGCGGGCTGCCGGATGTTGGCCAGCGCCCGACGCATCGACTCCGCCCGCTCCGTCGCCGACTTGTTATCGCAGTCGGGACAGAGAATCGCGAATTCCTCGCCGCCGTATCGCGCGACCATATCGGTCGGCCGACAATTCGCCTGCAGCGCCCGAGCGAACGACTGCAAGGCCTCGTCGCCCGCCTGGTGGCCGTAGGTATCGTTGACCCTCTTGAAGTGGTCGATGTCGCAGATGATCAGGGCACACGGGGCGCGGGAGGCGATATGCTGCTGCACCAGTTGCTCGTGTACTCGGTCGAATTCCGCCCGATTGGCGACCTGCGTAAGCGGATCACGCGTCGCCTGCTGATGCAACGATTCGACCCGTTCCTCTAACGTCACCTGCCGCGACGCGTCACGCAATAGAAGCGCCGCCCCCTGATTCACGCCGTTGCGATAGACAATCGGCACGAGTTGCGCGTCGACCGAGATCGGCTGGCCGCCGCGGCCCATGACCGTCAGTCGCCGGAACGTCTGTACGTTGCTGGTCGCGGCCTGCGACAATGGGCATTCGCCGTCCGCGATCGGATTGCCATTATGATCGGCCATCTGCACCAGGGAGGGCATCCAGCGCTGATGCACAACGCTCGAAGACACAATCCCCGTGAGCCGCTCCGCAGCGTGATTCCAGAGCAGGATGTTCAGTCCCTGATCGACGAACACCACGGCATCCTGCATGTTGTCGAGAAGTCGTTGATGGAAGAGTTTTTCCAGGGGAATCGTCGCGTTTTCGCTGACCGTTCCCGGCTTCCAGCGCGACGAAGCCGATTCCGGCTGCAGATGCTGCAGCCAGCGGCGGGCGACCGACGAGGAAAGGCCGACCAGATCCTGACTCAACAGGCGGGCGAAATCCGTCACCAGTGCCGGGTCAAACTGCGACGAAGCGCAGGCGAAAAGTTCGGCTACGGCACGTTCCCGCGAAAAAGCGCGACGATAAACATGATCGGTTGTCATCGCATCAAACGCGTCGACAATACTGATGATCCGTGATCCCAGTGGAAGGGAGTCCCCCGCACGGTCGTAGCCGTGCCGACTGCCGTCATACCACGCCGAAGCGTAATGAATGATGTCCAGGATCGACGAGCTCGTCCCCATCGCCAAGAGAATATTCCTGGTATGAGCGCGGCCGGTTTCCATCGCCAGCAGTTCTTCGCCGTCGAGCGTACTCGGCTTGGAAATGACGTAGTCCGGCACGCCGATCTTGCCCACGTCATGCAGCAGCGCCGCGATCTCCAGTTCCTCGCGATCCTCTTCCGACAGTTTCAGCCGCTGTGCCCACGATGAACTACCCAACGCCACGCGCAAACAATGTGATGCCGTGGGGGAATGCTTGGCCCGCAGGGCGACAAAAAGGCTGGACGCGATCCCCAATCGACGCTCAGCCAAATGCGATTGATGCGAGGCGATCGATTTCGCCTGGTGCGTGGAATCCAGATTGGCGACTTCATCCAAGGTTCCCAGAATCTCCGAGATCTTGGTCGCCGGATGCGGCACGGGATGCACGACATCCTCTGCGGCGTCGAGTGCACCGGTAGCGTGGGCCGTGGAGTCTTCCATCAAGTTTCCGATTGCCTGCTGGAGTGCGCACTGGGGGCTTCGAAGCGACAGCACCACATTCGCCCCGTAATGACGGTACCCAAAAACCTAGGTCGGGAATTTCAGATGGTCAAATCGCCAAGAAAGGCCTTTCGGCCGTAACTGCATAGGGCGACGACGGTTCGGGCTGGCGTAAAATCGCCAATCACACCGAAGAAAGAGTACGATCGATCTCGCTGCAAAGAAATCTACGCCGCAGGTCAGCGGTAGAATTCACACCGCTGGCGCAATCCATCCCTTGCGGAAGACGCGGCTCGGGATGCAGTCGAGATTTGCCACGGATGAACACGGATGAACACGGATCCAGGCAAGCAAGAATCGTCGTAAAGGCAGGTCGACTGATTCCAGCCGGATCCTCTGCGTTTATACGTGTTCATCCGTGGCTAAAATCCGCCGCTGGACTCGGCTGCGGAAGACGCGGCTCGGGATGCAGTCGAGATTTGCCACGGATGAACACAGATGAACACGGATCCAGGTAAGCAAGAATCGTCGTAAAGGCAGGTCGACCGATTCCAGCCGGATCATCTGCGTTCATCCGTGTTCATCCGTCGCTAAAATCCGCCGCTGGACTCGGCTGCGGAAGACGCGGCTCGGGATGCAGTCGAGATTTGCCACGGATGAACACAGTTGAACACGGATCCAGGCAAGCAAGAATCGTCGTAAAGGCAGGTCGACCGATTCCAGCCGGATCCTCTGCGTTTATCCGTGTTCATCCGTGGCCAAAATCCGCCGCTGGACTCGGCTGCGGAAGACGCGGCTCGGGATGCAGTCGAGATTTGCCACGGATGAACACAGATGAACACGGAGCAAGAATCGTCGTAAAGGCAGGTCGACCGATTCCAGCCGGATCCTCTGCGTTTATACGTGTTCATCCGTGGCTAAAATCCGCCGCTGGACTCGGCTGCGGAAGACGCGGCTCGGGATGCAGTCGAGATTTGCCACG
>Ga0233425_10004983_pt1 | contig 21569 bp, 18 predicted proteins | sample Watercolumn_Towu_2_FD_181712 | JGI IMG/M metagenome (GOLD analysis project Ga0233425, IMG submission 181712) | Freshwater microbial communities from Lake Towuti, South Sulawesi, Indonesia - Watercolumn_Towuti2014_140_MG | ecosystem: Environmental > Aquatic > Freshwater > Lake | place...
CGTCGTCGGAGACACAGGAGCGGCCGAGCGGGGCGAGGTCTCCCACCACGCACAGGCCGGGCTCGCGCCGGCAGTGCATGCCCGGGCTCGGGCAGTCGCCGTGCGCTTCGCAGGCCCTCGAGCAGTATCGGAGCGGCGGGTCGTCGGCGCAGACGAGGCCCGCCCGGCACTCTTCTCCCGTTGCGCAGGGCTCACCCAGACCCCTCGGGGTCGAGGACAACTCCTCGGGGACGCAGACGCCGCAGTCTCCCTGCCACGCGGCGCAGACCTCGCCGCCGCCGCACTGCAAGGCGTCGATGGCGCACCGGCGCGAGCAACGCCGCTCGCCCGAGCCCACGTCCCGGCACAGCAGCGTCTCGCAGTCGGTGTCGTCGTCGCACGGCTCTCCGGCCGCTCGCTCCCCCTGCGTCCCGGACCGGCAGAGCCCCACGCCGCACTCGCTCTGCCAGCAGTACGCCCCGGACCAGCACCCGCCCGGAGCGCCCGGCGTGCAGGCCACCGTGCAGACCCGCTCGCCCGCGACTTCCTCGCAGCTCCCCTCGACGCACACGTCGTCCGACTCGCAGGGCTCGCCGGGCCGGGAGCATCCGGGGTCCGTGACGCCGTCGCAGTCGTTGTCGCGGCCGTCGCAGACCTCGGGGTCGCCCGGCACGCACCCGCCCTCTCGCCGCAGCACGGGATCGAGGAACCAGCGGTGCGCGTCCACGCGCGCCACGATGACCGATCCGTCGCCGCCCCTGGAGATCACGCCGACGACCTGCCCTCGCTCGTCGAGCACGGCGCCGCCCGAGTCGCCGAACGAGGGGTATGCATCACCCTCGAGCCAGATGTCGAGCGGGTGGACCCCGACGACGGTCATTTCCCCCTGCTTGCGCACTCCCCCCTCCTCGTTCTCGTCCAGCCCGAAGCCGACGACCGTGACCTCGCTCTCGATCAGGTCGTCTTCATCGATGTCGGAGGCCGCGGGGACCGGCTCGAGGGGGGCGTCCTCCCACGTGACGAGCAGCGCGATGTCCTCGGCGGTCTGCTCGCCCTCGTCCTCGGGGAGCACGACGGAGAGGCCTTCCGCCACGGGGGAGTACGGAGGCGACGCCCCCCCGAACACCCTCCAGCTCTCGCCCTCCGTGCCGTCGAGGCAGTGGTGGGCCGTCACGAGCACGCGGGGGGCGATGAACGTCCCGGAGCAGCCGGCCCCCCGCGCCGTGATCATCACCACCGCCTCGTGCACCTCGTCGAGCACGCCGTTGACGACCGGCGCGCGACTGGAGCGCGGTTCCGTGTCTCCGTCCGGGGTGCACGCCCCGGTGGCGAACGCGACGACGATGGAGGTGACGATCACTGTGGCTCGCGCGCTCATGTGCAGCCGGATGGTCTTACCGCCGAAAGAGGGAAACGTCGATCCCGAGCTTCCTGACGAGGATGTCGAGCTGCTTGCGGCTGAGGCCGAGCTCCGCCGCCGCGTTGCCAATGTCGCCGTCGTGGTGTGCGAGCGCCAGCATGATCTTCCGGGCGCGGGGGTCCTCGGGAAACTCGGACGTCGGGACCGTGGGGCGATCGGGCGGCACGCCGCCGGCCGCGGCCGGCAGCTCTTCACGCGGGGCGGCCACCTGCTCGCGTCGGATCGGGCCCATGGGCCTGGTGTCGGGGACCCCGTGTCTCGCGCCCTCCCCGATGACGTGCTCGAGCTCGACGATCCCGTACGAGACGGCGGAGAGCATCGCGCGGCGCACCGCGCTCTCGAGCTCTCGCACGTTCGAGCGCCAGCGCTGGAGGCACAGGTGTTCCATGGCACGGGTCGTGACGCTCCACGCGCCGCCCTCGCCGTGTGACCGCAGGAAGTGCTCAACGAGCAACGGGATGTCCTCGAGCCGGTCGCGCAGCGGTGGGAGGCCGATCACCACGGTCGCGAGCCGTGCGTACAGGTCGGGCAGCAGCGTCGCGTCCCGCACGAACCGCGCGAGATCGCGGCTCGTGGCGCAGACCAGGCGGACATCGGCCTCGCACGACCGTGTCGAGCCCACGGGCTGGACCTGCCGGTCCAGGATGAACGACAACAGCCTGGTCTGACAGCCCGGCGGCAGCTCCCCGACCTCGTCGAGGAACAGCGTGCCCTCCGCGGCCTGCCGGAGCAGGCCGGGCAAGTCCGTGGCCGCTCCGTGCTCGCGGCCGAAGAGCGCGCTCTCGAAGATGTCGCGAGGGACCTCGCCGCAGTCGACCGGGACGAAAGGTCCGTCCCGGCGGGCGCTCCGCTGGTGGATGCATGACGCGATCAGCTCTTTGCCCGTCCCGATCTCGCCGTGCACGAGCACGGGTGCCCCGCCTCCCGCGGCCCGATCGATGACCTCCCGGATGTCCTGGAACGCGGGGCCGGCAACGATGGGCCCGGTGGGGATCACGTAGTCCCACGATCCTCCCGAGAGCCCGCGCGCGAAGAAGCGGAAGAACGTCTCTCCGATCCGGATCAGCTCGCCGCCGCCGAGCGTGCGCGTGGTGACCCGTTGCCCGTTCACGAACAGGCCGTTCGTGCTGTCGTTGTCGATGATCTGCCAGTATCCCTTGGACCCTTCGAGCCGGGCGTGCACCCTCGACGCCTCGCCGTCGTCCACGTGGAAACCGCAATCGAGAGACCGGCCGAGCGTCAGCTCCGGTGATCGCAGGGCGACGTACCGCATGACCCGGCCGGTGCCGAGGGGATGGAACCGGAGGAGGCCCGGTCCCCGCGTATCCGATCTGCTGGTCGTGCCCAACGACATGGTCTCGACTTCCTGATCTACCGCATCATCGAGACTGCGCACAGCGAGGCGGATGCCGCTGACGATCCGCCACCGTCCTGACTGTATCCGGAAAGCGCGTGTCGGAAAATGGAGTTACGGAGTGAGGAGGTCGAGAGCAACGGCAACGAAACGGGCGAGACCGCCTCCCGTGGGAGATGCCACGCGGCAGGAGCAGCCACCGTCGTCGTCGTCGCCGTCCTCGCCGCCGTCGCCATCGGCATCCGCATCGGCATCCGCGCCACCGTCGCCGTCGTCATCACCGTCGGCATCGCCGTCGACGTCCGCGTCCGCATCGCCGTCGGCGCCGGGCTCGCCGCAGATCGCTCCGTCTGCCGTCACGACACACCCGAGCCCCTCGAGGTAGCAGAGGTCGCGCGAGGTCCGGCCGCTCGCGCAGTTGATGGCCACGTCGCCCTCGCACCGGCCCTCCTCGTCCTCGGGGAGGCACCGCGGGTCCTCGGTGCACGTGTAAGCGCCCTCGGCCGCGACGTAGCCGCAGCTCGCGCCCATGATCCCGCAGTTCATCTGCCTGATCCGCCCCTCGCGGCAGGACTCGACCACGTCGCCGTCGCACCACGAGAACTCGCCGAGGTCGCCGCAGGGGCAGCCGTACCGGCCGGCCTCCTCGATGAAGGTGCACTCGGCGCCCCACGTCGCGCAGTCGGTCTGCCTCAGGGTCCCGCGCCGGCACGACTCGGCGACGGTGTCCACGCAGCGGCCTTCCTCGCCCACGCCCTCGCACGGGTCCGGCGGGATCTCACCCTCCAGCACCGGCCCGATCCAGTCGAAGAGCGGGTCGAGGCGGGTCAGGTGGTCGATGTCGACGCAGCTCGCGTCGCCCCACGACTCGACGGCGAGCACCACGGGGTTGCCCTCGACGTCCAGGTCGACGAGCCCGCTGCCCGAGTCCCCGTAGCAGATGCCTTGCTCGCCGCGGCCGTCCACCACGACCTCTCCGGGGTTGACCTCGGCGACGTACACCGTCGCGAACCACCGTCCGTCGCGGCTCGGGTCGTAGGTCATGCCGTACCCGCCCGCCTGCACGGCGCGGCCCACGAGCGACGGGTCCAGCGCGGCTTGGTTGACCGGGATGGGCGCGATCTCGACCTCGCCGGCCGTCGCGTCTTCCGAGAGCAGGATCAGCGCGGCGTCCGCCTCGCGGTTCGGGAACACCCCGATCGACGTGAACAGGGCATCGGGCGCATTGGGGTCCTGGCCCACGCCGAACCCGATCTCGCCGGCGCCGCCGCCGTACGTGCAGTGCGCCGCGGTCACGACGACGTTCGGCGAGATCAGCGTGCCCGTGCAGAACGGGCGCGAGGGCGCGCCCTCCGAGTAGAGCCAGCCGATCGCCATGACCTGCGCGGCCGTGAGCGCCACGGTCTGCGGATCGCGGGTGCCGTTCACGATGGGGCGCCACGTCGAGCCGGTCACTGTGGCCGTGCCGCCCTGACACGCCGACAACTCCAGAAGAAACAGGACGAGAAGAACATGATTTCTCACCGAGGATGCTCCTTCCGAACGGTCTCGTATTAGCACGCGAGAAGCCCGGAGTCATGCCGTGTATGGAGCATGTCGCAGGAGCGTCCGACGGAACATCTCCACGAGACCGCGGGCGACGAGGAAGATCGACCCCGGTGACAGGTTGGCGGTCGCGGTGCGATCGAGGAGCAGGGTGAGCTTCGAGTCGAAGTCCCCGTCGGCCCGCCAGGCGCTGAAGAGCAGCGGCACCCGGGGCAGCGGACGGAGCACCACGGACCGGTCCGCGACCGGCGCGTGCCGGGCGAGCGCGCCCGACGGCTCGCGGCCGGCGAAGATCCGCAGCAGGTCGTCGAAGAACCCGGCGTGCTCGCCGGCCAGCGCCTCCATGGGCGCCTCGCACCGGTGCTCGAAGTACCGGACCCAGTCCTGGGCGCCCTCGAGCTCGCGGAAGCGCGCCCAGTCTCCCGTGGGCTCCGCCCCGCTGCCGTCGATCACGTGGTCGAGGATCGGGATGTGGACCCAGGGGATGACGTGGCACTGCGAGGTCAGCCTGCCCTCCCGGTCGAGCTCGAAGACCCGGCCGAGGCAGTGGATCGCGAGGCGGTCCTCGGACATCGAGCCGCCGATCCGCGCGGCCGCGTCCTCGAGGTCAACGTCGTTCATGCGGCCGCGGAGAGACTCGAGTCGTCCCTGGAACAGGTCCGTCGCGGCCGAGCGCTCGGCCGAGGCGATCTCCATCCGGGCCGCGACATCCGCCGGCACGCGCGGACACTCCTCGAGCCGTCGCGCGCCCTGGGCGACCTGGGCGCTGAAGGCCACGCACGTCACGGCGCCGCACTCGCCGCAGTTGGAGCGATCGAGCACCCTCAGGATCTCCACGATGGGCAGCCGGGCCATGTCGGCGAGGCAGTATAGCCGCCGCGCGGAGAAACGGGCATGATGTCCCGTCTGCCGGAGGCACGGGCATGACCGACAAGGGTGGACCGTACCGGACCACGGAGCACCACGACGGCGACCTGGTCCCCACCGTCGCGCAGTGTCGCCGCGGATACGCGCGCGGCGCCGAGTCCCGCGAGCAGTCCAAGCGCCGCGAGCACGCCGCGTGGGAGCGCTATGTCAAGGATGAAAAGGAGGCGCGGCTCCGCTACCTCCAGGAGGAGTCGGCGGCGCGGGCCCGGTTCGAGAGCGCGGGCAGGGAAATGATCGGCTGGCGCCACCTCGCCCTGGGCTTCCACGAGGAGGACTTCTCCGCGGCCAGGCAGTGGAGCACGGGAACCGAGATGACCTGGAAGCGGTGCATCCAGCTCGAGGACGAGCACTGGCTGGAGCACTCCGTCGAGAGCACGCTCAAGGCGTTCCGGAACACACTCGCCGAGGACGACGCGGCCGGCGGGGAGCGGTACTGGCCAGAGGAGCTCGAGGAGCTGTGGCGGTGCTTCAGGAACACGCGCAAGAAGGTGGTCGATCCGACGAGGGACCCGTCGCTCGAGGACAACGCGTTCCTCGACGACTCCCCCTCGCCGAAGAAGAAGAAGTGAAGGCACGGGGACGTCGCGCTCGCGCTCTTCCATGATTCGAGTCGCGAGCGGCCGATGTGGAGTATGAGGTATGTTCCAGAGCACACGAGTCGTCGCGGTCGGAGGTGGGAAGGGAGGCGTCGGCAAGAGCGTCATCGCGTCCAACCTCGCGGTGGGGCTCGCTCAGGCCGGCACGAGCACGGTCCTGCTCGACGCGGACCTCGGCGCGCCGAACCTCCACACGCTCCTCGGGATCGAGCGGCCGACCGGGAGCCTGGGCGACGTGCTGTCCGGCTCGTCGAAGCGGCTGGCCGACGTGATCACGCCGAGCGAGGTCCCGGGTCTCTCCCTGATCTGCGGCGCGGGCCCGATCCTCGGTGTCGCCAACCCGGAGTTCCAGAAGAAGCAGCGGTTGATCCGTGAGATCTCGCAGCTCGAGGCCGAGGTGCTGGTCGTCGATCTCGGCGCGGGGGTCTCGTTCAACGTCGTGGACTTCTTCAACGCCGCCGACGTCCGGATCGTCGTCGTCACACCCCAGCTCACGTCGCTGCACAATGCATACGGGTTCATGAAGAGCGCGCTCCACAGGCAGCTCCAGCGCTCGATCGCCGGGCGGCCCGGGTACGACGACCTCTTCGGACAGCCCGGCTGGTCCGAGGAGAAGATCGACCAGCTCCTCGAGCGCGTGGCGCTGTTCGACCCGCGGTACCTCGATGTCTTCGGTCCCCTGATCGAGTCGTTCTCCATCATCCTGCTCGGCAACCTGCTGACCTCCCCGAAGGAGGCCGGCGTCCTGTTCGCCATGCGCCGGATGGTCTCGGACTTCCTGCACGTCGAATGTCAGATCGCGGGAGGATTGCTGCGCGACCCGAAGGTCGAGACCTCGATCAACCGGCGCCGCCCGTTCCTCCTCGAGCGACGGCTCGACGCCAACGACGAGGTCCTCCGCGCCCTCGTCGCGGCCATCATCGAGAAGGACCCCGAGCCCGACCGCGCTCAGCGCCAGCTCGCCCTCGAGGCGGCGACCCGGCTACCCAAGTCTCGAGGCCAGGTCGGAGCCCAGGTCCAGCGCGGGAAGGAACGTGACACCTGGGACGAGAGCCGCTTCGCCCAGGAGCTCAGAGGGCGCCAGCGCGTGTTCCCGCGGTTCGATGTGGCTTTCCCGGTCGTGCTCAAGATCGACGGCGCCTCGCACGACGCAGTCCTCGCCGACCTGTCGCGCTCGGGAGCCCGTCTGACCGGCGCTCCCGAGGTGATCGAGGGCCAGCGCATCGAGCTCCGGCTGCCCCGCTCGCTCGACCGGACCGCGAAGCGCTGGTTCTGGGCTCCGGCCGTGGTTCGACGGTATGATGTCACGGACCACGTCGCCGGTTGTCAGTTCGAGGCGAGCGACGTGGTCCAGAAGGCGATCGACTCCCTCGTCGGGCAGGCGGCCTCGAGCCAGGCTCAGGCGAGCAGCGGGATCGAGGACGGCAGAGCCGAGGGAGGGTCATGAGCGGAGGTGACCGATGGCTGATCGTTCGCTGAACGAGCCGCGGGACGGGGGCACGACTGGAGACGTGGTGTCCGCGCCCGACGCCGACATCCCGAGGTCCGTGCTTTACGTAGACGACGACCAGCTCGTGCTCCGAGCGGTCCGGCGCACGATCGCCGCCACGACGATGAAGATCAGCGTGGCCGAGAGCGGAGAAGCCGGCCTCCGTATGCTCGAGGAGAACCTCTACTCGGTGGTGGTCGCCGACTACCGGATGCCCGGGCTCTCGGGCATCGAGTTCCTCGAGAAGGTCCGCGCGGGCTGGCCCGACACGGTCCGGGTCCTCATCACGGGCCAGGGCGACTTCGACGTGGCGCTCGAGGGCATCAACCGCGTCGGCCTGTTCCGGTTCCTCACCAAGCCGTGGAGCCCGGCCGACCTCGTCGCGACCCTGGAGCAGGGGTGCCGCCAGTTCGAGCTGGTGCTGAGCAACAGGAGGCTGACGAACCTGCTGGAGTTGAAGAACGTCGAGCTGACCCGGGTCAACGAGGTCCTCGAGTCCGAGGTCCAGCGCCGGACGAGCGACCTCCTCGGCGGTCTGCTCAACGCGCTCGACCTCCGCGACACGGAGACGCAGTGGCACTCGAGGAGGGTGGCCCTCTACGCTCGCCGCCTGGCGCGGCAGCTCGACCTGGCGCTCGCCGAGCAGCTCGACGTCGAGCGCGGCGCCCTCCTCCACGACATCGGGAAGATCGGCGTCAGCGACAGCATCCTGCTCAAACCCGGGAAACTGACGGACGAGGAGTGGGTCGAGATGCGTCGCCACACCATCTACGGCTACAACATGCTGAAGAGCATCGACTTCCTGGGCAACGCGCGGCTGCTGGTCCGCAACCACCACGAGCGGCACGACGGCGCGGGGTACCCCGACGGGTCCAGGGCGGAAGACATTTACGTCGGGGCCAGGATCTTCGCCGTGATCGACACCTACGACGCCATGACGTCCGACCGGCCGTACCGCAAGGCCCTCCCCGCCGCCACCGCGCGGGAGGAGATCCTGCGCCAGCGGGGAGCCCAGTTCCACCCGCAGTGCGTCGACGCGTTCCTCGACATCCCGCAGCCCGAGCTCAACGAGATCCACAAGACAGCATCGACGGACGAGTTCGCCGGTCTGGATTGATCTCGGGGATCGCCTGGCCGGTGCACGGCGGGTGCGCCGATTGGATCTCAGGAGTCTGTCCGTGCCACGATCTTCGCGTGCGCCCGATCCCGCGGTGGCTCGTTCTCGTTCCAGCTCTGCTCGCCACGCCCGGCGGAGCCTCGGCACAGCAGGTGGCTCGACGCTGGCCGGAGCATTTCGGCGGCTCGGACCCTGCCGCCAGCCTCGCGGACATCGAGCAGAGGACGCTGGACGCGCTCCGGGCCGCGCTCGAACGAAACGGCGTCGAGCCCTGCGTCTCGTCGTCGAAGTTGACCGCGGCGGCCAGGGCCCACGCACGGCACCTCCTCGCAGCCGGCACCCCGCCGGGGCGCATCGACGCCGACATGGTCCGGCGCGAGGCGCGACGCGAGGGCGCCTACGACCCGACCGTGGTGCCGTGGGCGATCGGCTTCCATGGCGACATCGATCTCGAGTCTCGCGTCGCGCGCCTGGCGCGCCGTGTCGCGTCCAGGCCGCCCACGCACTGCGGGATCGGTCACGCTGTCACCGACGAGCGCCAGGTGCTCGTGGTCGTGGGTGTCCGGCGTCGCGTCCAGCTCGAGGCGGTGCCGTCGCGTCTGGCCAGCGGCAATCGGGTCCGGCTCGAAGGCACGCTCGCCCCCGGATATCAGGCCCCTGCCGTGATGGTGACCTCTCCGCTCGGCGAAGTCGGTGAGCGCCAGGTGCTGCGCCGGGCCGGCTGGTTCGGCACGTGGCTCGAGCTCGAGGGCGTCGGCCGCCACACGGTCGAGGTGATGGCGACCGGTCCGCGAGGGCCGGAGATCGTGGCCCTCTTCCCCATCTCCGTGGACTCCGAGCCCTGGGAGGGCACGGACGAGGACATGGCGCTTGCCGTCAGACCGGTCGAGGACCTCGCATCGATCGCCGCGAGGCTCCTGGAGCTCCTCAACCTGGAACGTCAGCAGGCCGGCCTCTTGCCCCTCATGCACAGCTCGCAGCTCGACAGGCTGGCCGCGAACCACTCGCGCGACATGTTGATGCAGGGGTACTTCGGGCATGTCTCACCAGGGGAAGGAGACCTGACCGCGAGGCTTCGAGGGGCTGGGATCTCCACGCCCCGGGCGGCAGAGAACCTCGTGCGCAGCGTGTCGTCGAGCCGTGCGCACGACCGGCTCATGGAGAGCCCGTCGCACCGGGCGAACATCCTCGACCCGAGCCTGACTCACGTCGGCATCGGCCTCGCCCGGAGCGCGGGAGAGCTCGTGGTCACGCAGATCTTCGTGTCCTGGTGACGCTCACACGCCGATGAAGAGCCGGTTGCCGAAGTTCCGGCTGAGGCGCAGGTCGAAGATCTTCCTGGCCGCCATCTCGATGTCGTACTCGGTCCGCCGGAACTCGAAGACGTGGCTCTCGGTGTCGTAGATGCCGTAGGACGCGCGGTTGTCGTAGTCGCGCGGCTGCCCGACGCTCCCGACGCTGATGATGTACTTCGAGTCCTCGCGCAGGGTGAAGGTGGTCGGCGACAGCTCGTGGATCTCGCCCACGTCGAGGGCGAAGACCTTGCACAGGTGGCTGTGCCCGATGAACGTGGCGTGAGGGAGCATGTCGAGATGGGGGAGGAGCTCCCTGGCCTGCTCCGGCGCGAAAACGTAGTCGAACTCCTCGGGGTTGATGGGAGATCCGTGAGAGAACTGAATGTCCAGGTCACCCATCGGGTACCGGTAGGGCAGCCGCTGGAGCCACGCCATGTTCTCGTCCGAGAGCACGGCGGCGTGGTTGTCGAGCACGGCTCGGGCCGCATCGTAGTAGTAGCTGTAGTCCATGCGTCCCGCGACGGCCGCGTCGTGGTTGCCGAGCACAGTAGCCTCGGTCAGCTCACGGACGATGTCGCAGCACTCGTTCGGGCTCGCGCCGTACCCCACGGTGTCCCCGATGCTGATATAGAGATCGACGGCCTCTCGCCGGAGGGCTTCCGCGACCGCGCTGAGACCTTCGACATTGGCATGGACGTCGCTGAATATCCCGATTCGCATCGCTCCTCAGACCCTTGCCCAGCCGGCGGTGGTGGACCGGTGCCTCGCCGTGTACTCGACCATCACTCGACGTCCTCGTCGAGCTCCACGATCTCGGAATCGCCCAGCTCCTCGAGCAGCTCCCCGTCCTCGAGGAGCGCGTCTCCGGTGATGGCCAGGTAGAGGTGGTGGGCGTACCGCAGCAATGGAGACTGCCCCTCGACGTCGCGGGACCCCGCGACCTGCTCCTCGACGAGGCGGGCCTCGGCCTGCATCTCGAGCGCCTGACGCGCCAGGGCCGCAACGCCGGCCTCGTCGCCCGAGGCCAGCTCCTCGACCTGCTTGACTGCCCCGTGAATGGCGAAGCACGCCATCGTCTTGACGAGCCGTTCCTCGAAACCCTTGGGTTCGCGGAGGTACCGGAGCAGGGGCTTGACCCCGGTCGTGCCGTACCGGCCGAGCGCCCGGGCGATCTCGGTCCAGACGACGGTCTTCTCGTTCATCATCTGATGGAGCAGCGGCACCACGGCGCGCCGGAGCTTGAGCTCGCCCAGCGCCATCGCGCAGGCGTGCCGCGTGTAGGACTTCCGACTCGTGAGCCCCTCCATGAAGAAGTCGCCCGCAGCCTCGCCGAAACCGAGGAGCGCCGGGAGGAAGCGCACGAGGTCGGTCCGGCTCATCTTGCGGGCCGCGCGGAAGAGGGCGTCGAGGTGCTCGGGGTCCTTGCGGGACGCCAGCTCGAGCGCGACGTCGAGGCGGAGGACCCGCCGGTCCATGATGTTCAGGAGCGCTTCCGTGGTCAGGTCGCCGAGCGGCCCGGCGTCTTCCGGCTCGCCCGCGGGCTCCCCGCCAGCTTCACTCGACGAGGCTCTCTCCAGGCTCTGCTCGGCCAACCTGACGGCCTCCTTGCTCACGGACAGGTCCAGCTCCTCGGCGTCATGCAGGAGCCTCTGCCAGTTGTCCGCGATGTCCTCGATCTCGAGGCCCTGCGGCTCCGCACCGAGGCTGGCGAAGGCATCGATGAGCCGCGCCGTCAGCGACGACAGGTCAGGGGCCAGAGCGAGGGTCACGGCGCGCTCCCTGAGCGGGGGCGACAGCCAGAGCCCGAACCTGGTGGCGCCGTCGAGGATACGCCGTGTGATGGCGTCGAGCAGGTCCACCGGGATGGACTTGACCAGGACGAGGTACTCGTGGTTCTGCGGCTCGGTCCAGTACGTGAGGATCCCGAGGGCCAGCTTGGCCTCGGTCACGGCCCTGATCTCTCCGTAGGCGTCCTCGGTGAAGGGGTGCTTCTTCTTGCCTGCCCAGTCCCATTCGGAGCGGAACTGCTCCCGTGCCTGTGCGGGGCTGAGCTGGGTCGGACCGATCTCGCCGAGCGCCTGGGTGGCCCTGTCCACCACGTGCGCCACGTTCACCTCGCGCGGCGGCTCGAACGTGACCTCGTCGATCAGCCCGTAGTCGGCGTCGAACAGCAGCACGTTCGCCCTGAAGCGCCGCCTGAGCAGGTGGAGCAGGTTGCGGTCCTCGTCCTCCTCGATATCGATGATCCAGTGGATCGCCGCGAGCTCTTCGGCGAGAGGGTCGAGAACGAGGGTCAACGTGATCAGCGGGTAGCTCGGCAACAGGTGGAGCTGGATCAGGAGGTCGGGGTTGCCCTCGACGATGGTCCGCGCGGTCTGCGGGTCGACGCGCGCATAGAGGTTCACGTCGGTCCCGATGACCCTGTGCAGCGTCTGCTGCCCGCTGCGCACCCAGTGAGCCGGCAGCTCGGGGAGCCTCGACGGGTGAGGCGTCGGCGCCTCTTCGGGCTCGGGTGCGGTCCGAGCGATCTCGACTTGAACGACGGCGTGCTGCGCGCTCGGGGCCGCCGAGCCCAGATCGGGTGACGGCTTCGGTGACGACGCCGTGGCAACCGGCCCGAGCGGGATGTAGCTCTCGATCTGATGCGCCCCGGGCCTGAGGGCCTCCGCTGCCCCGCCGGCCAAGTCTTCCGAGGTCATCGCGCCGGACGAGGATACAGCATCGAGCTCGCGGCCGGGTGCGTCGGCAGGCACGTGCTCGGCACCCTGACCCAGCAGGTCCGACCTCCCGCCTGTTCCGGCGGGGAGCGACGACGCGTCGGGAGCCTCCATCCCCGTCTCGCCCTCGATGATGTCGTATGCCGAGATCTCCTCGGCGTCCTCGAGGTCGTCGTCTGTCAACTCCTCCGCGTCATCGACGACCACGTGCGCCTGGGACGCAGTGAGGGGGCGGTGGCGCTGCGTCTGCTCCGACGAGCTGGGGCTGCCCATCTCCCCCGACGAGATCAGGTCCGTCTGCATCCGCTCTGCCGGGGCCTGGACGAGCGCGGCCTGGAGGGCCACTGGCGAGGGCGCGGGGGACACCACCACCTGTCCGGCTTCGGATGCCGCGGCCGCGGTCAGGTGAGCTTGCTCGGCGGCTCTGAGCCTCTCCTCCCAGTCGCGGAGCCGCTGCGCCTGGAGGGTGATGGACCGTTCCTGCTCGGAGAGCTCCTTCTCCCTGCGCTCCATGTTCTGGAACCGGGCGTCGAGCGCATCGGCCCGCGCCTTGAGCGCCGCGGTCCGCTGGCGCAGGCTGTCCTCCATCCTCGTCACGTGCTCGCCCCGCTCCTTGAGGCGCTCCTCACGGGCGGTGACGCTCTCCTCCTGGCTCTCGACGGCCAGCTCCTTCTCCGAGAGCTGGGTCTCCCGCACAGCCTGGACCCGTTCGATCTCGGCGAGCTGCCGTTCGCGCTCGTCGAGCGCAGCCTGACGGTTGGCGAGCTCCTCGCGGAGCGCGACGTGCTGCGGCGGCCGAGACAGCGACAGGCGCAGGCCCTCGGTCCCGAAGACGACCTCGAACTCGCGGACATATGGAGGTACGGGGACCGCGCTCGCGCGGCCGAGGTCCTGAAGCAGCTTGCTCCGGAGCTCGAGCTCTCGATACCGCTGGGTCTCGGGGATGACGAAGACGAACCGTTCCTCGCTGGGGTGGTGGAGCACGTACGGGACCTCGACCGAGGCCTTCCGGCCGCACTGCTGACAGAAGTCCCTGTTCAGCTTCCCGGCCACGGCGGCCTCGGCCAGCTCACGATCGGTCGCCACGTTCACCGAGACGAGCACCGAGACCGGGAAGATCGCGCCGCACGGACACGAGTAATGGGCCATCTCGGTATGCGTCTGTCCCGGATCGCCCTCGTATGGTGCGACTGGCCGCAGATCGTCCATCGTCCTGCCCGGATTGGTCGACTCCTGATCGAACATCTTGCTCCATATACGTAAGAAAAGGCGATTTGGCCAGTAGCACAGGCCTGAGCCGTGGACAAGGGCCTGGCGGAGCCCGCCGAGACACGGTTTGCCCGCGCCCGGCCACCGGCTATGCTTGGCTTCATGGAGGAAAGATCGCCAACCCCCGAGGACAGGATCGAGGAGCTCGCGCGTGCGTGTGTCGTCCTGGTCCGAGACGACCTGGGCTTCGAGCTCGACTTCACGGCCGAGACGCTGCCGGTGCTCGACCACTTCTGCCGCCGGTACCGGACCGAGCCGGACTGGTCGGATCGCGCCGAGGAGATCGCCGCCACGGTGGGCGTCTACTTCGGCGAGGTCCTCAGGCGGAAGTTCCCCTTCCGCTGGCACGTGAGCGAGAAGGGGTACCACGCCTGGCGGCTGGAGCTCGAGCCCTGCTTCCTGTGCTTCAACCCGCTCGGAGTGGCGCTCGAGCTGTTGCTCGAGGGGGACGCCCTGGGGTGGAACGCGTGCTACCTGACGTGGCCCGACGCCACCGAGGCGCTCCGGACCCGGCTCGGCCGGATGGACCAGGTGTCGGAGGAGGACTTCTACGCGTTCTCTGTCCGCTACGAGGTGCTCGAGGCAGTCGCCGACTTCCTGGCCGGGTGGACCGCGCAGGACCCGCCACGGGTGTACGACTCCCGCTTTTATGATGACCAGATCGCCGCGCGCCGGGAGCCGGAGATCGTCTTCAGCGTCACGTGAGCCGGGGACACGGGCGCCCGGGCGTCCTCAACGACAGTCCACGAGCGCCAGCTCGAGCCCGCCTCCGTCATCCCGAGCCGAGGTCCAGGTCACGGCGAAGGTCGAGCGGGGGCCGCAGGCGATGGCCGGCGCGGAGGCGTCGTCGGCTTCCTCGCCGAGCGCGATGGACGGCGAGGCTCGACGCCCCCGTCGGTCCACGGCCGCGAACAGCACCTCCGGGGGCCCGTCGCGCCGGTCTCGCCAGGCGACGGCGTTCCCCGCCTCGCACGCGGCGACCGCAGCGGCCGTCGACGGCGCCGGAGAGCGAGAGATGCGGCTGTCCGGACCCACGGCCCCCGACTCGGCGACGGTGGCCGTGTAGATCTGGCTCTCGGCCACGGTCCTGGTGTCGTGCCAGGCGATGAGGTAGGTCAGCCCGTCCGTCGTGGCGATGGCCGGGGCGTAGGCCTCGCCCGCGCCGGATGCCACCGGGTCGTGCGTGCTGATCCGCACGGGCGCGACGAGGCCCTCGCCCGTGGCGATGGAGCCGAAGTAGATGTCGGAGCGGACGTCTCGCGCGTCGGTCCACGCGACGCCGCATCGCCGGTCGCCGCACGCGACAGCCGGGGTGTCGGCCACGTCGGTCTCGCCGCCGAGTCGGATCGGCTCGCCGAGCCGGCCCCGGGCATCGACCCACGCGAGGAACACGTCCTGGACGCCGTCGTGCCGGAGAGTCCATGTCAACGCCGCGGTCTCGTCGAGGCAGGCGATGGCCGGGTCGGTGCCGCGGCCGGCGGTGACGGCCTCGCCCGTCTCGAGGTCGCCGGACGTCAGGACGGCGAGCCGGATCGAGTCGCCGCCCCGCGGCTCCTGGCGCTGCCACGCGACCCACACGGTCCCGCCGCACGCGGCGACGGCGGGGGCGATGGGCATCCCCTCCTCGTCGTGGCCGAGGGCGCGTTCGGGGCCGTCGAGCTCGAGCGCCGGCGTCAGGTGCCGGAGCGCGATCCAGCGCGAGCTGGTTTCACGAGCCACCCAGGCGACGAAGACCTCGTCTTCGCGCGTCGAGGCCAGGGCAGGCGCGGCGACCTCCACTCCCCGGACGAGCACCTGGTGCTCGACGACGCGACAGCTCGTGCCTCCACGTACCGGGTCGCCGTCTTCCGCGCTGACGAGGACCGGCCGGTCCGTCCGTCCCGCGCACGCGACGACCGCGACGGCGGCCAGGGCTAGCGTGATCCGTTTGTGAAAGTGTTGGGCTACGACCAGCATCCCGAACCCAGCCTCGCACGACCGGATCGGGTCGTGCCTCGACCTCAGAACGACAGCTCGAGCTGACCCGAGCCGTCGGACTCCCCCTGCGGCGCGAGCGCGCTGGCCACGCCGATCGTGGTGCCGATGACCACTGCCCCAGCGATGGTCCAGAACCACCACGTCCTGTAGAACGGGACGGGCTCCTCGGGCGGCGGCGGAGGCAATTCCTCCCGGGGCTGGATGCGGCCGCCGAGGTCCACGTCGCGATAGATCTCGACGGCGAGCTGCTCCGCGCCCGTCATGTCGGGCGAGCTCCAGTCGAGCCGGTTCTCGATCCGGCGCAGGCCGTGGTTCGTCCGCAGGTCGTACAGGTACAGCGTGGCGACGAACTCGTCCGTGTCCTCGACTCGGCGGACCTCGCCCAGGATGACCTGGTCCACGAGCAGCAACGACCACAGATCCCTCATCCCGGGTCCGACCCGCGGGGCGCCCATCTCCTCCCTGGCCGCGGCGAGGGCGTCGCGGAGCAGAGCAGCGTTATCGAGCTCGAGCAGCTCGAACGTCACGGTGTCCTCGAAGTCGGTCTGGACCACGACGCGGTGGACCGAGCGTTCGTAGCCCGCGAGCTGGAGCGTGACGTAGTGGTCTCCGGCCAGGAGCCCCTCGGCCCGGGTCGGCGCCGCGCCGATGAAGCGGCCATCGACGAAGACCTCGGCGCCGGGTGGCTCGCTCTCGATCCGGATCGAGCCACGCGGCCCGGCGAGGGTCTCGTCGCGCACTTCCTGGAACATCGGGGCCACGTCCGCAGGGAGGACCGCGGTGTCGTACTCCACGCTCTCGCGGAACGTCACGACGCGCCGGAACGCGGACTGGCAGACCTTCGCTCGCCGGAGCTTGCACTGCGCCACTCCCCAGAGCAACGACGCGTCCACGAGGTCGGTCCTCCGCGCGTTCGTGAGGTCCGACTCGAACAGCTCGATCGCCTCATCGAGGAGCTTGACCACATGCGTCCAGTGCCCCTGCGAGGCGCGGCTGGCCGCGGTTTCCAGGAGCTGGGCACCACGTGTGGACGGCGGCTCCGTGCCCTCTTCCACCCGGGATGCCTCGAGAGCATCGGAGGGATCGACATACTCGAGGCGTGCGTCCTCCCGCAGCCCTCGACGGAGCCCGGCCATGACCTCGGTCGCGACGTTGGCGTCGATCTCGAGCGCAGGGAAGATGAATGCCGCGACCTTCACCCGCGTCCCGTCGGGAGCTTGCGGTGGGAGCGGCTCGTCCCCCGTCTCCGGCTCCTGCGCGACATCGTCCGGCAGTGCGTCCTCAGCCAGCGCGGAACGCTCCGAGACCCCCGTCCACACGGATGCCAGCGCGAGCCACGTCACCACGCGAAGGACACGATGACGCAGGGGGCTCCACGCCGCCAGCGCGTGGCGATCACAGATCAAAGATGACCTCGCCATTCGTCGCGCCCGGCTCCTGGTTCGAGAGCCCAACGCCGAGCCCAACGCCAACGCCCGCGCCGACGACGACCACGCCGACGGCCGTCCAGAACCACCACTGCCGCCAGATAGGTCGCCTGGGCGTGGGAGGCGGAGGTTCCGGCTCCGGCTCAGGGGGTGGAGGCAGGGGCTCATCGACGGCCTGCGGGACATTCAGGGCCGTGAAGGCCGCGGTCAGCGCGTTCTGTGCGACGAGCGGCGTGTCCCCCGCGACCACGATCGGATCCGCCTCGAACGGTCCAGCGGCCTGGCGGGCGAGCGACACTCCCCGGGCGGCGTCCCAGACATTGATCTGGACGTGGATGCCATCGGCGGTTCGGGAGACGAGCGCCGTGAGCAGGACGTCGATCTCGAGCTCTGCGTTGAGTCGCTGGATCACGTCCTGGAGCTGGTCCGTGGGTCCGGAGATCGTGTTGGCGAGCTCGAGGACCATGGCGGCGACGGATTCTCCCTCGGCTGTCGGCTGGAGGTTCAGCGCGACCCGGCTCGGACCACGTCCGCTCACCTCGACCACCTGACCCGCCTCGACGAAACCTTGCCGTCGCACGCGCACGTAGTGGCGTCCCGCCTTCAACCCCGACAGCGCCTGCGGCGTCGGGCCCTGGAACACGCCGTCGATGAAGAGGTCGGCGCCCTCCGGTGTGCTCGTGACCTCGAGGACACCCTCGGCGGCGCCTCGCATCCGCCCCATGGTGTACTCGTACGCCTCGACGACGGGCGGGGGGAACACGTCGGGATCGGGCCGGCGCTCGGGATCGATGACCAGCAACCTCGTGAACGCGGTGCCCGCCTGGCGCAGGTTCCCCGACAGGACCTCTGTGGCGCCTGTGTAGAGCAGGCAGTCCGAGAAGAGGTTCAGGTCCGAGACATGGGCGACCTGTGCCTCGTAGACTTGCAGCACCTGCGCGAACAACCTCGCTGCCTGCTCGAGGTCGAGGTTGAGGTAGGCAGCCCTGCCTTCTTCATACAACTCGCGCGCGTGCGCCAGCTCTTCCAGCACGTGCGAATCGAGGCCGTTGAGCAGGTTGTCCGCGTTCGTGGATGAGAACCGCTGGTCGCCCGCGAGGAGGTCGCGCAGGGCGCTGTCGAGCTCGCGCGTGATCTCGCCCAGGCTCGTATCCGTCGCCATCGCGAACGCGTATGCCGGCTGTCCGGCTGGCGCCTCGGTCCCGGCCGCGCGAGGCGGCTCGGGCTCGACCGGCTCCTCCTCGAGCTCGACGTTTTCCGGCGTCGTCGTCTCGTTCCCCCCTTCCTCGTCGCCGAAGTCCATCTCGTCTTCCTCGGCCGAGGCCGCCCCGGGCGCGAGCAGGAGGACCCCGGCGAATAGCGAGGTGACGGCGGTGGCAGCGAGCGTGTTCCAGGTGAGCATGCGGAGCCCCTCCTCGGGATCTAGCGTTTCATGGCGGACGCCAGATCGGCAAGTGTCGGATCCTCCCGGACCAGCTCGACGAGCGTGCGACGCATGTCCGCGCGCACCGCGTCGGGGACAGACGCAGTGGCCAGGGAATGAATCACCTGGTCGATGAGGATCTCCACCGCCCTGTCGACGTCCAGCCTGCCCGCTCTGATCTCCTCGACCAGAGCCGACGGCTCGGATACATCGGAAGCTCCCGTCACGGACGGCCGTGTGTCCGGCGCCGCCGTCTGGAACGGTCGTGACGGCGCGTCTGGCCGCTCGGTCTGCTCCACCGCTCCACGATGAAGACCGATATCTGGCCGGATCTTGAAGTCCGTCATCGGTGCCCCAACTTCCTCTGTCTTGTACCCCACCCGCTCACTGCCATCAAGGACCGCCGCATGCGCCGCTCGCTCCGGGAGCATGTGCTCAGATGTTCGAGATCACGGCCCGTGCGGTCTCGTGCCTGGTCTTGAGCACGTTGCTGAGCGTGGAGAAACGCCTGTTCTCCTGGTTCAGCTCCTCCTGGAGCTGCAGGTACATCAGGTTGAACTCCTGGCTCTGCTGGGTCAGCTCCCAGATGTCCTGGTTCGGGTCACCGGTGGCCCCGGTGCCGCCCGGGGCGGCGGCGGCGGGTCCCGATCCCGCGGGACCGGTGGCGCGGCGCACCGCATTGGTCCCTTCGCGCACGGCCGCGCAGAGCACCTCTCCACCGGGGATGCATCGCAGCGCGGACTGCGCTCCGTCGAGGAGCGCCGATCCGCCCGCCCTGAGGATCTCGGCGAAGCGCTCGCCGCTGGTCGGTGGGGTCTGCCGTTCATGGGTGACGCTGACGTTGACGGTCGCGTGTGCGAGAGGTCCTTCCACGATCATGGGGCATCTCCTTTCATCTCGTGGGCTCTTCGCCCTGTCTCTCTGGTTATCGGAGAAACACGGGAGAAAGTTTCTTCGGCTCGGCTTGACACAGCGTTTTTGTAGTCTATAGCTTTCCTGTCGGTCGCGGCATGCGACCTGATGGAGATGCCAAGATGGAAGAACGCGTCAAGACGGCAATCGAGGAGATCCGGCCCGCGCTCCAGCGGGATGGAGGCGATATCGAGTTCGTGGAGCTCGAGGGCAACACGGTCAAGGTCCGACTGCGCGGGGCCTGCCACGGGTGCCCGTCGGCCCAGTACACCCTCGCCTTCGGAGTCGAGCGGCACATCAAGAAACGAGTGCCCGAGGTCGAGTCGGTCATCGCCGTATCGTAGCCTCACGACGCGCTCCGTACGTCCGGCCATGTCCGGGTAGCCACGCCGAGCGTCCCGCAGTATCCTCGCCAGGCGGTGCCCTGCACCGTCAGGAGGATGACCAGATGAGAGTTGCGCTGCTTTCACTGCTCGCCGTGGTCTCGGCGGCCGCGTGCGCCTCGAGCCAGCACGGGACGACGACCGTCGATCCGGCGGTCCGGAGCCAGGCCATCGAGGACGTCACACAGATCGTCACCGCGAACTGCGAGGACGGCCTCCACGGCCCGCTGGCCCAGATCGCCTCCGATCGGCAGCTCCTGATCCGCGGGACCGCGGGCGAGACCATGGAGGGGCGCGCCGCGCTCGAGGAGACGAACGCGAGCTACCAGGACCGAGAGGTCGAGGTCGCGCACCGGTGCGCCGAGGTGCATCGCAGGGTCTACGCCTCGGCGTCCGGCGACGTGGTCTGGGTCGAGGAGGGCCTGCGGACCCACGTCGCGTGGCCACCCAGCTTCTCGGTCGAGTTCCCCTCGCAACGGACGATGGTCTTCGAACGGGAGGGCGGCGAATGGAGGCTCCAGTACTACGCGTTGAGCGTGGCGCTGTCCGACGACAACCTCGACGAGGCCTTCGCGGCGTCCGAGGAGCTTCCTCCGGCGCCCGACTCGGTCCCCGCGGCCGCCGCTCCAGCGACCGAGTGAGGGCACCCGGACCTCGCGGGCTTCCACGGGCACTCCCTGCCCCACCGACACCAGCGAGACTCCAACAAGCCCACCGCCGACGCCGCAGAGCCCTCCAAACCGGGGCGCAACCGGGGTAGCATCGGGCAGGACAAGGAGGTCGACCGTGCACCGGACGAGTGTGCTGCTCCTGCTGGGTTTCGTGTTCTGTGTCGCTGGCTGTGGCGATGGCCAGCCTGACGGCGATGCCGACGCGGACGCCGACGGCGGAACGGACGCCGACGGCGAGGCGGACGCCGACGGCGGTTGCGACGAGGACGCGTGCGACGCCGCGTGCGTCGAGCAGGGCGAGGTCGGAGGCGAGTGCGAGCTGGACCTGTGCGAGTGCCACGGCGACCCGGGCGGTCCGTGGGCTCCGGTCCACGGCGAGGACCCGATCGACGTGGAGTGGGTCCCCGGCTGCCTCGACGGCGAGCCGGCCGACCTGCTCGAGGAGGTGCTCGGGGAGAGTGGTATCGACCTCGGTTCTTTCGGCTACACGGAGGACGACTGGAGCCTCGCCGGCTACGCCCCGGTGCTCGGGGACGAGGCGCTGCTCTCGTGGTTCTACGAGGTGCAGCACACGCCGCGGAACACGCCGTGCTTCGCGTCCGCCCTCGTGTCGGCCCTGGACCAGGGCGCCGATCGCGGCGGGCCGAGCTCCACGTCCATCGCCGTGGGCGCGTGGGTCACCGACATGCCGGTGCATCCGCTCGAGGCCCCGCCCCGGCCCGCCGACGTGGCGAACCCCCTGGCCGAGGCCGTAGGCACGTTCATCACGCTGGCCGGCGGCGAGCCGGACGCGGGAGCCCTCGAGACCGCGGCAACCGCGGTGCCGCCGGAGGTCCAGGCCGCCGTCGCGCCGGTGGTGCGGGCCATGGGCCCGGTGATCGCCGCCCGCGACGAGTGGCTGGGTGCGTACGACATCGGGTTCTTCCCGCCGGTGCTCTACCTGCCCTTGCCGCACACTGACCATCATCGCGCGGCGTAGAAACCCCGGACGAGGTGAGCCGGACGGACGCCGTGGCGAAGGAGGTCAGCGATGGCGTCACGCACGGGAGAGCCGAAGTACACGGCGGA
>Ga0233425_10004984_pt1 | contig 21561 bp, 16 predicted proteins | sample Watercolumn_Towu_2_FD_181712 | JGI IMG/M metagenome (GOLD analysis project Ga0233425, IMG submission 181712) | Freshwater microbial communities from Lake Towuti, South Sulawesi, Indonesia - Watercolumn_Towuti2014_140_MG | ecosystem: Environmental > Aquatic > Freshwater > Lake | place...
TATGGCGATCAAAGCCGGGTCTGCGCCCGAATCATTTCGAACCGCTTGGAGAAGAAAATCACCCAACGAGTGTCCGCCGCCGTTTTCAGCAAAATTGCCGAGCCGCAGATAAATCGGCAAGCGCACCACGCCAAGATCGCGCATATTTTTTTGACCGTTCTGCAACGCTTTGGCGTGTCGCCGCACCAGGTAGCGCAAATGCGTGGTCTTGCCAGACCCAGGATCACCCAGGACGACTAACGCATTCGATTGGCACAGCAGTTCGGAAAGGACGAGTGGGTGCACGGGTTTGTATCCATCGCATTGCGCCGAGTCCGTTGGCGTCTCCGCTTCAACATTCTGGAACGACCGAATGATTACATCCTTGGGTTGAATCGGCTCGGCTTCGAGCGAGACGTACATTTCATCCAAAAGCACTTGAATTTGCCGGATCGGTTGAATCGCGCCCGGCGGATAAAGCGAAACATATTGATTCGCCGCCCGGGTTAAATAATCGCGCAAGGTCTGTTCATCAGCGGGATTCAGTTTTGATTCGATGCGTTTCAACGCTTCTTCGATGCGCGGGAGCGCGGTTGCGAGCATTTCCGTTTGTTGAGCCGAGTGCGCCGTTTGCAATTCCGAAACGACGTGAAGCACCTCGCGCAACTCGGAGATGCCAACAAATTCCTGGCGGAGACATTCCAAGAAAACGGCAATGCCATCTTCAATTCGTCGCGATTCGAAACGCGACGGGAGAATTTGTGAAAACTTGTCGTGCAAAATTTCCGTGGGCACGGGGTTGAACGGATTACGCGCGATGGATTGGACTGCCTCACGCACCGAGGGCAAATCAATAAAGTTGGTGTCTTGGACAACGGCGGCAACCAGTTCGCGATCTGGGTATTCGAGCGCCCATTGCTTGGCGGCGCGCTCGGTCGCATCCTCGATTTGTTGAGCCAACGCCGCGTTGGATTGCAACCGGGCAAGCTGGTTCGTCAGTTCAGTTTTACCCCAGGACTTGATCGCATCGGTAACGAAAATAATTGCATTATCGCGAATGGTGTTAGCCAACTGCCAACCCGAAATTGCTACCACCACTTGACGGATCAATTCGACCGGCGTGAGTGGATCCACGATCTTCCTCCTGCAATGCAAGAAATCAACTTGTGCGCCAAACCTTTACGAACGTGGCGCGGCTTTTCCAAGCCGCCAATGACGATCCGGGAATTTTTTTGTCAATCCCTTGGAGAGTGTTTTGAAACTCCGTTCGGGCGAATGAATTCGCGGCAACACACGGCAAAACCGACCTCCGTCGGTTTGGAATCAATCGCCGCAAGGCGATTTCGCCTTGTGTAGACGCGGTTTCTAACCGCCGATGCCGAATTTCAAAACACTCTCTTAGGATTGTCGTCCCCAGAAATAACGCAACGCATCCCCGATATGCGCGCGCCAAAAGCCCCACTGATGTCCTTCGGGATATTCGGAATAAGAGACCGTGCAACCAATTTGACGAAGCAGGTCAACGAAACGCTGATGCACGAGCAAGTGCGCCTTGTTCGTTTGACCGTGATCATCCCCATTCCCTTCAAATTCGCCAACCGTAAAATGAAAGCGGATACTGAAATTTTTGAGTGTTGCATAATCTTGAAGCAACGCGTCGTTGTGAAAACCAAAATTGCCGGATTGTCCGGCGACCAATCCAAACATCTGCGGGCAACGGCGCGCGATGTACGCGGCGCAGAGCGCGCCCAGCCCAACCCCAAACACCGCGCGCGCGGATCGTTTATCAATCGTTGGATAGCACGAATCAATCCACGGCACCAATTCTTCCGCGACATGCTGAACGTACTGATCGTTCAGCCCGTATTCTTTCGCGCGATTGTTGGGGCGAACCAGAACCGCGATGAACGGTTTGACTTGGCGATGTGCAATCAAGTAATCCATAATGCGCGGCAAGTCGCCGTAATTGAGATAGTCGTCCCCATCCGTAAAGTACGCGACCGGATATTGTTTTTTAACATCATAGCCCGGCGGAAAACTCACCCAGAACATCCGGCGATCACCCAACACCTGGCTTTTCATCCAGTGTTGTTCGACCGTCCCGCGCGCGAAAGGACTCGTGTCCGTGAGTTCCTGTGGCGATTGATGCTTGGACATGAAAAACTCGGAATGTGATCCAAAACCGGATAGCGAGATTCGGGGATTGCGCGGGTCGAGGCGCGGATGCCCGTTCACGACGACGCGGTACTCGAGTCGCGCGTTGTCAGGAAAATATTCGACGCGATACCATAGGGGGGTATCCGGTAGATAATTCATTAGCGCGGTGGGTTTCCAACCGGTCCAATCCCCCTCCAACGCCACCGTGAGCGCCTCTTTGCTCAGATAGAAGAACACCACGCGACTGGATTCGACAATCGGCGAAGCGTGTTGCCCGGCAAAACGGCGCACCAATCTTTCCTTCGCCGCCAGCGAGAAAGCGTTCTCGAGTTTGAGCATTAGTTGATCGAATGCTTTGACAATTTCCATCGTGATAAATCTTGGGTCGAAATATCAATCACGCGCGCGCGTGTAGAATTAGCGAGATGAGGGTTAAAGCAAACACGCTCACCCATTCGTGCGAGCGTGTCGTTCAATCTGTGGCAACAATGCGAGCAACAGATTATTTGTCGCGATTGAATAGGTTCATCAAATTGCGTAGCAAGTCATACCAGAACGGCGCGCCAAGTGACGCGGCAAGTGTGGTCAATAGCATCCCGACAATTTTTTGTCCCCACGCGCCGGGAGTCGCCGGAATTTGATTCCACCCGATCGGAAGCATCAGCGAATCAAGCGATGCGATAGTCGCCGCGACATTTTTGGACACGTCGGCGGATGGCATCACGATACTCGATGTGGTTTGCGCCGCATTCGCAACTGCCGCGCGCACCGCCGGTTCGCGGTAGAGTGTATTCGCAATCGCGATGCTATCCACTCCCAGGATCACGGTAACAATCCCCGCGACGAAAATGGAGAGATAGATCATTTTGAGTTTGTATTCCTGGGACACTTGATCCATCGCGTCGTTATACCAATCTTCAACACTCTTCTGCGCGGTCTGCATATTCTTGTTCGCTTGATCAACGACATTCACGATCCAATGCCGCGCCGAGCTTTCGGGTAACTTGGTCGCCATCGCGCGAATCGTGTCCAATCCGCCGGGGCGATTCGCCGCGGGCGCGATCGCATCGAATAAAGCCAACGCAAACGTATTCGGCGGAATGTACGTCGGCGCTTTGCCGCGCTTGCCGACGATGCCGCGCACGAGCGCGTGGTTCCACACTTTATTCATCAGTTCCGGGTCGCCCAATAAATTGCGGATGCCCGCTTCCAATTCTTTCGCGCGCAAATTCAGCAAGCGCGCGATGAAGTCATTGATGTTCGTGCAAATGATACTGATCAAAAAATAGATGCTGACTAACCCGATCCCAACTTCGATCACCGTTGATCCAAACATAGCTGCCTCCTTCCGATCAATCCGAATGGTCTGCCAAACGGACGAGATTATTTTCGACCTGGATGCTGTGTGTTTGTTCCATTTGTGCGAGCGCAGTCTGCACCGGCAGAATCACGCGCGAACCCGCGCGTTGATGACCGTACATCGTTACGACCAGGCGAACCAGGTCGGATACCGTCGCGCTTCCGCCAGCTTCCTTCAAAGAAAGTTGAATCGCGGCAACCATTTCCTCCGGGCTGATCTCTTCCGTCGGTCGCGGCATTGTCCCAGGTCTTGGCACGCGCACCTTGATCGGTTCGGCATCCATCGGATAAACGAATTGCGCGGCGTGCGCGACGCGAACCATCGCGCGGCTCTGGGCATAGATAATCGCGCGATCAACGATCTCGCGCACGCGTTTGCTGAGTCGTTGATAACCCCACGCGATTGTCAACGGATCGATCAGCGCGTCGCGATGCAGAGGCCCTTGCGCGTTAAGAATCGTTACGATGTCATCCGCGACGGATCGCAAGTGATCCATTTTAGAATGTAAATCGCCACGAAATGGATCATAGTACACCGCGTTGATTCCATCGGGCACCCACGCGGACACGCTCACCGGGTCACCCGGCTCGATCATTTGCTCTTGCGCGTCCTGGGAATTGGATGGTTCGGAAATCGGTTGGGGCGATGGCGGTGCGTCGCCTTGCGGATGTTCGCCCGCGGGTTTTTGAATCAATTCCAAGACGCGTTGAATTTCGCGTTCAGGATTCGCATTCCAATCGCGCGACCAAATGCGATGCACGCGCCAACCCAGGTTTTCGAGAATCTGTTGGCGTAAACGATCGCGATCCCGCGCCGTGCGCGCGGCGCGATAGGTCGCGCCATCACACTCGATAGCGAGACAGTAGCGACCAGGAATTTTTGGATCCACGACCGCGAGGTCAATCCGATAACCGGAGCAACCGACTTGGCGATGCACCTCCAACCCTGCCGCGCTCAACCGCGCGTACACGGATTCTTCTAAAGACGGTTCGTTTGCGCGTGCGGTCGGAGCAACTAGGGCTTTTAATCCATCGCGCGATAAAAGCATATACTCGCGCAACAGCCGCACGCCTTCATTCTCGCTCCGCGCTAATTCTTCCGGTTGCATTGAACTAACCACGATGACACTGTGCCGCGCGCGCGTTACGGCAACATTCATCCGGCGACGCCCGCCCACTTTGTTGAGCGGGCCCAGGTTCATTGAAGGCGGACGACCGGATTCATCGCACCCATAGCCAACGCTAAACAGAATCACATCGCGCTCGTCGCCTTGAATCAACTCCAAATTTTTGATGCGGAACGGTTCATTCTTGCTGTTATCCTCAAAGAACGCTTTGAGTTCGAGCTGTTGTTCCAAGCGTTGTTCGAGTTCGAATTGAATCGCTTTGCGTTGGGCATCGCTAAAGGTAACAACCGCGAGACTCCAGGTCGGGCGGGTCTGGGCATGCTGAATCACCAGGTCAACCACGCGTTTGGCTTCCGCGATATTTTTGCGCGCGCCGCCGCGTTCGTACCTTCCCTCCGGCACGTACACAAATTCGATGGGTTTGTTTGATCCCGCTTGTTCGGGATGTGGAAATGTCAAAAGACGATTGTCGTAGAAATTTCGATTCGAGAATGCGATCAATTCTTCGTGGCGACTCCGATAATGCCAAAACAACATCCTGTTCAAAATGAGATCGGGAATCGTTTCCAACGCGTCCAAAATACTTTCATACGCGTCGCCCTCATCATCGGTGTCTTCGTCCCAATCGAAATCGTCCGGCATCACATCGAAAAAGCGCGTCGGCGGCAATTGTTTGCTGTCCCCGGCAACGACGAGTTGCTTGCCGCGAAAAATGCAACCGATCGCGTCTTCGACGCGCACCTGGGACGCTTCGTCGAAAACAACCGTGTCGAAATGAAATCGCTTGGGATCGAGATATTGACTCACCGCCAACGGACTCATCATAAAGCAGGGTTTGAGCGCTTGAATTACCTGGGATGCTTCGTAAAATAATTTGCGTAACGATTTCGCGCGGCGTTGCTTTTTAAATTCGCGCATCAAGATATTGAGTTCAGCCGACGGCGCGCGTTGAATAAACTCGGTCGCGCGCGGGCGTTCCATTGCAAGGCGCGTGGCAATCGTCTCGCGCGCCAATCGGATTTGTTCTTTATCCAAGTCGCGAAATTGTTCGATTCGTTTGTCGTGTTCCGCGCGGACGAAAAATCCCAACTCTGGGGCTTGACGCATCACCGCATCTAACCAAGCCGTGTAAACCGCGCGTTGATACGCGCGCGTCCATTCCGTCGCAACAATCTGTTGGCGCGCGGCGACCGCGATAAACTCGCCCAGCCCCGCGGCGACTGCCTGATCGTAGCTGTGCAAGTAAAGCAAATAGTCATCAATTCGTTCAAGTGAAGCGAGATGCCGCTCACACCAAAAATTGATTTGAACAATATCTTGTTCTTGCGCCAATGCGCCGGGCGCACCATCATCAAAGAGCGCGTTCAAAAAAATCGAATCTTGTTCGATCTGATTCAGCAATGGCTGGATTCGCGCAAATTGAGTGGCGGCGGGTTCTTCCGAAAAATCGGTCGCAGTGCCCAGCATCTCTCTCTGCTTTGCTAACAGCGCGAGATCCGCTTTCAGGGTTGCATAATTCGGTGTCCAACCAGGACGGCAGAGTAATTTGATTTGCTTGAGATCGCTCCAATAATTTGGGTAGATAAACCGCCACCAATGAGCATAGGTCTGATCAAAACGTTGCCAATCCGGTGTCGTCAGTTTGAGAATCCCAAGATGATATTTGCCAAGCACCTGTACGAGTTCTTTAAGGCGCGACAAGTGATAGTGCCAATTCAAGCCGGTGTGTTGGCGCAATTCGTCTATCGTCTGCTTCAGTGTTTGAAGCGATTGGCTCAACGATTCGAGACGCCGCCGAATTTCGTTTGCAAAAGCCAACGACGGCGCGCGTTTTTTCATTCCGCGCCACGGATGTTTTGCGAGATCAGTGATCGTTTGCGCGTGCCCCGCTAATGTTTCCAGGCAACTACATTGCTGATTAAAAATGGCAATGCTGAGATTTTCTACATTGGCGATAGACATATCAATCGCCGGAGCGGTGCACACGCGTTCGAACAGCCCAAAGACTTGAAATGCACTTTGATTGAATGTAAAGCGCGGTTGATGCAAAGCGCGCACGTACGCGTTCAACTCGTCGCGCACCTGCATCAGCAGATTGCGTTTGGCGTGCGCGTCGGCTGGGGCGGACAGCGCAGTGGCTTCGAGAACGCGTTGTAATTCACCAAGAATTTTTTTCTTGTTTGCCTGGTGGCTATGTAACTCCAGGCACGCTTCGCCAATTCCGCACTGATCTAAATTTCTTTTAACGACTTCAAGCGCGGCGGCTTTTTCGCTGACAAAGAGAACTTTTTTCCCCTCCGCGAGACACTCGCCGATGAGGTTCGTGATCGTTTGACTCTTGCCGGTTCCCGGCGGTCCCTGGATGAGAACGTGTGCGCCTTGGCGCGCGGCGAACAAAACTTCTTGCTGGCTTGAATCTGCATCCAGAATTTGAAATGTGGCGCGCGGATCAATGATGCTATCCAAATCAGAAGGCAAATGGCCAACAGGTGTATCTTGCCCCGCAGTTGGTAGCCCTGCCAAGCACGCGGTCAAAGGATGGTCGAGAAGCAAGTCCGTATGCCGGGCAAGGTCTTGATACATCGGAATTTTAAGGAACGAGAACAATCCAATAAACGCATCGCGTTTGATCGTCGCGCCCTTCAAGTCGTGGAGCGATTGGGATAATTGGACAAGAAAATCTTCAAAACTAAAACCATCCAAATCATCTGGATAGTCGGGCAGTTTGATGCCATGCTCGCGCTCCAACTTGTACGCCAAAGTGGGATTCAGGATAACATCTTCATCCACCGCATTGATAACGTATCGGTTTGTTAATGTGCGTTCTAATGCAACCGGCACCAGGACGAGCGGAGCATTCCATTCTGTATTTTCATGCGTATCGCTCCACACCACAAAGCCCAACGCGATGTACAAAATGTTGACGCCGCGTTCTTCGATGGACGAGCGTGCGTATTGGCGCAAGTTGTACAACGCGTGGCTCAAGCGTTCTGGAGTCAGCGCGCTGAGCAACCCAGTGATCCTGGGTGTCGGCTCGCTCGTAGCACTGGGACTGGGATCGGCAGTTTGAACCGCTTCGCCATCTACCGCCGCCGAAGTGATTGCAAGTTTTTGCTCTTCGAGAACCAGCCGCTCAAAAATTGTTGCCAGGTCGGGCGCGACGAGCGGCACGGCAGATAAAGAGGTCGTGCGAAATTTGAGTAAGCGGTTGTTTCTGCTCAGATCGAGCAAGTTGGATTGCCACGTCGCAATTGCGTTATGTGCTTTCGCCAACAATGCCGACGCCTGTTCGTTTGTCGGAGTGTCTGTCATTCGTCCTCTAGTCGGTGGATGGTCTGAATCATTGATGCCGATGCAAATCGAACAATCTGGGTGTGCGTGAGACCGGGCAGGTTTTTGAAAACCTGCCCGGTCTCGCGCAGAGTGATCTAGCAAGTGTCACCCTGAAGCGAAAGGTCTCGCGTGATGGAGCAGTGATTCTTCGCTTGGCTCAGAATGACATCCATCAATCGGAGCAATCAGTTATACACGCGCCGTCGCAAAAAAGCCGGAACGTCTAGCTCGTCCTCTTTTGTCAACGGATGCACGAGCATTGGAAATTCAATCGTCTTGCGACCGGGCGCCGCGACGATATTACTTATCGCTTGTCCTGCCCCGGTTTGCCGTTTCGCGCTCGTGCTAAACCCGGTCGCAATCACGGTAACTTGAACTTGATCTTTCATTTCCGGATTGATGACCGCGCCGAAAATCAAATTCACATCCGGGTCGGCGACGCGGCGCACGATTTCGGCGGCGGCATAGACATCGTGCAACGTCAGGTCTTCGCCGCCGGTGATGTTGAAAAGCACACCCCGCGCGCCGTCAATCGTAACATCGAGCAGTGGACTGTGAATGGCGGATTCTGCCGCGGCGGCGGCGCGATTCTCGCCGGTCGCGCGACCAATCGCCATCAATGCCGTGCCGCCCGCGCCCATAATCGTACGAATGTCGGCGAAATCCAAATTGATGAGACCCGGTATCGTAATCAATTCGCTGATGCCTTGAATCCCTTGATGCAACACATCATCCGCGGAGCGAAACGCATTGGGGAGCGAGATTTTTTTGTCAGAGATTTCGAGCAGGCGATCATTCGGAATGATGATGAGCGTGTCCACATTTTCTTTCAGCTTGTTCAAGCCGGTTTCCGCCGTACTGCGCCGCCGTGGTCCTTCAAATGAAAAGGGTTTGGTCACGACGCCAATCGTCAGCGCGCCGGTTTCTTTAGCGATACGCGCAACGACGGGCGCCGCGCCGGTGCCAGTGCCACCGCCCATCCCCGCCGTGATGAAAACCATATCCGAGCCGGCGAGTTGATCGTACAAATTTTTCGATGATTCCTCCGCGGCTTTTTCACCGATTGCCGGATCGCCGCCCGCGCCCAACCCGCGCGTCAATTTTTCGCCGATGCGAATTTTGTTTGGCGCGCGCGAATGCATCAACGCTTGACCATCGGTATTGACCGCGTGAAACGTAACGCCCGTCAAGCCCTCCGCGATCATTCGATTCACCGCGTTTGTGCCGCCACCACCAACGCCAACGACCTTAATGTCCGCAAAAATTTCGACGCCCTCGGCTTTGTCTAATTGCATAGGTTTTGCCTCCTTGTGCATCTCCGCACCATGCAACTTATTCTGAATGATATTTTGCGGAAGCAACACATCCCTCCCGCATTTTGATTTCGGATGACTTGTCAACATTCCACTAACCTGGGTCTGCTCTGGAATCCAAAATAGGCAGACAAGCGTTCCGCGATGCTCGGTTGTGGGACGAAATCCTGGGCGGGAATGTACTCGCCCATCAAACGTCGCGCGATCTGATTAAATGCAAACGCCGCGCGCGAGTGGCTTGCCAGGGTCAACGGTTGTCCTTTGTGTCCCGCCGCGATGACGCTTTCATCCTCCGGGATAATCCCGATGAGTTCAAGCGAGAGCAGATCCAAAACATATGCGAGGTCAACCGTATTTTTCTTTTTGGTCAGCGTTGGCCGGAAACGATTGATGACGAGTCGCGGGGTCGGTTTGTCAATCTGTTCGATTAATCCGACCACGCGATCGCCGGCGCGGACGGAAACGACATCGAGCGTTACGACCAGAATGATTTCATCGGCTGGGGTGATGGCATTTCGAAAACCCGATTCGATTCCGGCAGGGCAATCAATCAGAACAAAATCGAAAACCGAACGCAATTCTTTGCACAGCATCACCATCTGGTATTCTTTGATGACATCTTTATTGCTCGTGCTGGATGCCGGGAGTAACGCCAATTTGGGCAAGCGAAAATCTTGAACGAGCGCGTGGCGCAAGCGCGCATGCCCTTCGATGACATCAACCAAATCGTAGGTGATTTGACTGGTAACACCGAGGATCGCGTCTAGCTTTCGCATTCCGATATCGGCATCTATGCAGGCGACTTTTTTCCCTTTTTGCGCCAGCGCGACCGCCAGATTCGCGGTCGTCGTGGTTTTGCCAACGCCGCCCTTGCCGGATGTGATCGTAATTACCGTGCCGCTCATAGGTTGATCTCCCCGAATGGATGGGACATTGCCCACCACACAATCCCAGAAATTCGATTTCGTTTTAATGCCGACCAAAAATCACCGGATGCCAGCCGGACATCACGGCGTATTCTGCGCGGTGTGCCGAATCAGGCGCCCATATTTTTCCGCGACCGCATTGACGTTCTGTTCCGCTTGTGAATTGATCTCTGCCAAGGTTTGGGGGTTCCACACTTCCAAACAATTGATGATGCCGACCACCGTCACGGCGTTATTCAAGTCGGCGAACCGGCACAAATTTTGCGGAAGGTTGATGCGACCATTCTTGTCCAGCTCCGCGTACTCTGCCATCGCCGCGAGATGGCGCGCAAACGCGCGCACGAAGGATAATTCAATGCCCTGATTCGCCAATTCGAGCGCGATTTTTTCAAATTGATTTTTCGGAAAAATAAAAAGACATTTTTCCACGCCGCGCGTAATGACAACCCCCGACGCTAATTCCGTGCGCCATTTTGCCGCGAGGGTAAGCCGCCCTTTTTCATCAATCGTGTTGGCTGTCGCTCCGATTAGCATAATTAATCAACGTTCCCTTCAATGAATCAACATCGCATCCTGGTAATGAACCTAGAATAATTGTAAATGTTTTATTAAAGGAAAACAATCAGGTCTTTTATAGTAAATTTAGGGATAAAAAAGAGTAGGAAGTGAGAGCGCTGTTTTGGCGGCTATCATTCGATTGAAAAGTCGGCGCGGTTGTTGAATGATCCCAGATTGCGTTTGACCGCGCGGCGTAAACAAAACTGGCATCTTCGCTGGAAGATGCCAGTGATGTTACCTGTCGCGCTTTTGCTTTCGTGTCGCGCGGGATGATTGTGGTTTGCTCGATGGGGACATTGCGCCGGAATTTTTTACGGCTCCGCGGGAACCAATCCTTCGTGAACCGCGAAACGGACGAGTCCGGCAATATCGTGAATTCCAAGTTGTTCCATGATATCCGCCCGATGCGTGTTGACGGTCTTGATGCTCAGCGCCAATTCCCGGGCAATTTCTTTGGAGGTCAAGCCCTGGGCAATCAGTTGAAGCACCTCGCGTTGACGGAGAGTCAAGCGCGCGAGCAGGTTGGGTTCGACGGGCGCCCCGTGCACGACTTGATCCACCAGCACCCTGGACATCGCTGGACTGAGATAGGTTTCGCCGCGCGCAATCGAAGTGATTGCCAATTCCAATTCCGATGTCCGCGCGCCTTTGAGCAAATACCCTTTGGCGCCGGCGCGCAACGCGCGCATAGCGTACTGTTGATCCATGTGCATCGAGAGAATGATCACACGCATCCCGGGATATTGCAGCGTCAACCGGCGCGTCGCCTCCAAACCACTGATGCCTGGCATCGCGATATCCATCAACACAATCGTGGGCTGGAGTCGCTCTGCCAATGCAATGGCTTCGTCGCCGTTCTCCGCTTCGCCGACGACCTCGACGTTGACGAGGTCTTGGAGCAGGGCGCGAATCCCTGCGCGAACCAGGGCGTGATCGTCCGCGAGTAAAATCGTGATGGGATTCAATTCTCACTCCTCTTCGTTGATCTCCGCGCAATGATGGGTGTACCTTGATTGAGCGGGATGTGGGCGTCTATCTGTGTGCCTTGACCGGGGGCAGTACTAATCTGCATTCGACCACCGATGAGTTCCACCCGTTCGTGCATACTCAACAACCCCAAGCTTTTCCCCTGAGTAACGTCGGTCATTGCATCGGTCAAGCTAAATCCAACTCCATTATCCTTGATGGTCAATTCCACTTGCGCGTCTCGCAGATGTAATTCGATGACGACGCGCGTGGCGCGGGCGTGCCGCACCACGTTCGTAACCGCTTCTTGGACGATGCGAAAACAAACCGTTTCGACCTCTTCACGCAAGCGTTCTTCAAAATGATCGGCGATGATCTCGGCATGCAACCCATCGCACAGAATTTGTTGTTCGATGTACCATTCGAGCGCGGGCACGAGTCCAAAGTCATCGAGCACGGATGGACGGAGAATCCGCGAGAGGTCGCGCATCTGTTCCAGCACATGTTCGATAGTGCCCATCACATCATTTAGTTTGGCTTGTCCATTCGAATTGGGCATCAACCGTTGGATGGCTTGCAACCCCAATTGGACGCTACTCAATTCTTGCCCGAATTGATCGTGGAGTTCGCGCGCGATCAAACGCCGTTCGCTCTCTTGCGTACTCAAAATTTCTTTCGCCAAAACCTGGGCGCGCGCGCGGCTCGCCCGCACCTGCTCAAACAATGTAAGGTTATGAATCGCCGACGCAATCTGCGTGGCAAGTAACGCCAACAAATTCAAATTAGGTTTCTCGGTAATCGAGTGGTTGGGGCGCATCATTCCCATAATCAGCATACCGAGACATTCATCGGCGTACAGAATAGGCACGCGCACTGTGGATGCAGTGTTCATGTGAATTTGCGGCGGGACATCCACAAGCCATTCCTTCGCCGGGACTGGCGATCCCAATTCGAGCGGAGTACCAATTTCCGAAACCAGGTCAAATTCGCGGCGAGTCGAATCGAATAAATAAATCGCGCCCGCGTACACATCCAAGATACTTTCGACGCGTTTCAGAATCGTGTTAAAGAGAACCGGCAAATCGGTAAAGGTCCCCAAATCGTACGTGATTTCATATAGGGTCCCAAATTCGAGCGCGCGATTCAACGCGCGTCGCTCGGCTTCAATGCGTTTGCGCTCGGAAATATCTTTGATCGCGATCACAAAATGCGTAACACGCCCCATTGCATCCGCGACGGGCGTAATCGTATAGGAGGCGAAAAACGATTCACCGCTCTTGGTCTGGTTTTGAAATTCGCCATGCCACACTCGGCCCGCCAGAAGCGTGGCGCGTAACTCGGAATATGTTCCCGGCGGCATCTGCTCCAATTGGAGGAGCGGCGTTTTCTTGGCGCGCACTTCCTCCAACGTATATCCCATCACCTGGGTATATTTTGGATTCACATATTCAATCCGCCCTTCGCTATCCGTAATGATGATGGAGACCGGGCTGGCTTCGAGTTCTGCCTTTTGATGCTCGACGCGTTCCAGGACTTGGCGTACCGACAGGAACATCCAGATAAGAATGCCGCCGGCAACACTGGCAAGCGCGGCATAGAGCGACCAATGGGTCAACGTCAGCGCATAAGTACGCGCGAGCAACACTCCGCTTTTTTCTGCCGCCATCAATCCCAGGATCGCAAGAACACTCAGGATGAACGCGATGCCAATCCCGGCTTGATCAAAAAGTATGCCCGCCCCGACAATCAAAAACAGGTATCCCAAACCGGCAGGACTCTGGGCGGTCCCAAAATTAACGAGCGCGCACGTATTGTAAATAAAAACCAGCCCCAGAAAAATCAGGCCGCCCCATTGAGCACTGCTTTTGTGAACCCAGTAGCCCAAACCCAGACACGCAAACCCGGTCAAGAAATTCAATCCCAGGATGGGCGCGGATGGATCGCTCCCAAGTATTTCACCGAGGATGATAAATGCTACCGCGATGATCGTAGCGGATAAAATGATGTCGAGGAAATTGAGTCGGCGTGATGGGGTGGGGTGGTTTTGGAAAACCGAGGAGCCCAACCCAAAACAGAATTTATTGAGCCGGTGCTCAAATGGATTGTTTTCAAGTTGGGATTGCATGATTGACCTGGTGAAAACTTTTGGCGGATCATTCGCGCGCCAAAAACCCGTTTTCTTTGTTTACTTCAAATTTGATGCTGATTATGGATGTGCCGTTTACGGTAATGCTTCCGCGATCACATGGCATACCGGGTCTTGTTGCTTGGCAAGCGCGATTTGAAAATTGAGCATCTGGTAAATCGTATCGCTGGGATTTTTGGCGATGCCCTGTTGGCAGAGCGGATGAACTTGCTCGAATTGACCGATTCGTCGGTACAGGTCAGCCAAAACCGCTTCTTCGACGCCTGGATCGGATGCAAACGAAACGCCGGTGCGTTGACACAATTGAAACAAGCGAATCGCTTGTGCGCGACACTGCCGCGCCGCGTGGGGCACTTGTTCATCATCACACACCCACGCCGCGCGGACACTCGACCATCCCGCTTCATCCAACGCACCCAATGCGCGTTGAATGATCGAATGACACAAAAAATTATTCACCAACACTGAAAATTCTGGGTGGAATAGTTGCGTCTGATAAAAATCCATTTTGACGATTTCAAAAACCTGGGTGGACGCGTCCGCCAGGTCGGGCGCGCAGTAACCGCACATCGTACACCGGCGGATTTGAAATTTGAGCGTCGAACGAATCATTTGCGGCGGTCGCGTGTCCAGATCGGGCGAGCCGAAACTATTGATGGAACCAAAGCGAAAGTGTTCGCTGACCGTGCCACACACCCGGCAGGATTCTTTTTCTTTGAAAACGGTGGTCACAACTTACTTGCCTTTCATAATTGGAATTCCAATTCGATTCTAAAAATTCGCGACGCGCCCACGCGCGATAATGTTTCAACGATTGGCAGGGAGCGACGCGCACTGATGCCCCGCTAATCTCCGACCGCAGTGCGGACACAATTGCGCCGTCGGCTCAATGAACAGCGCGAATGCTGGGAGAATGGAAATCTTGCGATCACCACGAATCTCCAATTCATCGAGCATTTGTTGGAAATGATTTTCAATCGCGCTCCAGCGCACATTTGCGGCGGCTTGCGGCGCCATCGGCTTGCCATTTTTCGAACGATTGAAACGCCGAATCAGAACGACGGCAAGACTTGAAATGAGGACGAGCAAGCCAAGCGTGATCGCGGTTATTTCAATCCATCCGAGAGTGAACGAAGCAAATCCCTCTTGCAGAAGGTTGCCGCAGATAACCAGGAATAATCCGGCGACGGCGGCAATCCCCAAGATGATGATGACCAGCCCCGGAGCAAAATCCTCGAACGCCGGTTTATTCTGTTCTTCGAATAATTTGCGCCAGTTGCTTAATTGCGCTTTAAGCTTGGCTTGCTCGTGCTGAACATAGTGTTTCTCGCGTTGCCCTTTGTACCATTCCCAACGATCTGTAAAATTCGTTTCGGTGAATGAACTCTCAAACTCCCCGGCGGGCTCATCTTGTCCCAGGGTGCGATAAAGAAAATTCCATGCTCCCGTATGCGACAATTCGAGCTTGAGAATGCGTTTGGCTAACGCCGCGACCGCGCGCGCATCTTGCGTTCCGAGCGAATGGGCTAAGTGGTACAGTCCGCGAATTTCAACTTCGTGATCAGTAGCGTCCATTTTTACACGGCACCCTTGTTTCAATGTCTAGTCGTTCGACTCCCCGGACATTCACGCGGGCAAAAATAGTTTTCCCGGATTCATAATATTTTTCGGATCGAGTCGCTTTTTGAGCGATAGTAAAGTATCGTAACCGAGTGCGCCTAATTTTTGTTGCAACCAAAACGCGTACTCGTAGCCGACGCCGGAATGAGGAGCGATTGCGCCACCGTGATCAATGCTACATTCGATTGCCGCGCGCTGGATGTGTTCCCAATGGTTGATTTCCTGGTGTGGGGTGATTGGCGCGAGAAAGGTAACACCCAGAGTTGCGCCTTCGCGACGACACTGTGAAAGATGCGTCAGTACTAAAATGCGCGCGCCAACTTCTTGCGCGGCTTGGCTGAGCGCGTGAGTTAATTTTTGATATCCAAGTTCCAGGTTGCCCCAAGTGGTTGCAGTTTCAAACGTGTCCATCATCACACCGTGGTCCATCAGCGCGTCACGCAGATACGGGGATTCGAAACGGTCACGGAACCACGCGTGAGCAATCCGGGCGCCGAGGTCGAACGCGCCGTGGTCTTGGCAAATCGCAAGCACATGATTTTCGGTTACTTTGACCGTGTAGGCGTCTCCCTCGAATCCCAGGATCAGTAACGCCCCTTGTTCGATGGACTTGCCCAGCGTACTCAACATCCGGCTTTCGGTCGTCTCAACAAGCCCTTGCAGTCCGCGCGCCTGTTTCCGGAAGGCAAAGAAACAACGCGTGTCCTCTTCATCTAATAGTTGGATCGTTGCGGGAGCGAGATCACTTTGGACGATGTCGCGCACTGCCGCCACCCCGTCGGCAAAAGTTCCGAATAGCATCGCGCGATAATTCGCGATTTTTGATAACGCACGAATACGCATCGTCGCGCGCGTGATCACCCCCAGTGCGCCTTCACTGCCGATCAATAATTGCAAAAGAGAAGGTCCGACTGAATTTTCTTGCGCCGATTGCGTTTCAATCATCCCGGCGGGCGTTGCCATTCGTAATCCCAACGTCATTGTTTCGATTGTGCCGTATTTGGTCGAAGCGAACCCGGCGCTCCGCGTGGCAATCCATCCCCCCAGTGTCGAAAACTCGAAAGACTGGGGAAAATGGCCCAACGTCCAGCCGCGCGCGTTCAAATAATTCTCTAATTCAGGTCCCCAAATCCCAGGTTCGATGGATGCAACTTGGGCAAGCGCATCCATCTCCAAGACGCGACTCATTCTTTTCAGATCGAGCGAAATCACGATGCGTCGGTCGCGCGGCTCAACCCCGCCGACGACGCTCGAACCACCGCCAAATGGAATGAGCGCGTAATCGTTGGCGGCACAATATCGAATGATTTGCTGAACCTGGTCTTCGTCATCAGGATAGATCACCGCATCCGGCGGATTGAAAATTTCACCGCGCCGCAATCGAATTAAATCGCGATAGCTTTTGCCATAGCCATGAAAAACGCGAATGTACTTGCTGGTTTCGGTATGTGCAAGCGCGTGCAACGCTTTGAGATCAACGCGTGAGGCGCACAGTTCGATGTGATCGAAATCACACGGCGGGTATTTTTCATCGCCATTCAAATTCAAAGCGGAACAAATGAATTGCCATGCCCGCGGGCGCTCCTCGAAAGAGTAGGTTCGATCCGCGCTTCCCCAACCATACCAGCGAAATTGCTTCATGATTCAAAATTCAGATTGGTGCTCGGCTTGCGGTCAGCGAACAGGAAAGTGGAGTCAAGAAATCTCGACTCCACTTTATCGGTTCATGGCAACCCTGGCGCGAGGATGTCAATTGATCTACCCATTTGCGGTGCCGCAAAAAAAATCGGGATGGGGTGTGTTTCAAATCTCCGGTTTATAACCCGGCGAGGATCCGCGCGCTGATCTGGCGCCGATAGACATAGCCCCGCGAGCGCCGGTAAATATCAAATGACATATACGCGCATAACATTGACGCCGTGAAAAATATGCCGCTCAACACGTTGATCATCAGTGTAATATAACTGACAAGTGGGTCGGTCGTTTTTTTGATTGCAGTCGGCTTTGCCGATTCTGCGGCAGGATCGCTTTGCGATTCGGTGTTGGGGGGCGCAACTACGGGTACGGTCGACTCGGGTGGGACAACCGGGAGCGGCTTGAGCAAAGGTGTTGCAATCGGTTCTGGGGAGGTGGATGGGACAGGCAGTTTCACAAGCGGACCGCCAATTGCCTCGTTTGAATCAGACATCGGAACAATGAGGATCATCCCGGTTTGTAACTTGGTGCGGTCGCCCAAACCATTGGCGCGCTGGATCAAGGTATATTTGGAACCATTCCCATAGATTTTTTGTGCAATCGTCCAAAGTGTGTCGCCATTCTCGACCACATAGGTTCGCGATTTTGGATCGGGCGTGAGCGACCTGGTTAGAGTCGGCGTCGGCGAGCTGGGTGCCGGCGTGAGCGTACTCGTCAAAGACGCTTGACCGAGTGGGAATGCCGAAACCCGGTAGATCGGGACAAACAATCCCAGCCCGCTGACCAGGGATACCCCTGCAAGAATGATTGTGCGTAGATTAAACATACGACAAAGGTGGGTCAACATCGGTATGATCCTTATCAGGAATTTCACTGGGCATTTCAAAGCGGGACATTGCAATTCTCCGAATGGAATTTATCGGAACGGCCGCGCGAAATGATACCGGAGCGAAAGTCCTACGCGTCAAGACATTTCCTGGGTCAGCCAATCACAATAGACCTGAATTTGATAATCGCGCGATACAAGCGGATGGTGTCCAAGAGTACCGCACTAGGAAAGGTATGGACAAGTTGAACCTGCAAACCGATAGACCCGGTGGAATTGATCAGAATGAACCGCCCTACATCCACATCGCCCGACCTTCACGCACTTTTGGTGCGATCGATCTGTGCGCTCACAAATCGCATTTTCTCTCGATACACTGCGAGCTGGGAAACTAGTTGCTCGCGTGATTCCACCGCGGCATCCAGATCCTTCTGAAGCCGTAAGATGGTTTTATTCAAGTCTGCTTTGGTCGCCTCAAATGCTTTGGTCAATGCCTGGGCTTCCGTAGACTGCTTTTGATATTGCGCGGCTTGCGTCTCGACGGAGAGCCGTAATGTTTGCTCCCGGACTAGTTTATCTTTGATCTCTGCAATTTCGGTTTTCAGGTTCATCGTCTCGGCTTCGCTCCACGTCAGGGCTTCGCGAACAGTCCCCAGGTCGGTATTTGCTTTGTGGAGTTTCGTTTCAGTCTGCGTGAGCGCATGCTCCAAACGCGCCGACTCTTTTTGCAACGTGGTGCGGTCTTGGGCGATTGCTTGCATCACACCGACTTTGCCGCTCAGTGCCGAGCCGGTTGATTTTGTTCCCGAAAGTTCTTTGATATTTGCCCCGACCAGAATGTCTTCAAAAGAATCGTAACGCCGCCCAAAAAACGAGGCGAAAAACCAGCCCACGGCAATACCGATCAATAATTCCGCGAGGAATGCGATCCATAATAAGATGTCATAGGACATGCCATCCTCCTCTCACGAGTGCTTGAACAATAATTCAGGATTGCAACTTTCGCTCATCTGACGCTTGATTTTGGAGTCAAAGTTTGAATGTTGGCTTGAACCGGTTTTAAAAAACTAGTGCACAAGCGGAGGACGAATCCGTCGCGCCATGGCTTGTCTTCGGGCGATTCGCCGAGTGCTCGAATAGACAACCACAGCCAAAAATCCACACACCAGAGTTGCGCCGGCTAAAGTTGAAGTTGCAAATGTCATCAGCATAGTCATAATGGCTACTTGGTCATCACCCGGCCAATCATCTCTTGAACCATTTGTACCTGAGCGCGGGTCGGTCTGGGAAGGTACCGTTGCTTGAACCTGGGTTGCAGACGGTTGGACTCGCGCCACCGTTGGCGTTGATGCAACCGTCTGAGTCGCCATCGGAGTTGCCAGCACCGGAATTTTCAGAGTCGTACCCGGCAACAGCCGCGAATTTTCAGTCAGGTTGTTCGCGGCTAAGATCGGGGCAATCTTGGTGTTACTTCCATACACTTTCTGGGCGACAAGATAGATATTATCCCCGGCTTGAACGACATAGGTTTGAAATTCGCCAGCAGGCGCGGACGTTGCACTCGCCGTGCCTGGATTAGATCGCCCATTATTCCGCGGGGTGCTGGGAGTGAGCGTGGGAGTATTAGGCGCAACCGTCGGTGACGAAGCGGCTTCGGCTTGTGGATTATTCCGTGTGTCAATAATGTTTGCGACGAGCACCCCAATCAGAATGCCGAAACATATGACCGCCTTCCTGGCTGGCATATCCTACCTTTCAGAGGATGTTGAACACCCTCTCTCACTATACCCATTTGCATGATCCTTGGTCGAGCATGGGCGAGATTGAGTTGAATGTGGGCGATAAAAGTCGCGACGATGAATTGACAATCCAGTGATATCGGGCACTAAATTGATCACCAGGGAAAAGCCGCGCACTCTCACAACCGATCTAGCTTTTACGCGTTTGTTCTTCTTCTAAAAGACCGCGGCGTTCTGCTTGAATCCGCTTGATAAACTTTGCCATCGTGAATCGGTCCACGGCAGACCAGATCAGAAAAAAGAATCCAAAAGGACTAAGAAGCGATGCGATAATAAAAAGAAAGAAAGCATCCAGTTGAACAGTTCCCACCATGAGAACCCGGATACACGCGACGGCTAAGCAGAGCAAGCAAATAAAACCAAGTCCCCCTCCGATTTTGAAATATCGCTCTTCCAGCGCGATGCGTTCTCCCACCCACTTGGCTGCCATTTCAACGGTTGCTTGTCGTTTGCGAAGATCAATCATTCCTTCAGATTGATCCGCCCGTTCCCACATGGCGGCGATTTCAGCGGCTTCTTTCCCGGCATCTATATAAGTGGGTAGGGGATTGGACAAGAGCAATTTTTTGCCCTCAGTTGACCAAACCAGTTTCTCTTTACAATCGGGACAAGCTAATGCGTTAGCGGTCGCTTGAATAGAAAGAATTTTGCCGCAGTTGGGACATGGCAAGTCCATCATTCTCCTTTTAGACCTAAGCGCATCTCCAAATTATTGGCTCATCCTGGGACAGGATTTAAAATCAAGTACCTGCGATATAACAACCGGCGCGCCCCTCACTACTGTAGCAATGTCGGATTCCATTTGCGTACGGGCGACCACAAGGGTCGCACCCTACGGGTTAATCAATCCGATCTGACTTTGCCAACCGACTCACCGATAATGACTCGCGCAAACGTGAGTAAGATAAAGCAACGTGTTGCAACGAAGAGCAAGTTTTCAGTAGGCGCGCACGACCCTTCTCGAAAACATTAACGAGCTGTTGCGCGACCATTCTCTTTAGTTAAAAACGTTCAGTTTCTTTAAGGAATCTAAAATTCAAATCCTGCCGCGCTTGTCTAAAAAGTTTCGCCGCATTGTCTTGCTGGGTGGAACGTTACATCTGACCGCTACACAATGCTACACCGTACTCGATGAAACACCAGGATCGTTCGCGTGCTTGGAACAACGGCGAGACTCGTCAGACAATCGTTAAGCATAAACCCAAGCAATTACCAATCCGCGCGTTTAAAAATGTACAAATTCCTTAAGGTTTGATCAATCAGACTAAAATTCAATTACTATCATAACATACCCAGGAATAAAGCGCAAGCGAATTATTGAAATAATTGATAGTGAGCAAATAATTACACACAATTTAGTGCCAACTAATAAAACGCGTCCTGGTGTGCTCTAAAAAAATTCGCGCGCACACGCAAGACGTCCATAAAGCGTACAAATCCTTTAAGACGAGAGAATTGTATGAGCAATTAGCGTCGCATCCCCAATGAAATTATACAGCGCGGTACGATTCTGGATTGGCGGAATAAAAATTCGCGGCGCGCAAACGTAATAGTGAATCCGAATCCCGCTTTCGATGCGCGCTGCCGGCACGGTTTGTTTGATGTCGGCCGCGCCATTATGCGTTTCGGAAAACACAAGAAACGCGCCGTGGCGATTGTGGTGCGTTTCTTTAACATAGACGTATACCGTCGGACTTGTGCGAATGTGCAGGAGCGTATTGCCAATGAGCCGTCAACTCGTTCGCTTTGCATTAGAG
>Ga0233425_10004985_pt1 | contig 21561 bp, 10 predicted proteins | sample Watercolumn_Towu_2_FD_181712 | JGI IMG/M metagenome (GOLD analysis project Ga0233425, IMG submission 181712) | Freshwater microbial communities from Lake Towuti, South Sulawesi, Indonesia - Watercolumn_Towuti2014_140_MG | ecosystem: Environmental > Aquatic > Freshwater > Lake | place...
GGGTGCAGAGGAATTCTCATCACTTACTTATACATTAGTTTGCATTTCTTTGAAATCCTGCGTCCGCTAATACCAATGCCATTATCGTGCCAAATCAGCAATGCAGTTCCATCTGAAAAGGTGACCGGCGTGGTTGGTGCGATGTCGCTGCCGGTCGTCGTGTTCGCCTGGACATCTCCGGAGAGAGGGGATTGGCTGGCATCGAAACAGCGCGCTCGCACCTCCCAGCCAGAATAGAGGGGCTTGTTGGACCAGACAGCGACCGCCCCCGCATCAGCCCAAGACGCGAGGTTGGCTCCCTGCTGACTCCCTTCGGAAATGGAATTGAGAGCCAACACGGCGCCGGAGAACTGCCCCTCACTGTCAATCCGCCTTGCCCGCAGCTCCTCCTGCGATTGCGGGGACTTCTCCGTCCACGCGACGAGCAGTTCCCCACCAGTGAGTCCCAGCGCCTCCGGGTTGGAGGGCCAGCAGGAGTCACAAGCGGTCACAGGAAACGACGAGGGTGCCGGGATGCCTTCCGAATCGACGAACCGCCCAGAAACGCCCACGACAGTCCCTGCCTCTTCGACCTCGAAAACGACGCCAAAACGCCCCGAGTCCGGGACCGCAGCGACAACCGCGCTCGTGAACGAAGCGCTTCCGGACTGCACGACGAAAGACTCGGACGCAGTGCCATCGGGCAGGTAGAGTCGTCCGAATACTGCCTGAGGTCCAGCATTCGGTTGCGAGTCGGGCCACCAGCCGGACCAGATGACAACGAACCGCCCATCGGCAAGTGCTGCTGCGCTCGGCCTGGAGGCAATAGTCTCCTTCTTGCCGACGACCACCTCCTCAGGGCCCGAAGGTTCCCCGTTTGCAAGGAAACGCTGGAGGCGCAGTCCCTGCCCTGCCCCTTCCCAGCCAGACGTCCACATAACCACAAAGCCCCCGTCTGGAAGCGCACCGAGTCCGAGCAGTTGAGCAGTAGTCCCGAGACCTTGTGCCACCATGAGCGGTCCGGTCAGGAGATTGACGTCCTTGTCAAAGACCTTCGCCACAAGGTCGTTCTTTCCAGCGTTCGGCTTTCTTTGCACGAGGACGAAACGGTCGTCGGACAGGCTTGCGGCAAATGGGCGGCTCGTTCCATCGGTCAGAACGAACTCGCTCAGCTTCCCGTCGGTGCACCCATCCCAGGGCACGTCGTTGCCGTCATCGCACTCGTCCCCGGGGGCGGGGCACTTCCCCGCGACGCACACCTGGCCGGGACTACACTCCCCGCAAGAACCGCCACACCCGTCCGGTCCACAGTCCTTTCCGGCACAATCCTGGGCACAGGGAACGCACTCACCATCGACACAGACCTTCCCTCCAAGCGACTTGCAGTCTGTCTGAGTCGCTGCTCCTGTTCCCAGGTCGTTGCACTTGGCGGCCATTCCCTCTTCGCACCATGCACTCGCCGGCTCGCAGATCAGGGCGAGACACTCCCCGAGTTCACAGACAGTCCCCTCGCCACAGGCGAGCGTTGAGTACGCAAGCCCATCCTCGAGGCACGTGGCTGCCGTGACATCGTCCAGACAGAACTTCTGCTGGGGAACGCAAAGGCCGTCAAGACATTCCCCGTCGAAGCAGTGCTGACTTCCCGCAGCGCAGTCCACCTCATGAGCAATGGACCTGCCATCGGAGGCGCACACCACGGCCACATTGGACTCGCACCACTTCGCGGACGGAATGCACGCGAGGTCAAGACAGGCCCCGGCTTCACAGAACTGACCCTCGCGGCAGACCTCTTGCAGTTCAAGGCAGCAGCCGTCGGGCGAGCACACATGGACGACGTCGTCCTGACAGACCGACTCCCCGGATTGGCACAGATCGGGAAGACACAGAGACGAACCGCAGAACTGCTCGGCAAGGCAGTCCGCCGAGGTCAGGCACTCGACACACCGCCCTGCCGCCGGATCGCAGACCATCCCCAGGTTCTTGCAGTCCTTGTCCGATTGGCAGGGCACATCGGGGTGGCATTCGTGATCCGCCCCGCAGAGCGCTCCATCCCGGCAGTCCTCATCAATCGTGCACTCCACACACTCGCCGGATTCCTTGTCGCACACCAGAATGCCCGGACAATCCTTCGTCGACAAGCACAGAACAGGCACACAGGTCCCCTCTGGCGAGCATTCCGAGGTTTGCCCGCACCCACCGCAACTCCCGCCGCATCCGTCCGGGCCGCAATCTTTGCCGTCACACCAAGCCAGGCAGAAACTGTCCGGGTCGATGAGTTCCCCCGGTCCCACCACTGCCTCTGCAATGTCGGCCAGGTCCATTTGCACAATCCCGGCAGAGCGGCCGCTTGAGCAACCGAGCGCCAGTACGCAGAGAAGAAAGCCCGTTTGCCGCCAATCGAGTAACATCCCGCCCCCCGACTTGGAGCTACCTTATTCCGCTGAACAGTGATGATATCATCGGCAGTCCCTGAGTCCAGTTAAACGTGGCCCAAGCAGACATCGCTGCTCGCCGCGGTCAAGACAGTCCGAGCAACCCCTTCGCCCTACGGCATCGGGTCCTTGACCAACGTCACCTTGAGAAGCCCCTCGGGCGGTGGGTCCGGGAACGGCGGGTCCTTCACCTGGTAGTCCGGCGGTGGCCAGGGATCATCGGAGGTGGGGGAGCCACCACCAAGAGCCGCCACCGTGTACGCCCAGTCGCAGCCAAGTTGCTCACCGACCACACGAATCTGCTCCGCTTCCGCAGTCTTGCCCTGGGCCAACAAAGACTGATTGGCACCGAACAACAAGGCACAGGGGTTCTTGTTCAGAGTGGATGGGTTCATGAATCCCCTCCTATCAGCGCTTCAGCAGGATTCGGATGGTCAGACTGCCGGACCACGGGTTGCCCGCAGTTTTCCGCTGCACCCGATAGCGGAGCCATCGGTACATTGGAATCGCGTCGCCGGGCTGGACGAACTTCGTCTCCTCCCTGGTTCCCAACGTAAAGGAACCGTTGGTGAGAACGCTCCAGATCGACTGCCCCGCGTCGACAGCCGTTTCGATCTCGAGTTGCATGTTGTTCGCATTGTCTGAGTCGACCATGATCGCTGCACTATTGAAGTTGCCAACCTCCAGCATCTCCTCACGAGTAGAGTAGACCGGAACGTTGTTGTCCAGCCCGGAGAAGAACCTCCGGACGACCCAGTCGATTTGAAGGTTTCTCATGCGTCCCCCTTCCGCCGATGGCGAAGACCGGGATCCCACGACCGCCGCAGAAGCCAGGGCCTGTCGCCGCAGTTCATGAAGATGAGCTTCGCCCGGATGTGTGGGCAAGTCAACCGGGATTTGTTTGTTACATGTTTCGTGACAGAAACTGGGCCGAACTGGCATGCCGCCAACCGGTGCACAACAGAATCTGCAAGGAACGGCGGTCCGGGATCAGTTCGCGGCGCACTTCTGGTAATCACCGTTGCAGCTACCCATGAAGGCCATGAGCATGCACTGCTGGGACGGGGGCATGCCGCACTCGGCCATGACGCATCCCATCAACGTCCAGTAGATCTGCTTGGATTGGGTCGTCCCCTGGTTATAGCAGCTCATGAAGCAGGTGAGGTCGGTGCACTTGGTCGAGCACTGGAGGAGTTGAGCGCACGTCAACCCGGTTGAGCCGGAGCAGGTCCCCGCAGCCGAGCAGGTCTGCCCGACCGGGCAGGTTCCGCAAGAGCCGCCGCAGCCGTCCGACCCGCATTGTTTGCCGGTGCAGTTGGGCACACACGGGCAGATTCCGCAATCCTTGGGGCAGGTGGAGCAGGTCTCCTTCTGGGTGGCATCGCAGACGCCATCTCCACAGGCCGGCACCACGCCGCAGGTACCGCAGTTCATGCTGGTCACGTCCGCAACGCAGGAGGCATCCCACTTCACGTTGCAGCAGTAGGGGTCCTTGGCGCAGACGCACTGCTCGATGGTCTCGTCGTCGCAGCCGGGAGTGGCGTCGGCCAGGCAGCAGTTGCCGTTGCACGAGCCGCACTGGTCGGCTTCGCCCGCACAGATGGAATCCCAGGCCACGTCGCAGCAATAGGGGTCCATCTCGCAGACGCACTTCTGGACCGTGAGATTGGAGCAGCCGGGGTTCTGTCCTGGCAGGCAGCAGCTCTGCTCGCACGGCCCGCAGTCCTGGGAGCAGGTAACGCACGATTCCTGGGTGCTGCAGATGCCGTCGCCGCAGGTATCGGGGCAGGCACCGCAGTCCGTGGGGCAGTTCGTGCAGGTTTCCCCCTTGTCCTGCTCGCACTTGGCGTCTCCGCACACGGGCGGGCAGGTGCCGCAGTCCGTGGCGCAAGTGGCGCACGTTTCACCGTAGCTCACGTCGCAGAAGCCGTTACCGCAGCACTTGCCGCAGTCGGTCGAACAGGTGTTGCACGTTTCGAGGAACTTGCCCTCGCACAGACCGTTGCCGCAGCACTTGCCGCAGTCCTGTGGGCAGGAATCACAGTCTTCCTGGAGGAACGCCTGGCAGTTGCCGTCGCCACACAGGGGGGTCACGATCTTGCACTGACCGGACGGAGTGCAGGTCTGCCACTGGCCGCACGTGCCGCAACTCCCGCCGCAACCGTCCGGACCGCAGGCCTTGTTGAGGCAGTTCGGGACGCACACGCACTGGCCCGAAGCGTTGCACTGCGTGCCTCCCGGGCAGGTACCGCACGTGCCGCCACAGCCGTCGGGGCCGCACTTCTTGCCGGTGCACTGGGGAGTGCAGACGACGACGCACTGGCCGTTCTGGTTGCACCACTCGTTGGTCTTGCAGGTACCGCACGACCCGCCGCAGCCGTCGCTGCCGCACTGCTTGCCGGTGCAGCTCGGCACGCACGCGCACTTGGCCCCGCACTGGTTCTTGGCCTCGGTGGCGCAGATGCTGTCCCACGTGGTCTGGCAGCAGAACGGGTCCATGGCGCAGACGCACTTCGTCACCGCGGGGTCGGCGCAGCCGGTCCCGTCGTGCGCGGTGCAGCAGTCGCCGCTGCACTGGCCGCAGTCGGTGGGGCAGGTCAGGCAGTACTCGCCGCCATAGGCATCGCACTGGCCGTCACCACAGACCGGGCCGGTCTGCTGGCACTGGCCGGCCGCTGTGCAGGTGAGCCCGGGCGGGCAGTAGCCGCACTGGCCGCCGCAGCCATCGGGACCGCACTGCTTGAGCTGGCCATCGGCCGACATGCAGCTCGGAATGCAGCCGGCCACGCACTTCCCGGATGCATCGCAGGTCTGCCCAGCGGGGCAGAGGCCGCAGCTTCCGCCGCAGCCGTCCGGACCGCACACCTTGCCGGTACACTTGGGCAGGCACACGCACTTGCCGGACAGGTTGCACTGGTACCCGGGCGAGCACTCGCCACAGCTTCCGCCGCAGCCGTCGTTCCCACACACTTTGCCGGTGCAGTTGGGCACGCAGTTGCAGTAGCCGTACACGCTGCAGGTGTAGCCCGGCGGGCAGGCGCCGCAGTCACCGCCGCAGCCGTCGGAGCCGCACTGCTTGCCGGTGCACGTCGGAGTGCAATCCAGGCAGGCGTTGAACTCGTCCTTGCAGTCGCCATAGAGGATTGCCTGTCCGGGGCATGGCTCGACCGGTTCCGGGCCGCACACGCCCAGGATGCACTCCCAGATGAAGAGGTACTGTTCCTGCGCTTCCGGGCTGGCCTTGGACCAGCAGTTGCCGGTGCAGGTCTCGTCGCCTTCGGCGCAGTCCCACAGGCAGTTCAGGAGCAGCTCGCAGTCCCAGGCGTCCTGGCACTGGCCCGACAGGCAAACCTGGTCGGGGCCGCACAGCCCGCAGATCCCGCCGCAGCCGTCCGGGCCACACTGCTTGCCCGTGCACGACGGGACGCACGAGGGCACGCACTTGCCGGCATCGCACTTGAAGCCATCCGCACACTTGCCGCAGCTCCCCGTGCAGCCGTCACTGCCGCACTGCTTGCCGAGGCAGTTGGGCGTGCAAACGCTCTTGCAGATTCCCGACTGGCAGGTCATGCCGGCGGGGCAGGTTCCGCAGGTCCCGTTGCAGCCGTCGGGACCGCACTGCTTGCCGATGCAGCTCGGCACGCATCCGCAGGAGGCACCGCACTGGTTCTTTGCTTCGTCCGCGCACAGGCTGTCCCAGGTCACCTCGCAGCAGAACGGGTCCATGGAGCAGACGCACTTGGTGACCGACGGATCGCTGCACCCGACGGAATCGTGCGCCTGGCAGCAGTTGCCGGTGCACTTGCCGCAATCCTCCGGGCAGGTGAGGCACGACTCGCCCTGGCCGCTGCACTGGCCGTCACCGCAGACCGGGCCGACAGGCTGGCAGAAGCCCTCCGGAGTGCACACCATCCCGGCAGGACATGTGCCGCACAGGCCGCCGCAGCCGTCGTCGCCGCACTGCTTGCCCGTGCAGTTGGGCTTGCAGATGGGGACGCACTTGCCTGCGGAGCACTGCATGCCGGTCTTGCACACGCCGCAGCTCCCGCCGCAGCCGTTGTCGCCGCACTCCTTGCCGACGCACGACGGGGTGCACTGCGGCTTGCACTTGTAGTTGTCGCAGTAGTACCCGGTCTGGCAGACGCCGCAGTTGCTGCCGCAGCCGTTGGGACCGCACTGCTTGTTCACGCAGTCGGGCTTGCACTGGATGCACGCGTTGTACTCGGCCAGGCACGCTCCCTTCATCGAGCTGAGCATGCAGGTGAGGTCCATGTCCATGCCGCACTGCCACATGACGCACTGGAGCAGGTCGAAGAACTTGCTCTGCGCATCCGGCGTGCCCTGGTCGAGGCAGTCGAACAGACACTCCGCACCGGTCTGCTGCACACACCCGACTGAGCAGTCCACGAGCTGGGAGCAGGACTTCCCGGCAAAGCACACGTCGTTGAGACAGGTCTGGTTGACCGGACAGGTACCGCAGGTCCCGCCGCAGTCGTCCGGGCCGCACTGCTTGCCCGCACAATCGGGGACGCACACGAGCTCGCACTTGCCGGCCGCGTTGCACTTCTTGTCGGCCGAGCAGGTCCCGCACTGCCCGCCGCAGCCGTCCGGGCCGCACTCCTTGCCCGCGCACTGCGCCTGGCAGCAGCCGCCGCACTGCTTGCACTCGTCGACACAGAGCGAATCCCACTGCACCTGGCAGCAGTACGAGTCCATCTGGCAGACACAGGCCTCGCACTTGCAGCCGCCGCAGCCGGGGAACGGGGTCGGATCGCAACCGGACGTGGTCTGGCCGCAATCCTTGGGACAGGTCTGCTGGCTCTCGCCGGCCTCGACGTCGCAGTAGCCGTCCCCGCAGAACGCTTCAGGAATGCAGAGGCCGTAGTCTGCACAGACCAGCCCCGGCGGGCAATAGCCGCACATGTCGCCGCAGCCGTCCGGTCCGCACTCCTTGCCCGCGCACTGCTTCACGCACTGGTAGATGCACTTGCCGTCCTGGCAGTCGTAGCCGGGCTTGCAGAGCCCGCACTGCCCGCCGCAGCCGTTGTCACCGCACTCGGCCCCGTTGCAGGCCGGGATGCAGACGGGCTTGCATGCCCCCTGGACGCACTCTTCGCCGGCCGCGCAGGCCCCGCATGCTCCGCCGCAGCCGTCGGGACCGCACTTCTTCCCCGCACAGGCCGGAGCACAGGAGACGCACATGAGGTATTGCGTGTAGCACTTGCCGGTCAGCGCAGTCTTGAAGCAACCGGGGTCGCTGGCCGCCGCACAGGCCGCGGTCGCACAAACCCAGGTATCCTTGAACTCCTTGTACGAGGCGTCATCGGCCCCCTGGCTGCAGGCACCAAAGCACGCATCGCCCATGGTCCAGCAGGCGGTCGCGCAGTCGAGCATCGTCTTGCAGGTGGGCGGGACCACGCACTTGCCCCCCTGGCAAGCCTGGTTGGGAGCGCACAGGCCGCACACGCCGCCGCAGCCGTCCTCCCCGCACGACTTGCCCTTGCAATCCGGCAGGCACAGGGGTTCGCAGATACCGTCGGTGCAGATGGTGCCGGGCTGGCAACTGCCGCACGTGCCGCCGCACCCGTCGCTGCCGCATTCCTTCCCTTCGCAAACGGGCTGGCACCCCGGGCAGGCCAACGGGAACTTGCCGTTCGGGTCGGCCCCGTTTCCGCCGCAGCCGTACCCCCAGTTTTCAATCCACCCGCACCCGAAATCGCCGCATTCCTCCACGGACACGACGCCGTCGGTGCAGATGAAGAAGGTCGTCCCGGTGCAGCAGCCGACCTTGGGTATGTCGCCGCAGCCCGCGGTCTGAACGCACTTGCCTCCCTTGCACTCGGTCCCCGCAGGACACAGCTCCACGGGCAGCCAGCCGGCACCGTTTTCCGCACACTCGAGGAACCCGTTGCCCTCGCACTTGGTCTCGCCCGGCTTGCACACCCAGGGGACGCAGTTGCCGCCAAGGCAATAGGAGCCTTCGGGGCACGGCCCAAGCGAAATCCAGCCCCCGTCGGGACCGCAGATGAGCGGGGTGTTGCCGTCGCACTCCATCTGGCCGGCCTTGCAGGTCAGGGGGATGCAGCTCCCGTTGTCCGTGCACTTCGCCTGCCCCGGAGGGCAGAAGCCGCAGGTTCCGCCGCAGCCGTCACCGCCGCACTCCTTATTCACGCAGTCGGGCTTGCAGTAGCACTTGCCGTAGTCGGTGCACGAGAACCCGTCCGGGCAGATACCGCACAGGTTGCCGCAGCCGTCGGGACCGCATTCCTTGTTGCTGCAGTCCGGGATGCACAGGCACTTGCCCGAGTCGCAGTCGAACCCCGGCTGGCAGAACCCGCACCAGCCGCCGCAGCCGTCATCTCCACACTCCTTGCCGATGCAGGACGGCGTGCACTCCGCACAGTTCTTGTACTCGGCGGCACACGCGCCGAGCAGTACCTTGGAGTAGCACTCCGAACCGGGCTGGAACCCGCCGCAGTACTGCTGCACGCAGTCTGCGAACTTGAGGAAGATGGCCTGGGCGTCCGGCGTCGCCTGCGCCATGCAGAGCGGCACCGTCACGTCCGGCGGAGCCTGGCTCGACGCGATGCAGTCCAGGATCCCCGCGCACTGCCCCTGGCCGATACACTTGCCCTCCGAGCAGGCAAAGCCGTCCGGGCACGCCCCGCAGTCCCCGCCGCAGCCGTCGTCGCCGCACTCCTTGCCAAAGCAGTCCGGGAGGCAGGTCAGGCAGAGGTCGTACTGCTTCTGGCAGGCCCCCTTGGCCGCTTCCTGCATGCACCCCGGAACGAGCTCTCCCCCGCAGAACATCTTGATGCAGTCCAGCAGCTCGGCAAGCGGTCCCTGCGCCTCGGGCATGGTCGCAGCCAGGCAGCCGTCCGCACAGATTTCGAGTGGCATCATGTCGCAGGAGAGCACACAATCCCACCCCTGCTGGCAATCGAGACCGAGGTAGATGCACTGGCCGGCCTGGCAGACGAAGCCCGGCTCGCAGTCGCCGCACCAGCCGCCGCAGCCGTCGTTGCCGCACTGCTTGCCCTCGCAGGTGCAGAGCCCCCCGCACGGAACGAAGGTACCGGGCGGAAGGCCGGCAGCCCCCTCGGGGCACTCGTACCCGGGCATGCACTCGTCGCACAGACCGCAGCCGGACAGGTCCGGGCCGCAGAAGTTCTTCTCGATGTTTTCGCAGACGGGCACGCATTCCTGGGTGCAGACAGCGTGGCCGATCTCGGTTTCCTGGCAGGTGAGCCCGGGTTCGCACTCCACGGTCAGCCACTCGGTCCCGTCGTCGTTGCAGAGGTTGTAGCTCACTTCGGTCAGGCAGTGCGAGGTCCCCGGCATGCACACCTCGAACGGGATGCACTCGCCGTCCTTGCACATGGTGCCTTCGGGGCACGGGAGAGTCTCCCCGTACCCGCCCCCGTTGTCCTTGCAGACCTTGATGCCGCCCGACACGCAGACTTGTGTTCCGGGAGCGCAGAGGTCCTTCAGGCAGACGCCGTCCTCGACCATGCACCACTCCTCGAGCGGGCAATCGGCATCGGAGAAGCACTCCACGCAGACCAGGGTGTGGGGGTTGCAGATCATCCCGTCGGGGCAGTCGGAATCGTCTTCGCACGGCTGGTCGGGCTGGCAGGTGTACTTGCTGCAATGGAACCCCTGCGGGCAATCCTCGCTGGTCGAGCATTCCACGCAGACGTTCAGCTGGGGGTCGCACACCGTGCCCTCGGGACAGGGTTGCCCCTCGCCGCAAGGCACCATCTGCTGGCACTCGTTGTCCACGCAGATGCCCTGGTGGCATTGGGCATGCTCGTAGCACTCCACGCAGGTGTTGGTGCCGGGATCGCAGAACCAGCCGTTGTCACAGTCATCGTCGGTTCCGCACGGCCGGGCCACCCAGGTGTCCCCCGTGATGTCGGTGACGGCTTCGCTGCCGGCATCGGCCGGAGTCGGCTTGTACCAGCCGTCGAGGCCGAGAGGGGTCCCTCCGCCGCGGCTCGACCCGGGGCACGATGCGAAGAAGAACGCCATGCCGACCAGAACCAACGCCAGAAGCGACAGTTGCCTGTTCATCGAGTCCTCCCCGTTTCTCGGAAGTGATGCCACGCGTGCCAGCCCGCACGTGCGGGACGAGTATACCAACCAGCTAGTTGCAGATCAACGTTGCGTCAGGCGCGGTTTCTTCAGCCCAGGCAAATCCCCAGATCCCTCGCGGTCTCGACCGTATCGCAGTCCAGCGGCACCTTCTTGGTGTTCTTCACCGCTTCGGCAATGGGAACCGCTGCCATTCCCGGAGGCGCATGGGCGACCATGACGTTCCGCAATCCCTGCTCGATGAAGCGGATGCCGGCAGCACCGAACCGGGTGGCCAGAAGCCGGTCGAAGGTCGTGGGCGACCCGCCGCGCTGGAGGTGTCCCAGCACGAGGGAGCGGGTATCCTTGCCGGTCCGGGAGGCAATCTCCCGGGCCACCACCTCGCCGACGCCTCCCAGCACGATCTCCCCCCGGCCGGGCTCTCCCTTGCCCTTGGAGGTCATCTGCCCGCCGATGGGTGCAGCGCCCTCGGCAACGACCACGAGCGCGTACCGGCGCCCGTCCAGCTCGTTGTCCATGACGCGGCGGCAGACCTTCTCGATGTCGTAGGGGATCTCGGGGATCAGGATGACATCCGCGGACCCGGAAATCCCGCTGTTGAGCGCGATCCAGCCCGCATACCGTCCCATCACCTCCACAACGAAGACCCTCGAATGGGCCGAGGCCGTGGAGTGCAGCTTGTCGAGCGCATCCGTGGCCGTCGAGACCGCGGTGTCGAAGCCGAAGGTCATCACCGTGGAGGAGAGGTCGTTGTCGATGGTCTTTGGAATGGCCACCACCGGCAGCCCCTTCTCCGTGAAGCGGCTGGCGATGCGCAGGCTCCCGTCACCGCCCACAGCGACCAGGCAGTCGAACCCCAGGCGACGGAAGTTGGTGACGACCCGGTCGGAAACGTCCCGGATGTCGACCCGCCCGTCACCCGGATCGGAAGGGAACTCGAACGGATTGCCCCGGTTGGTCGTGCCGAGGATGGTCCCGCCGAGCGACGTGATTCCCCGCACTTTTTCGGGCGTGAGCGGAACGAGCTCGTCGGTATCCAGGAGCCCTTCGTACCCGTTCCGGGAGCCATAGACCTGCCATCCCCGCTGCGTCGCCCCCATGACGACGGCATGGATGACTGCGTTGAGCCCGGGGGCATCGCCGCCGCCGGTGTTGATCACGAGCTTGAGCTTGTCCTGCATGGTGTCGCCTCGCTTGAATCGGGTCGGGCCCGGCTCACGCGGCGACATCCCACTTCGTGCCGCGCTGCCACCCCTTCTCGGTCTTTTCCAGCTTCCAGAACGGGTGCTCCGGGTCGTGCATGAAGAAGTATACAGCGTCCGGACAGCGGGTGAAAAGCGATTCCTTCTCGGTCACGGTCCTGAGCGGTTCGAGGTCGAACGCCATGACGTACGGCAGCGGCACGTGGGCCGACGTGGGGACCAGGTCTGCCGCGTGGACGAAGCGCTGCCCCCCCGACTCAACCTGTACGATCTGCATGGCCGGCGTGTGCCCGAAAGACAGCTCTACGTCGATGCCCGGCTCCAGCGTGTACGGGCCGTCGTGCACGGTCAGCCCGGGGAGCCCGGAAACCAGCTCGACCATGGGGGCGACGTAGCTCCCACGGTCCTTGATCGAGGCAGCCCGTGCCCAGTCGAGCTGACTCTTCTGGACGTGAACCCGAGCCCCGGGAAACGTGGGAACCAGCTCTTTGCCGTCGTTCCGGGCGATGCCGCCGGCATGGTCGAAATGGAGATGCGTGACCACGATGTCGGTCACCTGGTCCGGTTCGAGCCCGGCCTGTTCCCGGAGCACCCGGTGCATGTCGGGCTGATGCACCCGGTACACGCCGTCCCGCAGTTTCTCGGGAAATGCCGGCCAGATCCCGCAATCCACCAGCACGGCCCGCTCCCCCCTTCGCAGCAGAAGGGAGCGCAGCGCCATCCGGATCCCGTTGGTCTCGTTCGGCTCCAGCAGCTTTGCCCAGATGGCCCTCGGAACGATGCCGAACATCGAGCCGCCGTCGAGGTAGAAATGGCCCCAGCTCACCTGGGAAACAGACCAGTCAGACATGGTGGGGAACCTCGCTATGAATCAACGTGCTGCCTCGACGATTGCGCCCTGGCCGGAGCGCTACTTGCAACCGCCGCACTTCTCGATGCAGGCTTTCGTGCACAGACCGTCCCAGGCCGTGCTGCAGCAGTAGGCATCCTGCTCGCACACGCATTCCTGGCAGGCGCATCCGCCGCACCCCGGGGTATTCGACGTCGAGCACCCGGGTCCGGTCAAGCACGTTCCGTTGTAGCAGGTCCCCGCGCACGGGCCGCAGGTCCCCCCGCATCCGTCGCTGCCGCAGCTCTTCCCGGCGCAGTTGGGCTGGCACACGCAGGTCGTGCCCTGGCAGGCATAGCCCGCCGGACAGCCGGTACAGTCCACCGTGCCGCCGCAGCCGTCGGGCACGATCCCGCATTCCCAGTACCCGCAGGTTTTGGGAACGCACACGCACTTGCCGTTCTGGCAGGCCTGGTTGGGCCCGGTGCAGGTGCCGCAACTGCCGCCGCAGCCGTCGCTCCCGCACACCTTGCCGGCACAGTTCGGAGTGCAGCAGGCACCGCTGTAGCACTTCTGCCCGGGCTGGCAGATGCAGTCGGAGTTGCACGTGGAGCAGTTCTCCCCGTTGATGCCCTCGCACAGTCCGTTCCCGCAGGACGGCTTCCCGCACCCGCCGCACTGGCTCGTGCAATACGACACGCACAGGGAATCCCAACTCGACCAGCAGCAGAACGGATCCGTTGCGCACACACACGCCTCGCAGGCGCATCCGCCGCAGCCGGACGAGGTCGAGGTCTTGCACCCGGGGAGGGTCGTGTTGTCCACGCACTGGAAGTTCGAGCAGGTCTTGCCCGCTCCGCAGGTACCGCACGAACCGCCACAGCCGTTCACGCCGCACTGCTTTCCCGTGCACTGGGGAGCACACGCGCACTTCCCGTTGTTGCAGGCCTTTCCGTCCGGGCAGGTCCCGCAGACCAGGGTCTTCCCGCACCCGTCCGAGGGAGTGCCGCACTCGTACCCGAGCGAGATGCACGATGCCGGCTTGCAGTTGCACTGGCCCGACTCACACACGTCGTTGGGGAACGGACAGGTGCCACACGAGCCGCCGCAGCCGTCGCTGCCGCACGCCTTGCCGGTGCAGTTGGGAGTGCACTTGCACACCCCCTTGTCACAGGCCCAGCCGAGCTGGCAGGCGCCGCAGTTCAGCGTTCCGCCGCACCCGTCGTCCCAGAGCCCGCAGACCACCCCAAGAGCCTGGCAGGTGGAGGGTACGCAGGCGCACTTCCCGCCCATGCACTGCAACCCGGCAGCGCAGGTTCCGCACGTCCCCCCACAGCCGTTGTCACCGCACTCCTTGCCGGTGCAGGCCGGGACGCACGCGCACTTGTTCGCCACACAGGCAAGCCCCGGCAGACAGACCCCGCAGACGAGGATCCCCCCGCAACCGTCCGGGCCGTTGCCGCACTGGAACCCAGCCTTCTCGCAACTGGCCGGAACGCACGCGCAGATTCCCTTGAGGCAGCCCTTCCCCTGTGCCGCACAGTCCTGCCCCGCCCCCACGGCCCCCTTGCCGAGGGCATCGCACACCAGGGCGGTCGTTCCGGAGCAGTAGGGCTGCGACGGTAGGCAGGCCCACGGGTGGCAGCCAGCATCCCAGCACGACTGCTGGAGACCGCACGACGTGGTGTCGTAGCCGAGCCCGTCGGCATCGCAGGTTGCGGTGGCCTGACCCGAAACGCACCAGACCGAGTCGGGAATACAGACCTGTACTGCACACTGGCCGCCCACGCAGATCTTGCCGGCACTCGCACAGTCTTCTTCCTTCACGACCGCGCTGCCCAGCGCGTCACACTGCTTGGCGATGCTGCCGCTGCAGAACGCGGATTCCGGGACGCACACCCACGGAACACACGATGGTTTGCCTGCATCACAGAACGTCCCTGCCGGGCACGGAACGCTTTCGATCTTCGTCCCCAGCTCCAGGCAGGTGACCAGGACATTGCCCTCCTGGCACTCCACGGTTCCGTCCTCGCAGAATACCGGCAGACACTCCCCCCCCACGCACACAGCATCCAGAGCTGAGCAGTCCTCACTGGTGCCCGGACCGCTTCCCAGCTCGTTGCAGGTCACCGCGACGGTCCCCTGGCACTCCACGGTCCCGGGCTCGCAGATCCAGGGCTTGCACTCCCCCCCCTCGCAGAACGTCCCGACCGCGCAGGCCTGGACGAATTCGAGCTGCGAACCGTTGTCCGCACACGCCCACACGGCGGTCGCCTCGCACGTCAAGGCCCCGGGCTCGCACACGTCGGGGACGCACTGCTCGACCGAGCAGAAGTGGTCTTCGGCGCAGTCGAAGTCGGCCAGGCATTCCACGCAGTAGCCCGATTCCTTGTCGCAGATCATTCCGAGCGCCTTGCAATCCTTGTCCGAAGTGCACTCGACGGCCGGGATGCACTCCTTGCCGGAACACCGGAACCCCTCGTCACAATCCGCATCCTCCAGGCAATCCACGCACACGCCGGTCCCCTTGTCGCACACCCCCTCGTCGCAATCCTTCGAAGATTCGCACGCAATCGGCTCTTCGCACGTCCCGTCGATGCAGGGCTGGCCCGAAGGACACTCGCCGCAGCTCCCGCCGCACCCGTCGGGACCGCAGTTGCCCGGGCAGGTCGGCTCGCAGACCTGCTCCTTGTCCGGGACATCCGCAATGGTCTCCGGAACCGTGGTTTCTCCACCATCCGGAGAATGCACATCCGGGACATCCGCCTGGCCCCGGCCATCCTTCACTTCGGTCGTGACCGTCGTCTCCGCAGGCTGCGAGTCGTCGGGGCGGCCCGTCTCACCCGCAGCATCGCCCCGCACCTGGCTTCCGTCGGCCACACCGATGTCGGCATCCGTGACGGTCCCGTCACCGACTGTGATGATCCCCAGCCCTCCGCCGGTCGAGCAGGAAACCGCCGAGAAACCGACGAGAAGCAGGAGCAGGCCGCGGGCGGCAAGGTACCGGGATACGCATTGGGTCATAGGCACACCTCTTGGCGGAAAGAACGGCGCCGGCGCCCATTGTACACGCGGGTACATCTCAAAGCAAACACGCCCCGACGGCCCCATTCGGCTCCCTTGCCGACTCGGCCGCTCAGGGCCGCCCCCCTTGGCTCACGCCCAGTCCGTCATGCTCCGGATTCCGAGCTCCAGCAGGTGGAGGGTGCCGGTCCGCATGTAATCTCGGACCGCTGCGAAGTACGTGGTCCAGAACACGAGGTCGTGGACCGGGCCGGCAGGAAGTGCACTGGCCAGCCGGACCAGCCTCTCGGCAGCGCCAGACCGCATCCCCAGCAGGGCCAGCTTCTGGAGCCGCTCGATGCGGGCCGCCTCGGGCGAAACCGCGGACGAGCGGGAGAAGAGCATCTCTCCGCCGGCCGGGTTGCGGGACAGGCGATCACCCAGCTCGGTCCCCGGATAGGGAGTGAACAACGTGCAGCGGGCAAGCCGGGTGCCGATCTCCCGGTTGAGGTGGATCGTCGCCATCGCGTCTTCGAGACGCTCGCCCGGAAGCACAAACATGTTGTAGGTGAGGAAGCGGACGCCGTGTTTCCGGAGCAGGGCACCGGCCCGACGCACCTGGTCGTTTCCGAGCGACTTGTTCAGCAGCGTCCTGCGGAGCCCCTCGTCCCCCGTCTCCACTCCGAAAGCGACACACCAGATGCCCGTCTCCCGAAGGAGCCGGACGAGCGATTCGTCGGTCAGCGCCTCGGCCGTGGCATTCAGGTTGTAGGGAATGTCGACCCGGCTGCGCCACAGGGGGAGCAGCTTCTCGAGCCAGCGGCGGTCACAGGTGAGCAGATCGTCCTCGAAGCTGGCCAGCTTCATGCCGAAGCGCTGCCGGACCGCCAGGGCCTCATCGACGACCGATTCGGGGGAGCGGTACCGGAGGAAACGGCCCTTGCCGCGGTACATGGTCCTGAGCTTGCGGTTGAAGCAGAAGGCGCAGTCGTGGGGGCAACCCCGGCTCACGATGAACGACTTGTAGGGGCTGTGGCGAAAGAAGCGGTGACTGCAGTAGTGGTCCCGGTCGGGCAGGGGGAGCGCGTCGAGGTCGTCGGCCAGCGGGGCGAGGGGGCCCAGTGCCACCTCGGGGCCGCCCGGGCCGTCGATCCGGCGGGCCAGGTTGGGAATCCCGTCCGGGGGGGCTCCCTGGAGGAGCGCGGTCAATCCGGGGGCAAGCTCCCGGTCGCACTCGCCGACAAAGGCATAGTCCACGGCCGGATCGAGCACCACGTCGGGGAAGTAGGTCACGTGCGGCCCGCCGAACAGAGTCCGCACCCCGGGGAACCTGTCCCGGACGGCCCTGGCCATGAGAAGGGCCCGCTCGTGCCAGCCGGTGGTGACCGAGAATGCGACGACATCGGGCTGCAGGTCGGCCACGAATGCGAGGAGGCGCCGGATGTTGCGTGTCAGGCGCAGGTGCACGCAGAAGCCTTCCCTCTCGAGGTGCGGAATGAGGGCCATGATCCCGTGCTTCTCGACCCACAGCCCGTCAACGAACAGGATCGTGGGGAGGTGCGCCATGGTGCTCCTGCGGGCCTGGCCGGGTGACTTCACGTGGGCCTCAAGCCCGGTTTCGGAACAGGGTGACGATCCGCCGGCAGATCTCCTCGGGGGTATGGAGCGAGCTGTCCAGCACGAGATCATAGAGGGTGGTATCCTCGAGGTCGAAACCGTAGAACTCGATGAAGCGGTGGCGCTCGTCCGCTTCCCGCTCTGCGGACAGGCGCATGGCCTCCACGAGATCGTGACCGTCGCGGCCGGAAACCCGCTTCATCCGGACTTGCAGCGGGGCAAGGAGGCACACCTTGACTGCGGGAATCCCGGCCCGGTTCACCATGAAGCCGGCCAGTCTCCCTTCGAGCAGGATCCCGCCGCGGCGGGCGATGGCCACCTGGCGGTCGTCCAGCTCCAGGTCTATCGCCGGGTTCTCGTTGGCGAGCTTGCCGAATTCGTTCAGCGTCAGCCCGCGCTCGTTGGCCATTTCCCGGAAGATTGCCCCGGTGTTCACGTAGGTCAGGCCGGTTTCGGCGGCCACGAGCCGGGCCGCAGTCGTCGTTCCGGAGCCGGGGGGACCGGAAAGGGTCACCACGGAGCAGGGCAGACCGGTCATTTCATCTTCTCCAGCAGCGAATGGACGTTGCGCGTCGATTCACACGGCTCGATGACGTGGGAGGACCAGAGATCCGCAAAATGGAGCAGGAGGGTCAGCGGCTGCTCCCGGTTCTTGACCGCCCGGTTGTCCGGCACGTACTGGCCGTCATGGTAGCAGATGGCCTGGGCCTCCTCGTCGGTCAGCGGTATGTGCCGGGCGCACATGTACAGGCTGCGCACCGCGATCCCCATGGTGACGAGCTCCTTGTTTTCCTCGTAGGTCAGCAGGCCGTTCTGCTCCCGGGCGACGCGATAGTGCGGCTGCCCTTCCGACCCCACCTTGCCGAGGTCGTGGAAGAGTCCGACGATGACGCAAGTCTCGTCCTTGTACTCGGGGGACAGCGTGTCCCTCAGGTCGAGCAGCGTCCGGGTGGTCAACAGGCTGTGCGCCACGAGCCCCCCGGGCACGTTCATGTGGTGGCTGATCGATGCCGGGCACGTCAGCCAGTTCGTTTTCCGCTCCAGGAAGTAGAGAAACTCCTCCACCTGGGACTTCCGACCCTTCACCAGCTTCAACAGGCCATCGTACCGATGCGACAACTTCATCTCACCGCTCCTGCCCGCCCACCCAATCCCCAAGCGAGCAGAAGAACATACACCGGACAGGCCCGAAATGCCAGCGCGACTTTCTCCTGTGTGCGGATTTTGTACCTTGCATATTTCCCGGCGGTTGAGTAGAAATGGCGCAAAGCAAGTCGGCCGTCTCCCCCTGTGGTTCGCGGGGCTGGAATACTCGCCGGTTTGTTGCCATACTGGTCGTGTGAACGGAGAGGCCCGGCAAATGTTGACCCGTTTGGCAGTTACCTGGCTGGCCGCAATGCTCGCCCTGGCCCCGGGCAAGGTCCTGGCTCTGTGCGAAGAGGGATCTGACCAGGACCAGGATGGGGTTTGCGACGGCGTGGACAACTGCCCGCTCGAGGCCAACCCGCTCCAGGAAGACAACGACCTGGATGACACTGGGGATGCCTGCGATTCCGACGATGACAACGATGGTATCGACGATGCGGATGACAACTGCCCCCTGGCCTCGAACCCGGACCAGAAGGACAACGACGTGGACGGAGTCGGCGACGTCTGTGACCCGGACGACGACAATGACGGCATAGACGACCCGGATGACAACTGCCCCCTGGCCTCGAACCCGGACCAGAAGGACAACGATGGAGACGATTCCGGCGACTTCTGTGATCCCGATGACGACAATGATGGCATCCCCGATGTCTCGGACAACTGCCCTCTCCAGGCCAATCCGGGGCAGGAGGATCTGGACGGGGACACCATAGGTAACATCTGTGACCCCGATGACGACGCGGATGGAATTCCCGACGCCACGGACAACTGTCCTCTGCAGGCCAACCCCGGACAGCAGGATCTCGACAAGGACGGGTCCGGAGATGCCTGCGACCTCGATGACGACGAAGATGGCGTGCCCGATGCCTCGGACAACTGCCCGACCGTGTTCAACACGGCCCAGAAAGACCTCGACGGGGACGGCACGGGGGACGCGTGCGACCACGACAAGGACGGGGACTCCGTACCCGAAGACGGCAACCTCTCCGGCGTCGCGGGGGACGTGAAGTGTGCGGACAAACAGACCGCAGATTGCGACGACAACTGCCCCCTCACATCCAACCCTGACCAGGGAGACCTGGATCACGACGGCATCGGCGACGCGTGCGACGCGGATTCGGATGCAGACGGCGACGGTGTCCAGGACCCCGAAGACAACTGCCCCCAGCTCTTCAATCCGGGACAACAGGATCTCGACGGCGACGGGCTCGGAAACCCGTGCGACGAGGACCGCGACGGCGACGGGTTGCTCGACGTGTCCGACAACTGCCCGGATCTTTTCAACCCGCTCCAGACGGATACCGACGCAGACAAAGCCGGCGATTCCTGCGACCCCGATGACGACGCGGACGGCGTCCCGGACAACCAGGACAACTGCCCGCTCATCGCCAACGTGCTCCAGGGGGACAACGACTCGGACTCCCTGGGAGATGCCTGCGACCCCGATGACGACAACGACGGTGTTACCGACAAAGCGGACAACTGCCCCCTCGCTGCCAACCCGGACCAGGCCGACTTCGACAAAGACAAGGCCGGCGACCCTTGCGACCCCGACGACGACCAGGACCTGGTGCCCGACACCCAGGACAACTGCCACTGGATCCTCAATCCGAACCAGGAAGACCTCGACAAGGATGGAATCGGGGATGCCTGCGATCCCGACGACGACAACGATGGAGTGGCCGATACCGCTGACAACTGCCCCGTGACCAGCAACCCGGCCCAGGCCGACTTCGACAAAGACGGGGCCGGAGATGCCTGCGACCCCGACGACGACGGCGACGGTGTAGCCGATTCCACCGACAACTGCCACTGGATCGCCAATCCGGACCAGGCCGACAGCGAGAAGGACGCTGTCGGAGATGCCTGCGACGAAGATGACGACAACGACGGGTTCGTGGATGCAGAGGACAACTGCCCATGGGATTCAAACCCCTTCCAGTCCAACAACGATGCGGACGCGTTCGGAGACGCCTGCGACGAAGACGACGACAACGACGGGTTCGTGGATGCAGAGGACAACTGCCCCCTGGAACCCAACCCCTCTCAGGCCGACCTCGACGCCGACGGTATCGGCGACGACTGCGACCCCTGGTCCGATGCCGACGGAGACGGCCTTGCCGACGCCGAGGACAATTGCCCGCTCGTGGTCAACCCGCTCCAGGAAAACATCGATCAGGACTCGATGGGTGATGCCTGCGACACGGACGATGACGGCGACACGGTCCTCGACGTGGCCGACAACTGCCCCAAGATCCCCAACCCCACCCAGCCGGACCTGGACAAGGACGGGTTCGGGGATGCGTGCGATCCCGACATCGACGGCGATGCGTTCCCCAACGCTCTCGACAACTGCCCCCTCTGGCCCAATCCCGACCAGAAGGATACCGATGGCAACGGCATCGGTGATGCATGCTCCCTCGATGCGGACGGCGACGGAATCCCCGACCCGGACGACAACTGCCCCCTGAGTCCCAACCCGGGCCAGGAAGACAACGAAAAGGACGGCAACGGCGACATCTGCGATGCGGACGACGACAACGACACGATCCCCGACCTCGTCGACAACTGCCCGCTCGTCTCGAACTTTCCCCAGGAAGATTCCGACCTGGACGGCCTCGGAAACGTGTGCGACGGTGACGACGACGGCGACGGCCACGACGACGGCGACGACAACTGTCCCTTGACCGCAAACCCTTCCCAGGAGGACGTGGACCTGGACGGCATCGGAGACGCTTGCGATCCGCTCGTCGACCAGGACATGGACGGGATCGCCGATTCCCTGGACAACTGCATCACGACGCCCAATCCAACCCAGAAGGACGTCGACAAGGACGGGATCGGAGATCTGTGTGATCCCCTGGTCGACCAGGATGACGATGGTGTCGCGGACGTTGACGACAACTGCCTCCTTGTGCCCAACCCGGGCCAGGAGGACATCGACCTGGACGGCATCGGGGATGCCTGCGACTCGGTCCTGGACCAGGACGGCGACGGCCACGACGATGCCAGCGACAACTGCCCGGTCATCGCCAATCCGGGACAGGAAGACCTTGACGGTGACGGCGACGGCGACGTGTGCGACGACGATGACGACGGCGACGGCCACGACGATGCCAGCGACAACTGCCCCATGAAGGCCAATGCCGGGCAGGAGGATCTCGACGGCGACGGCGACGGCGACGTGTGCGACGACGATGACGACGGCGACGGCCACGACGACGCCGACGACAACTGCCCCATGACGGCCAATGCC
>Ga0233425_10004986_pt1 | contig 21561 bp, 16 predicted proteins | sample Watercolumn_Towu_2_FD_181712 | JGI IMG/M metagenome (GOLD analysis project Ga0233425, IMG submission 181712) | Freshwater microbial communities from Lake Towuti, South Sulawesi, Indonesia - Watercolumn_Towuti2014_140_MG | ecosystem: Environmental > Aquatic > Freshwater > Lake | place...
AACGAGAGTCGACTTGCCCGCGCCATTGGGGCCGATGATCCCGATCAGTTGACCGCCGGTCAGGTCGGCCGTGATCCCGCTGACTACCTCCCTGCCATCCAGGGCCAGCACCAGGTTGCGGAGAGAAATCATCACCATGTGCGGTGCTCCGGGGGAAGAGGGACGATGGCAACCGACATATTCAGAATGGCCGCCACCCTGCCCGGTTCAGCTTGTAGTCCGTTGGCAACAAGCGGACCAGCATTGCGCTTCGGGCGATGGCTGCGGCCATCACACGACACGGACATTCTCCTGCCAGGCGGCGCGATCCTGCCACCCTCGCCGCTCCAGTTCCGGCCGGTCGTCGTCGGCCTCCGCATATCCCAGGCACAGCAGGCCGACAAATGTCCAGGCCGGCGGGGCTCCGAGCAGCGTGGCTATCTGATCGGGGCGCACGATCGAGACCCAGCCCAAGCCGATTCCGCGCGCCCGCGCTGCGAGCCAAAGCGTGTGGATTGAAAGGACGACCGAATAGCGCAAGGCCTCAGGCATGGTGACAGCCCCCAAGCGACGGCCACGCTCGCCCTCTTCATCGCAGAAGGCCGCCAGGATTTCAGGTGCCTCGCGCAGCCCATGAAGCTTGAGCGCGGCATAGCGGTCCCGCACGAGCGGGTCGCAATATCGCTGGCCCGCTTTGGCGACCTCTTCATCGGCATGGTCGGCCAGCGCGGCACGCAAGCTTGCGGACCGGACACGCACATAGCGCCAGGGCTGGGCATTGCCCACCGAGGGCGCCAGCTGGGCAAGACGGAGAAGATCGGCAACCACCGGCTCGGACAAAGGCGCGTCACGAAAATGCCGTACGTCGCGCCGCCAACGCAGCAACGATTCCAGCGCGTCGGGAAGCTCCGGCGGCCATAGCTCGGGCATGGTCAATCTCCGATGCAGGGCTGAGCGCTCACGCGGCTTGGTCCTCGAGGCGGAAAGCGCTCTCTGAACGTCGCGGCGAACATCGCGACCAAGACGGTTTCCGGCATCATCTTTCCCCGGCGTCGTCAACGACTTGCGGGGCACGCCGCAGCAAACGGTGGAACCCGTCCATGCGACGACCAGCCGTCTTCCCCGGGCAGGCGCCAGCGCCTTGGGAAGAACAGGCCGCGCGGCCCCGACCGCACTGCTTCGTCGCTCAGACGGAGAGAAAACCGTGCCGTGGCCATCCCCTGGACCAGGCAAGAGCGACCGAGCGCCGGCAGGTCTCCTGGCTCACGGGTCACGGCATGATGCGCGGCCTTCCCAGTCGCCTTGCGGCATCCAGTGGCCTGCGCCTTCCGGGGAAGACGCGCTGCGCATCGCGCTCGCCGCTTACAGTTGCAGGGACAGCCGCGGACTCGGAAGGGCGCGCCTTCCTCACCGCGTTCCCATTTTAAGCCCGTTCGGGCACCGGCGCGATCTGTAGAGCCCCGCGCAAGAGGCGGGGTTCGGTGAGCCTCATAGGAGATGCACGCTCGATTGCCAAGCGCGCGTGCCGGCCGGGATCAGGCGGAAAGCTGCGCCAGTTGTGCGCGAACCGCGTCAATCGCTTCGGCCGCGCGCGCGCCATCGGGACCGCCACCCTGCGCCATGTCGGGTCGGCCACCGCCACCCTGCCCGCCCAGAGCCGCCACCGCGGTCTTGACGAGATCGACGGCGCTCACCCGCTCGACCAGATCGGCGGTCACCCCGGCGGCAACGCTCGCGCGGCCTTCGTTGACGGCCACGATCATCGAAACGCCCGAGCCGAGACTCGCCTTGGCATCGTCGACCAGCCCGCGCAGGCCCTTCGGGTCGAGCCCCTCGACATGCTGCGCAAGGAAGGCGACGCCACCGACCGTCTCGGGGCCCGCCGCCTCGGCCTTGCCGCCGCCGCCCAGCGCGAGCGCCTTTTTGGCGTCGGCCAGTTCGCGTTCGAGCCGGCGGCGTTCTTCTACCAGTGCGGCAATGCGCGCCGGGACCTCGTCGGGCGAGGTCTTGAGCGCGGCAGCTGCCTCCTTGAGCTTCTCGTCGCGCTGGGTGAACCACTGGCGTGCGCTCTCGGCTGTCAGTGCTTCGATACGGCGCACACCGCTCGACACAGCGCTCTCGCCGACGATCTTGAACAGGGCGATATCGCCGAGCGCGGTGACATGGGTGCCGCCACAGAGCTCGACCGAGTAATTTTTGCCCGGCGTGTCCGCACCGAGCGCGCCCATCGACAAGACACGAACCTCATCGCCATATTTCTCACCGAACAGCGCCATGGCGCCCGCCTCGATCGCGGCGTCGGGGGTCATCAGCCGGGTGGTAACCTCTTCATTCTCGCGGATGTGGCGGTTCACTTCGGCCTCGACCGCAGCGATATCTTGCGGGGTCAGCGCCTTGGGGTGCGAGAAGTCGAAGCGCAGGCGGTCGGCCGCGACGAGGCTGCCCTTCTGCGTGACATGGCCGCCCAGGCGGTTGCGCAATGCGGCGTGCAGCAGGTGCGTCGCCGAGTGGTTGGCGCGGATACGCGAGCGGCGCTCACCATCAACCGACAGATGCAGCGCGGCGCCGACCTTGACGCTGCCCGACAGAATGCGACCGCGATGGGCATGGAGCCGGCCCAGCGGCTTGGCCGTATCTTCGACCGCGATTTCCAGACCGTCGTCGCCGGTGATCGTGCCGGCGTCGCCCATCTGGCCGCCGCTTTCACCATAAAAAGGCGTCTGGTTGGTGATCAGCACGACCTCGTCGCCGGCAGCCGCAGCATCGGTCCGCTGGCCGTCCTTGACGATCGCCAGCAGCTGGCCATCGCCTTCCTCGCTGACATAGCCTGTGAACTCGGTGCCGCCGAACTCCTCGGCGATGTCGAACCAGACTTCGTCTGACGCCTTCTCGCCCGAACCCTTCCATGCGGCGCGGGCAGCCGCCTTCTGCTCGGCCATCGAGATGTCGAAGCCGCTGCGATCGACCGACAGGTCCTGAGCCCGCAGGGCATCCTCTGTCAGGTCGTAGGGGAAGCCAAAGGTGTCATAGAGCTTGAAGGCGACCTCACCGGACAGCACGTCGCCGGCCTTCATCCCCGCAGTCGCCTCGTCGAGCAGCTTGAGCCCGTTCGCCAGCGTCTGGCGGAAACGGGTTTCCTCCAGCTTCAGCGTTTCCTCGATCAGCGGCTGCGCGCGGACCAGTTCGGGATAGGCGGCGCCCATCTCGGCGACGAGGCTCGGCACCAGGCGGTGCATCAGCGGCTCGGCCGCGCCCAGCAGATGGGCATGGCGCATCGCGCGGCGCATGATCCGGCGCAGCACATAGCCGCGCCCTTCGTTCGCGGGCAGCACGCCATCGGCCACAAGGAAGCCGGAAGCGCGTAGGTGGTCGGCGATAACGCGGTGCGACGCCTTGAAGTCGCCATCGGTCGCACTCTTCGTGAGTTCGCCCGAAGCGGCGATCAGTGCCTTGAACGTGTCGGTGTCATAATTGTCGTGAACGCCCTGCATCACGGCGGCGATGCGCTCCAGCCCCATGCCGGTGTCGATCGACGGCTTGGGCAAGTCGATCCGGGTTTCTTTGTCGACCTGCTCATATTGCATGAAGACGAGGTTCCAGATCTCGACGAAGCGATCGCCGTCCTCGTTCGGGCTGCCCGGAGGTCCGCCGAAGATATGGTCGCCATGGTCGTAGAAGATTTCGGAGCAAGGGCCGCAGGGGCCGGTGTCACCCATCGACCAGAAATTGTCCGAGGTCGGGATTCGGATGATCCGGCTTTCGGGCATGCCGATCTTCTTCCACAGCCCGAACGCCTCGTCGTCGGTGTGGTAGACGGTCACGGTCAGCCGGTCCGGCGAGATGCCCCAGGTGCCTGTGATGAGGTTCCAGGCCAGCGAGATCGCCCGCTCCTTGAAATAATCCCCGAACGAAAAATTGCCGAGCATCTCGAAGAAGGTGTGATGCCGCGCGGTATAGCCGACATTGTCGAGATCATTGTGCTTGCCACCGGCGCGAACGCATTTCTGCGACGAGGTGGCGGTGGTGTAGCCGCGCTTTTCCAGCCCGGTGAAGACGTTCTTGAACGGCACCATGCCCGCGTTGGTGAACATCAGCGTCGGGTCATTGTGCGGCACCAGCGGCGCCGACGGCACCAGTTCATGTCCCTCCCGCGCGAAATGATCGAGGAAGGAGCGGCGGATGTCGTTGGTCGAGGTCATGCCAGCGACTTAGGCGAGAGCAAGCCGCTTCTCAAGCGGTGATGGTGCTTTCGCGGGATCTCGATATTGCTATCCCGGATTGCGTCTCGCGGTTGGATCAGCGTGTGATCGCTCGGCATTCGAGGCTGCCTCTTCCAGCCATCCGCGCTCGCGCAGATAGGCGATGCGGTTGCGCGCCACCGGAACCCGCAATCCGTTGGTGAGCAGCAGCACGACCGACCGGCCTTCCCGCTCCCACCGGACGACAGCGCGACGACGGACCCACCACGAGCGGTGAACCTGTAGCCCGCGATCCTCGTCGAGCGACGCCACCACGTCCCGCAATACGGCATGGTGCAGATAGGACCGGCCAGGAAGATGGATGCGGACATGATGGTCCTCCATCTGCAGGCAGAGGGCGAGTTCGAGCAGGTGATCGGGCACCCCGGCGAAGCGTCCGGCGGCCGCTGCTTCGGACGGGTGATCCCGCCCGCTCATGCCCGCCTGCGCATCCTGAGCCAGTATCGAAGGCTTGCTTGCCCGCCAGGACGGCTGCCAAAACGATGGCCCTTTTCTTCCCATCTCGACCCAGGTCAACGCGGCCATGGCAGGCAAGGCGACCATGATCGTGAGGCCATACCAGTCGAACATCGTCATGGCGGCAGCCCGCCTCGGCCAGAATATGTAGGTCTGGATCGCGCCGAGGACGGCCAGCGGAATGCTGGTTACGATGACGGCGACGAAGAAGCAGAAAAGCGGCGGAAACCCACGACGTCGTCCAGCGTCCAGCGCCGCTACCATGGCCGGCCATAGCAGGAGCGTGCCGATCCAGAACAGACCGGTCCAGTAAGCCATCCGCCGGAATACATCCGACGCGTAGCTCCCAAAGGGGCCGAGCAGACCAAATTCGAGTCCGGCAAGCGTCGCCCAGCCCAGGACGCTGGCCCACCGTTCGGGCCGCTTGAGAAGGTCGCTCGATTCCACGGCGCATCTTTGCTGCAAAGCCCGGGCTATCGACAAGGGCTTTGCCGTACCGTTCGCCAGTTCGCCCTCTCGCCCATTCACGAAGCCGCGCTCGTCGTCTCGCGGTGAGGATATCAATCACCATCCCAACCAGGGTTTTCCAAGGAAGAAGGCGGGGCATGTTGCAGCAGGTGCGGAAGTTGATGCGGCGTCGTGAGGATCGAACGGCGGGGCGGCTCAACATGCTGCTGACCCTGATCAACGAACGGCTTGCTTCAGAATTCCGGCCGACTGTGACCTATGTCGGCAATAACCGCGTGCTTGTCGGAACGCGCGTGGGCGACCGCACGATCGCCTATTATGTCGAAGCCGACGACCGGCTACTGAGCCCGTGGTTCATCGTCACGGGCCAGTTCGAAACCGAGGTGACCAACTATCTGCTGCGACATCTGCGCGCCGACAGCCACTGCCTCGATGTCGGCACCAACTTCGGCTATTATAGCTGTCTTATGGCGCGCTTCTGTCCGGCGGGACGGGTGCTCGGCATCGAAGCCGATCGCCATGTCGCCGAGCTGGCCCGCGACAATCTGTTCATCAACGGCTTGCATGAGATAGGCGACGTCATCTGGGCCGCCGCTTGTGACCGCGATGAAGAGATCACGCTCTATCGGCGCATGTCGCGGTCCGGGAACACCAGCATCGTGGATGTCGGCGAGCATTTTACGACCCATATGGGCGAACAGCCGGTGCAACCCTTCACCGTCCGGGGTCGCAAGATCGATGACCTTGCCGAAAGGCTCGACGGGCGAGTGGACTTCATCAAGATCGACGTCGAAGGAGCCGAGCCCCTTGCACTACGAGGCGCCGCCAATGTCATCAGAGACAACCCCATTCTCTCGATCGTGATGGAATGGTCCCCAGGCCAGATCGCAGCCGCCGGATTCGATGTGGCCGAATTCGTCGACGAGATTGACGCGCGCGGACTGCAGGTTTTCATTCTCGAGCGGCATGCGGAGCGACCGCTGCACATCTCCAAGCTCACAAGCCTGCCTTATCAGGCCGCGATCATATTGAAGAGAGCGGGAGCCCGATGACGGGGTTCGCGCGACATGGATCAGGCATAGGCATAGGGGCCGCCCTTCTCCAGCGCCGCAACATAAGCAGGGCGCTGGTGGATCTTGTCGAGCCATTCGCAGATATTGGGACGGCGTCCATCGAGCTTGAGCCGCTGGCGCGCTGCTTCCAGCGGGAAGCTCATCATGATGTCGGCCGCTGAGAATTCGTCGCCCGCGAACCAGCTGCGACGAACGAGTTCGCTCTCGACATAGTCGATATGCGTCATCGCCATGCCGGTGACGATCTTGCGTGCGGGCCAGCCAAAGGGCCCCATGCGGTCGATTACCAGCTTGAGCAGCAGCGGCGGCATCAACGACCCTTCCGCATAGTCGAGGAAATAACGCCAGCGCAGCGCGCCGTCGGCATCGTCGGGCGGCCCCAGCCTGCCATGAGCGAGAGCGACGAGATATTCGGCGATGGTTGCCGTTTCAGCGACGACCCGTCCGTCATGTTCGACCACGGGCGATTTGCCGAGAGGGTGGATCGCCCTGAGCTCCGGCGGCGCGAGCATCGTTTTGCGGTCACGCTCGTAGCGTTTGACCTGATAATCGAGCGCCAACTCCTCCAGCAACCACAGCACGCGCTGGGAGCGGGAGTTTTCGAGATGATGGACGACAATGGTCAAGGCACGGCTCCCGCGATGCGGCCCGGCTCCGAGCCGTCAGTCCGGCTCGTTCACATAGACCGCCATCTCGTTACCGGAAGGTTCGCGGAAGTGGAAGCGGCGACCGCCCGGGAAGGCGAAGATCGGTCGCGTCACCACGCCCCCCGCAGCTTCCACAGCGGCCAGGCTGGTCTCGAGATCGTCCACCTCGACGACTGGCAACGGGGCTGCGGGGGCATCATCGCCATAGCCGTTGAGGCCGAGATCGCTCGTGCCGCCCGCCCCCGCCGCGACGGTACCGGCATAAGCCGGCCCGAAGTCGGTCAGCGACCAGCCGAACGCAGCCTCGAAGAAGCGCTTGCTCTCGGAAACCGAGGCGGCGGGCAGTTCGACATAGTTCAGCCGAGCAACCATAGCGCGCGACCCTTCGCTCAGATGTCGTCGTCTTCGGACGGGCCGGCCATCAATGCCTCGCCGACACCCTCGGCATTGCCACGGATCGCGGCCTCGAGCTTGGCGGCCAGTTCGGGATTCTCGCGCAGATAATTTTTTGCATTTTCCCGGCCCTGGCCGATGCGAATAGAATCATAGCTGAACCAGGCGCCCGATTTCTCGACCAGCCCGCCTTTGACGCCCAGGTCGAGAAGTTCGCCGACCTTCGACACGCCCTCGCCATACATGATGTCGAACTCGACCTGCTTGAACGGCGGGGCGACCTTGTTCTTGACGACCTTGACGCGCGTCGCATTGCCGACGACATCCTCACGATCCTTGATCGCGCCGGTACGGCGAATGTCGAGGCGTACCGACGCATAGAATTTCAGCGCATTGCCGCCCGTGGTTGTTTCGGGCGAACCATACATGACGCCGATCTTCATGCGGATCTGGTTGATGAAGATGACGAGGCAGCGCGAGCGGCTGATCGAGCCGGTGATCTTGCGCAGCGCCTGACTCATCAGGCGCGCCTGGAGGCCGACATGGCTGTCGCCCATCTCGCCCTCGATTTCGGCCCGGGGCACGAGTGCGGCGACCGAGTCGATGACCAGCACGTCGATCGCGTTGGAGCGGACCAGCGTGTCGGCGATCTCAAGCGCCTGCTCGCCCGTATCGGGCTGCGAGACAACCAGATCGTCGATATTGACGCCGACCTTCTTCGCGTAGACGGGATCGAGCGCATGCTCCGCATCGATGAAGGCTGCCGTTCCGCCCATCTTCTGCGCCTCGGCAATGGCATGCAGCGCCAGCGTGGTCTTGCCCGAACTTTCCGGCCCGAAAATCTCGACGATACGTCCGCGCGGAAGGCCTCCGATGCCGAGTGCGATGTCGAGTCCCAGAGACCCGGTCGAGATCGCCTCGACCTGCATGGCCTCCCGGCTGCCGAGCTTCATCGCCGAGCCCTTGCCGAAGGCGCGATCGATCTGCGCCAGCGCGGCTTCAAGGGCCTTCTGCCTGTCCATATTAGCTGCTTCCTTCTCGGATCCGATGAGCTTCAACTGCGCCGACATTGTGCGTTCTCCCCTCGTAGAGCGGGCCATCCGAAACCTCAAACTCGAAGTTACGTACCGCAGATGTTCCCACGGAACAAGAGGAGAACTTTCTCAATTTGTTCTTGTGCGGCGATCAGCTCCTGACGTGATCGGCGAGTGCCTCGCGTGCGGCCTGACAGATCTGTTGAACCGAAAAAGGCTTCGGCAGGAAGCCGATATTGTCGATGTCGATCGACTTGCGCAGTTGCTCCTCGGCATAGCCCGACATGAAAATGATGGGCAGGTCCGGTCGTTTCTCACGCGCGGCTCGCGCCATGGTCGGTCCGTCCATCGTCGGCATCACGACGTCCGAGATTACGAGATCGATCTGCTGCATCCGGTCGTCCAGGACCTCCAAGCCTTCCTCGCCATTGGTTGCCGTGAGGATCTTGTAGCCCTGTCGGACCAACGCGCGTTCAGCGACTGCGCGCACCATGGCTTCGTCCTCGACCAGAAGGATCGTGCCAGTCCCCCACAATTCGGTGCTGACCTCCTTGACCGGAGCCCGCGCAGCGGCGGTCCCTGCCGGGGCCTGGTGGACGGGAAGATAGATCACGAAGCTCGTCCCTCGGCCGATTTCGCTCTCCGCAAAGATGAAACCGCCCGTCTGCTTGACGATGCCGTAGACGGTCGAAAGGCCAAGTCCGGTACCTTTGCCCACCTCTTTGGTGGTGAAGAAGGGTTCGAAGATCTTGTTGAGATTGTCGGTCGGAATGCCGGTGCCGGTGTCGGTCACCCGGAGTGCCGTATATTCGGTCACGGGCATTATCTCGATGCCCAGGGCCCGTACATCGCTCTGCGATACACCATAGGTCTGGATCGAGAGCGTTCCCCCGTCCGGCATCGCGTCGCGCGCGTTGACCGCCAGGTTGACGATCACCTGCTCGAGCTGTCCCGGGTCGGCGCGCACGGTTCCGAGATTGCGGCCATGCGTCACTTCGAGGCGGATCGTTTCGCCCAGCAGGCGCTTGAGCAGGTTGCTGATCTCCGAAATAATGTCCGGAATCTGGAGGATCTGGGGACGCAGCGTCTGCTGGCGCGAGAATGCCAGCAGCTGGCGGGTCAGGGCCGCCGCCCGGTTCGAATTCTGCTTGATCTGCTGAATATCGTCATAGTCGCTGTCGCCCGGAATGTGGCGCATCGACATCAGGTCGCAATGGCCGATGATCGCGGTAAGAATGTTGTTGAAGTCGTGGGCGACGCCACCGGCGAGCTGGCCGACCGCCTGCATCTTCATCGCCTGCGCCACCTGCCGCTTGAGCTTCGATTCCTCGCTATTGTCCTTGAGGCTGAGCAGCACCGAGGCCGTCGCGCCGAGGCCCTTTGCGGCGGCGATGGTCAGCGAGACATTCTCTTCCGACCGTGCCTTGAGGCGGACCGACAGGTCGCTCGCCGATCCGCGCCCGGCCGAGAAACGCCGTACGGCATCCGAGACCGCGGCCTTGTCCTCCTCGACCACCAAGTCGCTTGGATAGATCACGGTCGCGTCCGGTCCCAGCCCAGCCGCCCGGCGAAAGGCCGAGTTCATGAACGCCACCCGACCATCGCGCTCGGCAAGGGCCAGGCCGATCGGCAACATGCCCAGCAAGGCGTGCAATTCCCCGGTCGCATAGCTGCGATTCTCGGAGGCGGCGGAGGCGTCGTCCAACATCAGGAAGAGCGTGGCCTTCATCGCGCCCTGATCGCCGAGCGGTATCTGGATGAGTCGGATGGGGTCGGCCGACGCCGGCTCCGCAGCCAGGCGGATCACGTCGCCGTCACTGCGCAGCAGGTCGGCAAAGGCCCAGCCCGATATCGGGGCCTCGGCAGAGCCGAGCGCCCGTCGCAGGAACACTTTGTTGGCGATCAGGCCCACGCCGTTGCCGTCGACCAGTGCGGCCATTACGCCCGAACTGCCGACGCGGCGCCCGACGTCGCTGCTCAGCAACCGCATGACATCGCCGATCATGTCGAACCGGCCGGAGCGTCGAAACCGCCACACAAGATGGTCGTCAGTACTCCCGGCCCGCCGAATGACGACGTCGATCAGACCCCGGTCGCTCGCCAGGTCCGAGATGCGCGCCTGGCCGTCGCGCCGCGCAGCCACTGCGGCCGCCGCGAGCTGCTTACGCGCCTCCTCGTCCAGCGGCAGCGACGGAGGTGTCGGCAGGCCAGCGAACCAGCTCTCGAAATGGCCATTCGCGCAGACAAGCTCGCCACGGCCGCCGGTGACCGCGATGGCGGCATCGGCATCCTCTACGATCCCCCGCAGCAGCGAGATGTCGATCTGGCGCAGCGGGCGCACATGGATCTGCGACCGCAGCATCGCCACGAACAGGATCATGCCGATGCCCAGGCAGAAGGCGAGCATGAACAGGCCAGCGATCATCAGATCGTCGGTCGCGCCCCAGATCATCCCGGCCATGCCGAGCGACGCCACCAGCGTCAGCAACAGAAGCAGCGCATTGAACAGCAGGCGGCCCGATCCGGCGGAAATGGGCTTGGCGGGGAACAAGGTCGACATGGCGCCTAGTTCCCCTGCCCCTCGCCCGCCGTCAAGCGGCGCTTACCAGATCCGGACCCGGTCCTGCGGCGACAAATGGAGCCGCTCGCCCGCTCCGACCTTGTAAGCCGAATAGAAGGGGTCGAGATTGCGCACCACCCAGGCGCGCTGGATCGACGGTGAATGCGGATCGGTCAGCAGGCGCTGGCGCAGATTCGCTTCCCGATAGTTGCGCCGCCATACCTGCGCCCAGCCCAGATAGAAGCGCTGGTCGCCCGTGAAGCCGTCGATCACCGGCGCCGGCTCACCCTTCAGCGACATCAGATAGGCTTCATGCGCTACGGTAAGACCTGCCAGATCGGCAATGTTCTCGCCGAGGGTCAGCGCCCCCTGCACATGCAACCCGGGCAGCGGCTCATAACCGTCATATTGCTTGACCAGGCGATCGGTCAGAGCGGTGAAGCGCTTGACGTCCTCGTCCGTCCACCAGTCGGACAGCCGGCCGTTCATGTCGTACTTCGCGCCCTGGTCATCGAAATGGTGGCTGATCTCGTGGCCGATGACCGCGCCGATGCCGCCATAGTTCACCGCCGGATCGGCGTGCGGATCGAAGAAGGGCGGCTGCAGGATCGCTGCCGGGAAGACGATCTCGTTCATTCCGAAATTCGCGTATGCATTGATTTCCATCGGCGTCATATGCCACTCGGTCCGATCGATCGGCTTGCCCAGCTTGTCGAGATTATGCTGCCATTCGAAGGCATTCCCCCGCATCGCATTGCCCAGCAGGTCGCCGCGCACGATCTTCAGCGCAGAATAATCGCGCCATTTGCTCGGATAGCCAATCTTCGGGGTGAAGGCGGCGAGCTTGGCCCGGGCCTTGACCTTGGTCTCCGGCGACATCCAGCTCAGGCCGTCGATCCGACGACCCATCGCCGAGATCACGTTGCGCACCAGTTCGTCGGCGGCCGCCTTCGTCTCGGGTGTGAAGTGCAGCTTCACATATTCCTGACCGAGATCCTCGCCGATCAGATTCTTGACGAGCGTCACGCCTCGTTTCCAGCGCTCGCTGTTCTGCGGCGTGCCCGACAATATCGTCTGGTTGAAGCCGAACTCCGCATCGACGAACGCCTTAGACAGATAGGGCGAATAGGCGTTGACCGTGGCGACGAGGAGATAGTCCTTGAGCACACCCAGCGGCGCGTCGGCGATCGCCTTGGCGGTCCCCGCAAAGGCACTGGGCTGTCCGACGAGAAACGCCTCCTGCGCATCGAGACCTGCCGCCTTCAGATAGGCTCCCCAGTCGAATCCGGGCGCCTTGGCGTCGAAATCCGCACGCAACCACTTGTTGTAAGTCTTGCTGCTGTCCCGGGAATCCACCTTCGTCCAATGTGCCTGGGCCAGTCCGGCTTCGAAAGCGACGATCCGCGCGGCGCGCTCCTCTGCCTGCTGCTCACCGGCGAGCGTCAGCAAGCGGGCGATATAAGCCTGATATTCGCCGCGCGTCTTGGTCAGCGCCGCGTCGTCCTTCAGATAATAGTCGCGGTCGGGCATGCCCAATCCCGCCTGGCGTAGAATCGCGATATAGGTCTCGGGATTCTTGTCGTCCTGATCGACATAGATCGCGAAGGGCGATGTCATGCCTTCCCGGACGAGTTCCCCCATCTTGGCGGCAAGAGCCGCTTTGTCGGGAAGCGCGGCGATGGAGTCCAGCACGGGACGGACCGGTGCGATCCCGGCCGCCTCGACTGCCTGCTCGTTCATGAAGCTCGCATAGAGATCGCCGATCCGCGAGCCGGGCGTCGCGGCTGCCTTTTCCAGAATGCTTCTGCTCCGGCTCATCGACAGCTCGTCGAGGACTGTGAACATGCCGAAATTGGACCGGTCTGCAGGGATCGGGGTATTCCGCGCCCAGGCGCCATTGGCATAAGCGTAGAAATCGTCTCCGGGCTTGACCGACCGGTCCATGCCCGCCGTGTCGAAGCCGAAGCTGCCATAGGTCGGCTTGCCGGTATCAGCCGCCCATGCGGCATGGGGCGCGCAGGCCAGAACGGTGCTGACCACCAGCGCGATCGCGAACTTTGTCATGAAATCCTCGGTGTATGATCTGACTATGACGGACGCTTACCATCAAGAGTGTCAGGATCAAACCTCCAGGCGAGCCGCCTCGTCGCGGTGACGCGCGCGCTGTTTCCATTTATGCGCGATCCAAGCCGTCCAAATGCAGCCCGAAAGCAGATAACCGATGGCCGCAGCCACGACGGAAATGACGAACAGACCGGTCACGAGCGCCGGCGCGGCTGCGGAAGCGAGCCAAGCGAGCCAGTCAGCCAGTGTCGCACCCTGGTTGATCATCACCATCACGGTCCCCACGTCCGCCGATGAATGAACGAAGCGGTTGCCGATGACGATCGACAGATAGAGGATGAAAGGTGTCGTCGCCGGATTGCTGAGGAAGGTCATCGCGACCGCGATCGGCACGTTCGCCCGGCACGGCAGTGCGAGCAGCGCCGCCCCGATGATCTGGAGACCCGGGATCATCAGGAAAATCCCGACAATCAGCCCGAGCGCTACGCCTCGCGGCACCGACCTGCGGGTGAAACGCCATAACGCCGGCTCGAGCACGCGATGTGCGAACGGCCGAAGCCAGCGGACCTGCTCGAGCGATTCCCGCGTCGGCGCGTTTTTCCGCCACCAGTTGCCGATCCGGTCGAACATCCCCCGGGCCGGCCTCAGCCGCGATCGCGCAGCAGGCGTTGCTGCTCGCGCTTCCAGTCGCGGGCCTTCTCGGTATCGCGCTTGTCGTGAAGCTTCTTGCCCTTGGCGAGCGCAAGCTCGACCTTCGCCCGCCCGCGACCATTGAAGTAGATCGATAGCGGTATCAGGGTCATGCCCTCGCGCGACACGGCGTTCCGCATCTTCTCGATCTCGCGCTCGTGCAGCAGCAATTTGCGAGGGCGCTTTGGCTCATGGTTGAACCGGTTGCCATGGCTGAACTCGGGAACATTCGAGTTGACCAGCCATACCTGACCGTCCTTGACCTCGGCATAGCTCTCGGCGATCGAGCCCTCGCCGAAGCGGAGCGACTTGACCTCGGTCCCCGTGAGCGCGACGCCGGCCTCGAAAAATTCGTCGAGAAAATAGTCGAAGCGCGCCCGCCGGTTCTCGGCGACCACCTTCTTCTTTTCGAACTCTACTGGACGCGGTCGGGCCATAAATCTCATTCTACCCGCTGTGGACGGGCCTTATCGAGGAAGATGATCGGGCCGCCGGAAGAACCAGCCGGATCATCGCTGTTGTAAAGTAGGCATACGAAGCCCGGCCGCAAGCTATTCGCGAAGCCCCCTGGACTTAGAGGGCTCCCGCGTGCCGCAGCGCCGCATCGACAGCAGCACGGCTCGCTTCGGACGGCCAGGTCATGGGCATGCGAAGCTCTGCGGGGAAATCCGGATAGGTGCGGCTGAGCGCATATTTGACCGGCCCCGGCGACGCATCTGTGAATAGCGCGGCATGCAGCGGGAACAGCTTGTCCTGGAGCGCGAGGGCCTCCTTCCACCGGTCTTCGAGACAGGCTGCCTGAAACTGCGCGCACAAACCGGGCAGGACGTTGGCGGTAACCGAGATGCAGCCCCGCCCACCCATCGCCATGAATCCCAACGACATATCGTCATTGCCGGAAAGTTGGCAGAAATCGGGCCCGCAATGAAGCCGCTGCGCCGACACTCGCTCGACCTTGCCGCTGGCGTCCTTGATCCCGACGATACCGGGCAGCTCGGACAGTTTCCCCAACGTTTCCGGCATGATGTCGGTCACCGTGCGGGCAGGAACGTTGTAGACCACGATCGGCAGGCTGCAATGCTCGGCCAGATAGCGATAGTGGAGCAGGATGCCGTCCTGATTTGGGCGGTTATAATAAGGCAGCACGACCAGCGCCGCATCGGCACCGGCAGCCTGCGCCGATTTCATATGCTCGAGCGCCACGAGCGTGTCGTTGGACCCGCAGCCCGCGATCACCGGTACCCGCCCCCGCGCCTGCTCGATGCAGACACGGACAACGTGGTTGTGCTCCTCGATCGACATCGTGGCGCTCTCGCCGGTTGTGCCGCAGGGCACCAGAGCGCTCGATCCCTCCGCAATCTGCCAGTCGACGAAGGCGCGAAAAAGCTTCTCGTCGAACGTCCCGTCGCGAAATGGCGTCACCAAGGCTGGAATCGACCCGCTGAACATCACGCACTCCCTTCACCTCGGAACCCGCGCCCGCCATAGTGGCCCGATGACGTCCATCCGAGAAACGACAGCGCCCCATAGGTTCGCCCCCCCTCACCTGTCCAGACGCTCGCGCCGCCTTTTTCTGAGCGTTGCGCTGTTGGCTTCCACTGCGGCGATTGCCGCGACCATCGCTCCCCAGCCCGCACCGCCACCCGCGACGCCGTCGCCGGTGCAAAGCGCACCGGCCTGGCGCGATGATATCCTGCGAGGGGTCATCGCCGAGTGGCGCCGCCTCCAACAGAGCGATTCCCTGCCATTCCGCGACTATGCCGCCTTTCTGATGGCGCATCCGGGATGGCCGGGCGAAAGCGCGATGCGCCGTGCCGCAGAGCGGCGGATCGATGCCGGCGGCTTCGATCCCGGTTATCTGATCAACTTCTTCACCCGCTTTCCCCCGCTGACCGCTGCCGGTCAGGCGCGCTATGCCGAAGCGCTTGCGGCGACCGGCCGCATGGCTGAGGCACGGCGCAACGCCGCGGCGGCCTGGGTGACCAAGGGACTCACGCAGGAAGACGAGGCCCGGCTGACCGCGCGCTTCGGGTCGAGCATGACCGCCGCCGACCATGACCGGAGGATGGAACGACTTCTGCTCGATCGCGCCACGACGCCTGCTGCTCGACAGCTGGCGAACACCTCGCCCGCAAAGCGGCAACTTTACACCGCGCGGCTCGCACTGGTGCGGCAGGATGGCGACGTGCAGGCGCAGATCGACGCCGCTGGCGATGCTGTCAACCACGATCCCGGTTTCATGATCGAACGCGCACGCTATCTGCGCGACAAGGGCGACAGCATGGCGGCCCGAATCTGGCTCGCCCAGTCACGCAATTTGGCGTCCGCGCCCTTCGACACCGCCTATTTCCTCGACAACCTGCTCAGCTTTGCCCAGGCGGCCCGCGCCGACAGTCAGTTCGATCTGGCGCTGGCCATCGCAAAGCATGCCGAGCAGGCCTTTCCGCCCGGCACGCGAATCCGCGACCGCCCTTTTGCCGAGCGCGACGATTATACCAGCCTGATGTGGTTGGCGGGTACCGTCGCGATGGAAAAGCTCGGCCGCTTCGACGATGCGGTCACGATGTTCGACCGCTACTCGCGCGCAGCACAGACGCCAGGTACGCAGACCAAAGGCTGGTACTGGGCGGGGCGCGCGGCCGAACGCGGCGGCAAGCCCGATTGGGCGCGCAGCTATCTCGCACAGGCCGCCGTTCACGTCGATCAATTTTACGGCCAGCTCGCCACCGAACGCCTGGGCCGCGAGATCGCGCTACCGCCTGAACCGCCCAAGGCGACCGTTTCAGATCAGGCGCGCGCCAGCTTCGAGGCCAGCGAAGTCGTAAGAGCCGCTCGTCTGCTGGGCCGCTCGGGAGAGTGGAAGGATCAGACACAGTTCGTGAGGCTCATCGCCAACAATGCGTCCAGCGATGCAGACCATATTCTCGCCGGCGACCTGGCGCGATCGATCGGGCGCCCCGATCTGGGCGTCATGGTATCGCGCAACGCCCGGACCAGCGGCACGCCTGACCCGCTGCGCATCGGCTTTCCCGAAGTCCCGGTCCCCGAGGCGATGCGGGATCACTGGACGCTGATCCACGCGATCGGTCGTCAGGAGAGCCAGTTCGATCGCGAAGCGACCAGCAGGACCGGTGCGCGCGGTATCATGCAGCTGATGCCCGCTACCGCGCGCGAGCAGGCGGGACGCATGGGGCTGCCTTACGATCCCGCCCGACTGGGCGAGGTCGGCTATAACGTCACGATCGGCTCGGCCTTCTTCGATCGGATGCTCAACTATTATGGCGGCAATTATGTGCTGGCGGTCGCCAGCTACAATGCCGGCCCCGGCAATGTGAACAAGTTCATCCGCGCCAATGGCGATCCGCGCCTGCCCGGTGTCGATGTTGTCGACTGGATCGAAGCGATTCCCTTCGCCGAAACGCGAGGCTATGTGCAGAAAGTGCTGGAGAATGCGGTCGTGTACGATCTGCTGAACCCGGCACGCGCGCGGGGCTCTAACAAAAATCGTCTGTCGACCTATCTCGGCAAGGTGAAACCAGGCTGATCGTCACCTGCTTTCTTTCTTTTTATTTCCGCCAAGTCCTTGACGGAACTGGAACAATATCCGCGGCGTTGAGCGCGCAAGCGGGGGCTGGAAACATGCCGTATCCATAAAGCCGCAAAACCTCTTGTGCGTCGCAACAAAGCGATGCACCATCCACCTGTTCGATGCGAACAATAACGGAGCTATATGGCAGGGACAGGCGCTTTCGACGAGATCCGCGGCACTCCGGGCGACCCGGCAGGACGACCCGAGTTCGCAGAATTATTGCAATGGATAGAGGATACACCCGCTAGCGAACTCGATCGGAGACAAAAGGCCGCCGAAGCTGCCTTCCGACAACTTGGCATTACCTTCGCCGTTTATGGCGAAGACGAGTCCGCCGAGCGCATCATTCCCTTCGATATCGTACCGCGCATCTTCACCGCCCGCGAATGGGCCAATCTCTCCGAAGGGCTCGTCCAGAGAGTCGAGGCGATCAACGCCTTCCTCGCCGACATTTACGGCCCGCGAAAGATCCTCGCCGACAAGATCGTCCCTGAGGAACTCATCCTCTCAAATCCTCAATTCCGTCCGATGCTCGCCGGAGCCAAGCCGCCGCATGGGGTGTTCGCCCATATATGCGGCATCGATCTGGTGCGCACCGGACCCGATGACTTCTGGGTGCTCGAGGACAACGCGCGTACGCCGTCGGGCGTTTCCTACATGCTCGAAAATCGGGAGGCGATGCTGCGGCTCTGCCCCGAACTGTTCGAGCAGTTCAAGGTCGCGCCGATCGATTCCTATCCTGATGCGTTGCTCGAAACGCTCCAGTCGGTTTCGCCACGCAATCAGGGCGCCGGTGCGACCTGCGTCCTGCTGACGCCGGGCCATTACAATTCGGCCTTCTACGAGCACAGCTTCCTCGCGGATTCGATGGGGATCGAACTGGTCGAGGCGGCCGATCTCGAGGTCGACGACGACAAGGTCTGGATGCGCACGATCGAAGGGCGCGTTCAGGTCGATGTGATCTATCGCCGCATCGACGACGACTATCTTGATCCGCTGGTCTTCCGCCCGGATTCGCTGCTGGGCGTCCCCGGGATCGTTGCCGCCTACATGGCTGGCAATGTCGCGCTGGTGAATGCGCCGGGGACCGGCATCGCCGACGACAAGGCAATCTACAGCTACATGCCCGAGATCGTCCGCTATTATTCGGGTGGTGATGCCAAGCTGCCGAACGTCGAGACCTATCGCTGCCGCGAGCCCGACGCACTGCGCTACACGCTCGACAATCTCGACAAGCTGGTGGTCAAGCTGGTCGACGGGTCCGGCGGCTATGGCATGCTGGTCGGCCCGACTGCGACGAAATCGCAAATCGAAGAGTTCCGCGCGGCGCTGGTCGCCGAACCGCAGCGCTATATCGCGCAACCAACGCTTGCTCTGTCGACGGTTCCGACCCTGACCGATGCCGGCGTGGCGCCGCGGCACGTCGACTTCCGCCCGTTCGTTCTGTCGGGCGCCAAGGGCGTCACCATCACGCCCGGCGGTCTGACCCGCGTGGCCTTGCGCGAGGGATCGCTCGTGGTGAATTCCAGCCAAGGCGGGGGCACCAAGGACAGCCTCATCCTGACCGGCCCGGAGGTGCGCGCCTGATGCTCTCGCGTACCGCCAACTCGCTTTACTGGATCGGCCGCTATGTCGAGCGCGCCGAGTTCACCGCCAAGCTGATCGAGGCGACGATCCGGCTGGATGCGCTCTCCGCCCGCCCCGCCGGCCAGGGCGCCTGGGACAGCGCCCTGCTCGTTGCAGCCGCCGACCAGGATTTCGCCCTGACCGGAGAGACCCGCACCCCGCTGGCGATCAGCCGCTATCTGACACTGTCGCCGGACAACGCCAATTCGGTCCGCTCTTGCCTCGATGCCGCACGCAGCAATGCCAAGTCGGTGCGGACCGCGCTCAGCCGCGATGCCTGGGAAGCGATCAACCGCGCCTGGCTCGGCCTGCGCGGTCGCGCCTCGACTGGGGGAAGTCAGGCGACGCTCAGCCTCGTCGAGCAGATCCGCGCTGAGACGCGCGGCTTCGAGGGTGCCCTGCACCGGATGCTGCGCAACGAAGCCTATGCCTTCATCGGCCTCGGCGCGGCGATGGAGCGGGCGGACAACACCGCCCGGCTGATCGACGTCAAATATCACCTGCTCCTGCCCGAGGGCGAGAAGGTGGGCGGTCCGATCGACCGCGACCAGTGGACGACGATCCTCCACACCGTGTCGGCCGTCACTGCCTATCGCTGGCTCTACAGCGAGGGACTAAAGCCTTGGCTCGTGGCGGAGCTGCTCTGCCTTCGTCGGGAATTACCGCGCTCGCTTGTCGCTTCGTCGGAGGAGGCGATCGGTCACCTCAACGCGATCGGCAAGCGCACCGGCCTCCAGGGAGAGGCGGATCGTCTCGCACGTGTCCGCCACAACGCCCTCGAGCGCACGTCGATCGACGCCATCTTCAACCAGGGCCTGCACGAATGGCTGACCGCGTTCATCCGGGAAAATACGCGGATCCACCATGCCGTCGGTCAACAGTTCCGGTTCTCCTGACATGCGCCTGTTGATCCAGCATCAGACCGAATATCGTTTCACCATTCCGCAGTCGCGCGTGGTGCAGATGCTGCGCATGACCCCGACGAGCCATGTCGGGCAGAATATCGTCAACTGGCATATCGACGTCGACTGCGACGCACGGTTGAAGCATTCGCGCGATGGCTTCGGCAACGTGGTCTCGATGCTCTATCTGGCCGGGCCGATCGAGCGTATCGGGATGCGGGTATCGGGCGAGGTTCTCACCGAGGATCGCGCGGGAGTCGTGGCAGGCACAGCGGAGACGTTGCCTGCGGCCGTGTTTCGGCGTCCCACCGAACTGACCAAAGCGCCTGAGGCCCTGGTCGATCTTGCTGATCGGTACAGTCGCTCGGCGGGCGACGATCTCGCGCGCGCCCATGCGCTCAATTCGGCGGTCGCAGGGCTGTTCCGGTGCAACTTCCAGCGCAGCACCGAGGTTCGGCCGGTCGCCGAAATCCTGGAAGCGGGGCATGGCTGCAGCATGGACCTGGCCCATGTGCTGGTTTCGGTCGCACGAGAGGCCGGTTTCGCTGCCCGCTTCGTCACGGGCTACATCTATCGGGAGGACCCGGACCCGCAACATCGTCATGCGCCACATTTCTGGGCGGAAGTCGACGTTCCGGGGTTTGGGTGGATCGGCTTCGATCCCGCCAACGATATGTGTCCCAACGACCGTTACGTCCGGGTCGCCAAAGGCCTGGACTTTCGCGATGCGGCGCCAATTTCGGGTGCGCGTATCGGCGGCGGACACGAAGTGATGAACGTCGGCGTCGACGTCAGCATGTCACAGGCACAATATCATAGCTGATCCATGGACGCCGTGCCGCGGCGTCCCTATTTGCGTCCGTGCAACGGAACGAAGGTTGATGGCGCGATGAAACTGGTACGGGGGCTCTGGGCCTTGCTCGTGGGGATCAAGGACGCGCTCGTCCTGGTCGCCATGCTGCTGTTCTTCGGCACGCTGGCCTTCGCTCTGTCGATGAAGCCGAACAGTGCCCTCCCCTCCTCCGGCGCACTGGTGCTCGATCTCGCGGGCAGCCTGGTCGAACAGCCGTCGGAGACCGACACCCTGTCGCTGCTCTCGGGCGGCAACAGCCTCGTCCGCGAAACCCGCCTCCGCGATGTCGAACGTGCACTGGCCGCCGCATCTCGTTCGACCAGCGTCAAGGCGGTGGTGCTCGACCTAGACGGATTCCTCGGCGCCGAACCCGCCACGCTCGCGGCGGCCGCTGCCGCGATCGACAAGGTTCGCGCGGGCGGAAAGCCGGTCTTCGCATATGCGACGGCTTATGCCGATGACGGCTACCGCCTTGCCGCCCACGCGACCGAGATCTGGCTGGATCCGCTCGGTGCCGTCGCCATCGCGGGCCCCGGCGGCTCGCAACCCTATTATAAGGGGTTGATGGACAAGCTTGGCATCACCGCCAAGATCTATCGCGTCGGCACGTACAAGGCCGCCGTCGAGCCTTTCATGCGCAACGACCAATCGCCCGAGGCGCGCGAGGCAAGCCAAGCGCTGTACGGCGCTATCTGGGCCGAGTGGCAGGCCGATGTCCGTAAGGCGCGGCCCAAGGCGCGCATCGCCGATTACATCGCCCGCCCCACCGCGCTGATCGGGGCATCGGGCGGCTCGATGTCGAAAGCTGCCCTCGACAATGGGTTGATCGACAAGCTGGGCGATCGCAACGCCTTTCGTTCGCGCATCGCGGCAATTGCGGGCGAGGATAGCAGCAACCTGCCGAACGGCTTCAAGACGATCGACTTCGATCGTTTCGTGTCCTCCAATCCCGAACGGTCGAGCGGAAC
>Ga0233425_10004987_pt1 | contig 21558 bp, 25 predicted proteins | sample Watercolumn_Towu_2_FD_181712 | JGI IMG/M metagenome (GOLD analysis project Ga0233425, IMG submission 181712) | Freshwater microbial communities from Lake Towuti, South Sulawesi, Indonesia - Watercolumn_Towuti2014_140_MG | ecosystem: Environmental > Aquatic > Freshwater > Lake | place...
ATTGACGTCATAAACAGGGCGCATAAAAGGGAGTTTTTTGAATCTATAGAAAAGTTAAGGGAAATAAGAGAATTGAGAAATACCATTGCGCATGAATGTGTGCAAGAAGGTTTAGCCGATACCTTTGCCGATGTGTTAAGCTTTACGCCCGAACTTTTTATTATCGCAACACAGATAAAAAATTATTGCAAAAAATATGAAGCGAAAGATTAAACTATTAAATTATCACTCAAAATGACAAGAGATGGACAAAAAAAGAGATTTATTGAATGACCCAAGACTGATATCTGCCCAGTGTACTTCACTGACACCTGTGGAAACAATTCATAAGAATACATGGTTTACAGTACGCAATAGGAAAGGATACTTTACTATAGAGTACAATATGCCGCAGGTGCTTATTCTGCCGATTGTTGATAATAAAGCCATAGTTATGGTCAGGGTTAACAGGCCCGTTGTGGCGGATGTCACCCTTGAGTTGCCTGCCGGAGGCGCTAATGAAAATGAATTGCCAGTTGAAGCTGCTGCCAGGGAAATGGCTGAAGAAACGGGGATTGTAATTTCTGAACTGAATAGATTCAAAATGCTGCCTCCTCTTATACACATGCCGCGTAGTCCTGTTCTTCCTTATATTTTTCAAATTAATCTTATATGGCAGGAATTTGACTTAAGAGGAGCTCATGACCATGAGATTGTTGCCGTTGAGTGTTTTTCATTTGATGATTTACTGAAAAAAATTGCAGAAGGTGAGATTTATATAGGTCTTCAAATTGCGATTATTGTTAGATATTTCATACAAAATCAAATTATTAAAAAATGAAACACAAAGAAATACAGATATGAAAATGGATTTAGAAATAGAGAAATTAAGGGAAAAAGCTGCATGGGTTCGCAAACAGGTATTAGAGATGATTGTTTCCGCTAATAAAGGTCACATTGGCGGTGCTTTTTCATGTACAGATATCTTGGTTGCTCTTTACTACAGTGGTTTCCTTCGTTTTAACCCTCAAAATCCGAAATTGGTTGAACGCGATAGATTTATCATGAGTAAAGGACATTCAGGCATTGCCTTATATGTAATTTTGGCCGACTTAGGATTCTTTCCGCTTTCAGAGTTAGATACATTTTGTAAGAATAATAGCATGCTGGGGGGACATCCTGATAGAAATATTCCGGGAATAGAGGCCGATACTGGTTCTTTGGGGCAGGGACTTGGCATTGGCGCAGGGTTGGCATTAAGTGCAAAGATGGATAAAAAAAATTTTATGACTGTTGTTTTACTCGGTGATGGTGAGTGCTATGAAGGTTCAGTATGGGAAGCAGCTATGTTTGCAGGACATCACAAGCTTAGCAACCTGATAGCTATTGTAGATCGCAATCAACAGTGTGCCACAGATTTTACCGAAAATTGTAATCATCTTGATCCATTCAGTGATAAATGGCGTGCCTTTAACTGGGAAGTTAGAGAAGTTAACGGCCATTCTTTTAAAGAATTGCTTAGTGCCATGAGAGATGTAAGAGAAAGGGATTCGGGATGGCCTTTAGCAATAATCGCGCATACCATAAAAGGGAAAGGTGTGTCATTTATGGAGGGTAACATAGAATCACATCATGGAGTTCCAAAAGGGGAGAGGTTGGAAATTGCGCGGAAGGAGCTTGCCGAAGGTAATTGATCGCATGAATAATCAGTCAAATACCGATATCAGGGACGCGTTTTTTGATCAGTTATATGATATAGCTGTAAAGGATAGGAATGTTATTTTCATGACAGCCGATATGGGGGCGATGAGTCTTGAGAAGTTTAAGAAGAATCTCCCCGGTCAATATATTAACGTTGGGATATCCGAGCAGAACCTTGTAAGCGTTGCAGCCGGTCTGGCGCTAACCGGCAAGAAAGTTTTTGCCTATGCAATAACCTCCTTTATTACGCAAAGGTGCTACGAGCAGATAAGGGTTGGTTTATGCGGGATGAACCTGCCGGTTGCAATTATAGGGTCGGGGCCTGGTATTACTTACAATAGCGATGGCCCTACGCATCATGCAATTGAGGATGTTGCCATTATGAGAGTGTTGCCGAATCTCACGATACTTAGTCCTTGTGATGCAGTGTCCGCCTCTTTTGCCGCAAAAAATTCGTATGAGAGCAACAGGCCAGTTTATGTAAGGCTTGACAAAGGCAAGCTGCCTCCAGTATATAAAAATACCGATGATTTGTCGGGAGGGCTTTCTTTTTTAATGTCCGGTGAAGATGTAGCAATAGTTACAACGGGAGTAATGGCGCACAATGCCCTGATAATAGCCGATAAATTAAAGGAACATTCGATAAACGCCTCTGTTTTAAATATCTTCAGAATAAAGCCTATAAACGAGTCAATACTGCTTGATAAGATCGGGAAAGTAAAATTGATAGTTACAATTGAAGAGCATTTTATTGATGGAGGGATCGGTAGTATTGTATCGGAAATAGTTGCTGGGAAAGGATTGTCTGTGCCTGTGATGCGTCTGGGAATTACCGATAAAAAACTTGATAGATATGGTGACAGGGAATGGATGCACGGATTTTATGGTTTGGACGTAGCGGCAGTAAAAAGGGCTATTTCTTATTGGTTTGATTGTAATAATAGGGTTGTCAACGCTGAAAAATTAGGGGAGGAAAGTTTGAATCTGGCAACAGAAGAGTTTGCCGATTTATTGGGAATAGATACAGAAGAAATACCGGAGAATTGTAAAGGAATAATATCAAAATGTGATTTTACGTATAGGAAGCTTGATCCGGGGAGACAGGAACAAACGCTCCTTGAAGTGCTTAAAAGGCTGGATACAGGAACATTCTCAGTTACAGGAGATAAAACACGTTGGGAAAGGGGGTGGGGGGAGAATCTTCGCAATTTTATTCAGAAAGGGGAAGATTTCAAAGAGCTGGTGCCAAAATATATTCGGCCCAATCAACTCATAAGGCTTTGGGGTAATTATATTTTACCTAACGACAACAATTTTGAGCTTAACTGGTATACCGTATTTAGGCTGTGGTTTTTTCAAAAATACTTGAAAAATGTTACCTCTGTATATGAATTTGGTTGTGGTTCTGGCTATAACCTTCCTATTCTTGCTGAACTCTTTCCGCACATGGAACTCCATGGTTTAGACTGGATTAACGCATCTTGTGAGATTGTGGACAGACTTGCTATGAAAATGAAAATAAAAATGAATGGCCATTTGTTTGATATGTTTTCTCCTGATGAGGCTTTGGATTTTAATGATAACAGTGCGGTTTTGACTATGGGGGGGTTGGAACAGTTAGGGAATAATTTTGAACCGTTTTTACAGTATCTTTTAAGAAAATCCCCTTTGATTTGTGTCCATATGGAGCCGTTTTTAGAATTATATAATGAGAATAGTCTGTTTGATTATGTAGCCATAAAATTTCATAAGATTCGGCAATATCTTGGGAACTTTATCAGCCGATTAAGACAGTTGGAGGTAGAAGATAAGATAGAAATAATAAAAATTCACAGGGTGTCATTAGGAAGTTTTTTCCATGAAGGATACTCTTATGCTGTATGGAGGCCAAAGAGCAAGAAAGTTTTATGATATATAAAACACTTGGAAAATCAGCAGCTAAGGTTTCAGCCATTGGTCAGGGATGCATGGGGATTGGCGGGTATCTGATATGTGATTCTAATAATGATGAAAAATATAGGTATGCACTTAAAATGGGCATAGACCTTGGCATGACTTTTATAGATACGGCCGAAGGATACGGGGCTGGACATTCTGAAGAATTGGTGGGGGAGGCGGTCAGAGGCATTAGGGATAAGGTATTTGTCGCTACAAAGGTTTCACCGGAAAACCTTTCGTATGATTCAGTAATAAAGGCTGCTGAAGGAAGTCTGAAAAGATTAAATACAGACTATATTGATTTGTATCAAATACATTGGCCAAACCCGAGCATTCCGATATTAGAGACGATGAAGGCAATGGAGCGTCTTATTCATGACGGAAAAATCAGGCATATTGGCGTCAGTAATTTTTCAATACGCGAAGCAAAGGAGACGTCTGAGGCATTGGCCTCACATGAGATTGATTCGATTCAGGTTGAATATAATCTCTTTGATCGAACCATCGAGGAACATATTTTACAGTATTGCGAGCAGAAGAACATAACTACTATTGCATACAGTCCTCTCGATCAGGGACGAGTCGGAAGCGGTGGGAGGCAAACAAAAGAACTTCATTCTATTGCTGAAAAATATAATAAGACTATCGCGCAGATTACACTTAACTGGCTTATCTCGCATCCTACGGTTATTGCAATTCCAAAGGCATCCGGAGAAAAACATGTCAGGGAAAATGCCGGTGCTGCTGATTTTCAGCTTAGCGAAGAAGATTTTAAAAGGATAAGTCGTCTTTTTGAAAGTAAATATGTTTTTGTGTCTGTTGACAGGATTAAAGTCAGTACCGAAGGCGAGGGCAATAGGAAGGTATACCAAACGGTAGAAGATGCTGTGGCAAATCCTCTTGGTTTTGTCCCGAGTCCTTCGGATTTGGCGCGGAGCCTGAAGCATGGCGATTTTTTAAAGCCGGTTCGTTTGATACCGACAAAGGATACTTCCGGTCAGTATGATTATGATTTAATAGAAGGCAGGATTAGATACTGGGCATGGGTTATCGCACATGACGGAAAGTCTCCTATCCCCGCATATATCAGAAATAAATAAGACATTCCCACAGGGAGGGAAATAATGAAGAAAAATCAAATTGGAATTAAAACTTACAGCAGTTCGGAAGAGTTTGCAGTTAGATCGGGTTTCTTCAAGCATTTTAAAAACTGTCCGATCCCGGATGAGCAGCTGTTTTCAAATCTGGGGCTTTTCCTGAATTCCAAGAACCTTGCGCGACTTTTGTTTCTGGACCATCTTTATCAGCAGATTATCGATGTACAGGGAGTTATTGTGGAATTTGGCACCAGATGGGGGCAGAATTTGGCAGTTTTTTCAGCCTTGCGGGGTATTTATGAGCCGTTTAATCGCCATCGGAAGCTTGTCGGATTCGATACATTCAAGGGGTTTCTATCAATAACAGATAAAGATGGTAAATCAGATATGATGAAAAAGGGAGAACTTGCCGTTACAAAGAATTATGAAAATTATCTCTCAAAAGTTTTGGAGTTTCAGGAAAAAGATAATCCTTTGGGACATATCAGAAAGTATGAATTACGTGCGGGGAATGCCGTTGTTGAAATTGATAAATATCTCAAAGAACACCCCGAGACAATTATCTCGCTTGCCTATTTTGATTTTGATCTTTATGAACCGACAAAAAAGTGTTTGGAAGCTATCAGGCCACACCTAGTCAAAGGTAGTGTATTAGGCTTTGATGAATTAAATGATATTGATTCTCCGGGTGAGACGGTTGCTTTGATGGAATCCTTTGGGCTTAATAATATCAGATTAAAACGCTATCGTTATGCTTCAAGAGTGTCGTATTTTATACTTGAATGATATTTAACTACCACAGAGCTTAGAAGATGATAAAAGATGAAGTCTTAAAATATTTTAAAATAAGCGTGCTGTTATTACCGGTGGCACCGGTCTTATCGGAAGACAAATCGTGAATATCTTGTGCGATGCGGAAGCACATGTAGAGACAGTTTCTTTGGATAAGATAAACATCCATGCTAAAAAAGCTGAACATATTTATGGCGACCTTACCAATTTTGAATTTTGCAAAGAAATTACTAAAGATATGGATTTTGTCTTTCATGTGGCTGGAATAAAAGGCTCTAATTACTTTTAAAACTTGACTCATTTCCCTTGTGGGTTGGTTTATGAGGCAATATAAAATAATTGTGGAAAAGCACACTGACGGATATGTCGCATACCCATTAGGTCTTAAAGGGGTTATAGTAGGGCAAGGAGATACCTGTGAAGAAGCCCTTTCGGATATTAAATCTGCGATTCGTTTCCATATCGAAACATTTGGTGCAGAAGTGCTTGAGGTTGAGCCACCTATTCTTGAGGCATTTGTTACTGAAGCTGAAATATCGGCATAATGCCGAAGTTTCCTGTCGATACTTCAAAACAGAGGGTAATAAAGACACAAGAGATTTTAGGTTTTAGAATTGTCCGAGAAAGAGAACATATCTCGATGGAAAGTATAAATCCGGATAGAACAAAAACACCGCTCACTATGCCTAACCATTCGAAAATAAAAGCTTCAACACTGAGGACAATCTGCACACAAGCAGGTATTTCAAGGGATAATTTTCTTTCAGCATATGACAAAACTTAAGAATTTATTTTGATTTTGATAACTGTGTGCATAACAGACTTTTTGATGATCAGGGCAATGAGAGGGTCAACATAAAATGAAAAATTCACCTCGCAGCGAAAATAATGAAAGGAGGAGGGAGGAATGAAATTACATGAAAGGATAGAAGTTAACCCGGAAATTATGTTTGGGAATCCTATAATTAAAAGTACTCGTATTACTGTGGAACACATACTCCGTAAATTAGGAGGTGGTATGACTCCTGATGAAATTATCAAAGACCATCCTCATCTAAAAAAAGAAGACATATTTGCCGCTGAAGAGTTTGCTGCCGACTACCTGGCCAGAGAAGAGGTCGTTTTTTTTAATAAACGTCCATGAAATTTCTTGCTGATGAATGTTGCGATGCCGGCGTAGTGTCTTTTTTGAGAAAGGATGGACATGATGTCCTATATATCATGGAATCTGGGCAAGGGGTATTAGATGAAAGCATTCTCCAAAAGGCATTTGTTGAAAATCGTATTTAATAACTGAAGATAAAGATTTTGGCGAACTTGTCTGCTCTTTAAAGAAACCAATTAAGGGAGTTGTTTTAATACGAATTGATGTGCATAAAAGACACTTAAAATGGCCTTGCTTAAAGAGGTTGATAAATGACCATAGTTCAAAATTAGAGGGGTATTTTGTAGTGGTTGAGGTTGGAAAATTTCGCTTTAGAGACTTATCTCAGGATAATACGGCAATATAAGAGGTAGTTTCTTTTTTCATGGGAAAGTTAGATTATGAGACAATATAAGGTTAAATAATGATAAATGTGAATGTTTTAAAAAGTTTTACAGGGAAAAACGTTGTAGTCACTGGAGGAACCGGTCTCATTGGAAGACAAATCGTGAACATCTTATGCGATGCGGAAGCACATGTAGAGACAGTTTCTTTGGATAAGATAAACATCCATGCTAAAGCTGAACATATTTATGGCGACCTTACCAATTTTGAATTTTGCAAAGAAATTACTAAAGGCATGGATTTTGTCTTTCATGTGGCTGGAATAAAAGGCTCTATTGAAGTTACGAAGACGAAGCCTGCCAGTTTCTTTGTCCCCCTCCTGATGTTTAATACAAACATGCTTGAGGCGTGCAGGATAAATAAGGTTAAAAAAGTGGTTTATACCAGTTCTATCGGAGCATACTCAAGCGCAGAAGTTTTTAAGGAATCGGAGAATCTTGAGGGCCCGCCAATGGATATGTATCCGGGTTGGGCAAAGCGGATGGCAGAGATGCAGATTCAGGCATATAAAATTCAATATAATCTGGATAATTTTGCTGTAGTTCGGCCATGCAATGTGTATGGGCCCGGAGATAACTTCGACCCGGAAAATGCGATGGTAATTCCTTCCTTAATGTATCGCATTTACCACAAAGAAAACCCGGTAAAAATATGGGGAGATGGAACAGCTATCAGAGATTTTGCATACAGTAAAGATGTTGCTGAGGGGGTAATCCTTGCGCTTTACCATGGGACTAAATCGAATTTTGTGAATTTGGGAAGTGGCAGTGGCGTATCAGTTAAGGAATTGGTTGAAACGCTTGGAAGGTTCCTTGATTTCAAATATGTGTTTGATACTTCAAAACCTTCGGGTTTCCCCAAAAGGGTTATGGATATATCCTTGGCCAGAAAACTATTGGATTACAATCCAACCACTTCCTTGTTAGATGGGTTAAAAGAGACGTGGAATTGGTATATAAAAAATCAGGGTGAATACCTTAAAAAGAAAAATTATTTTAAGGAATAGAACACTTATTCAACGAATCAATACAGATAAAATATTTTTGTTCACGGAACACACTGAATACGCAGTGTATCAAATGTTTAAAGAGGCCTTTGCCTTATGAATGAAGTCCTTTTCAACAAAGTTCAGCGGTTAAGGGAAGAGGTTAAATATTTAATTGATAATAAACCTGCTTTCCTTTCGACATTAAAGTCTTCTATTGCGACAAAAAAAATTGTCGAACGTTCTGTATATCTTTGCGCTGAAATAGTTCTTGATATTGCAGACCTCCTTATTATTAAAAAGGGCTATCCAAAGGCTTCTTCTTACAGCGATTCGATATACAAGCTTGGGGATTTCCACATTATTCCTGAAGATTTTGCCAATAGATTTGTATATGTTGCGGGTTTGCGAAACTTTCTTGCTCATGATTATCAGAAGGATACCATTCCGGAATTGGAAAAATTTCTCCTGCATGGCATCAAAGATGTTGAGTCCTTTATTGAAGCTATAAAAAATCAGGTATGAAAGATATTTTTCGATGTTTGAATGCAATACTCGACAACCAGCCATCGGTAGTCTTTGCGTATCTCTTTGGATCAAGAGCCAAGGGTTATGCAAATGAGAAGAGTGATTGGGATATCGCCGTGTATTTTTTGGAACCGACAGAGAATTTGGGGATGTGGCCGGCATTTGAACTTGAAGCAAAATTATCAAGAGCCATTGATTCGACGGTTCAAATCACTACGCTAAATTCCTCTGTCTCTCCTGTTTTTGGTTTTAAAATAGTAAGCGAGGGAATTCTCCTGACAGATAAAAATGAACATCTTAGAATAGATTTCGAAAGCAAGGTGTTAAGGTGTTATTACGATTGGCAATACTTTTTAAAAAGACAAATGTTGGCGGAAAAATCAGTTCGGTTTTGAGAATGGCAGGAGAGAATGGCGGTTTATGAGGATTTGGATAAAGTGCATGTGATTTACGTTGTTGATATAGCAGATACTTTTTTAATTGAAAATGACGGGGCAGCCACGGTTGACTTTTAGTGTCTTCCGTATGTTTCGTGGGCATCTCTGGAGAGGTAGATTTAAATGACAGAAGTTTGTAAAACAAAACTAGAAGGTGTTCTTTTGATTAAACCGACATTTTTTGAAGATCACCGGGGTGAATATTTAGAGCTTTACAACGAAAAATTGTATAAATCAAGAGGTATAAATGTTCACTTTGTTGAGGATGATATTTCTATTGCAACAAAGAATGTGATTAAAGGAATTCATGGAGATACAGTAACCTGGAAATTGATATCGTGCTTATACGGTAAATTTTATCTTGTTGTGGTTAATTACGATAAAGAGTCTAAAGATTTTGGTAAATGGCAATCCTTTGTTTTGTCTGATGTAAATAAACATCAGGTACTGGTGCCGCCAAAACACGGGAACGGTCATTTGTGTTTAACTGAAAAGTCTATTTTTCATTATAAACAATCTGAATATTATGACCCTTCCCACCAATTTAGCATAATATGGAATGACCCCAAATTCAATATCTGGTGGCCAACAAAAAACCCGATTTTATCTCAGAGAGACGAGGTGGGACACTATGTTTGAGGGTAAAAATGTTTTGGTTGCAGGGGGTGCAGGCTTTGTTGGAGTAAATTTGATCAGCAGGCTTTTAACGTACGGAGTTAATATAAGGGCGACTATTCATAAAAAATCTCCTGTTATTGTTAATGATAAAATTGAGTATGTTTCCTGTGATTTACTGTATATGGAGGATTGCAGGAAGGTGGTGAGGGATATGGATTATGTCTTTTTGTGTGCTGCCAATACTGCTGGCGCAGCAGTCATGGCGTCCACTCCGCTTGTCCATGTTACACCTAATGTTATTATGAATTCTCAAATGTTAGAGGCTGCATATTTCGCAAAAGTGAAAAAATTTATATGGCTGAGCAGCAACGCAGCATATCCGCCGACAGGTGATAAACCGGTTAAGGAAGATGAGATGTTTAGCGGTGATCCATACGATACCTATTTTGGTGTGGGATGGATGAAACGCTATACGGAAATTCTCTGTAAACTATACTCCGAAAAGCTCAAAGATCGTATGGCAACTGTTGTTCTGAGACCGTCGAATATTTATGGACCGTACGACAAATTCGATCCATCCACCTCACATATGATGGCTGCTACGATCAGAAAAGTGGTAGAAAGGCAAAAACCCATCAAAGTATGGGGAACAGGGGGTGATGTTAGGGATTTGATATACATTGATGATTTTGTTGATGCTATGATACTGGCTACGGAAAGGGTCAATACCTATGACCCCATTAATATTGGCTATGGTAAGGGATACAGCGTTAAAGAAATCTTACAGATATGTTTGGAGATTGATGGTTATAATGATGCTGTAGTTGAGTATGATACGTCAAAACCGTCTATGATACCTGTAAGGAATATTGATGTGAAAAAAGCAGAGAAGGTTCTGGGGTTTATACCCAAAACCAGCTTGCAGGAGGGGATTCGCAAAACTATAAAGTGGTATAGAGCAAGTATATGAATCAGATTGAATTACTTAAAAAAAAGGCTGCATGGGTTAGACGAGAGACGTTAAAGATACATAAGATAGCACCGGGGATACGGTTGGCATCCGCTCTGTCATGTGTGGAGATATTGACAGTACTGTATTATGGCAAGGTGCTGAATTATAATCCAAAAGAAATTTACTCAGAATGGAGAGACAGGTTTATTATAAGCAAGGCGCATGGGTCAGTTTCTTTTTACCCTATTCTTGCCGATCTCGGCTATTTTGACAGGAAATATTTAGATATGGTGGGCAAACCAGGCTCTATTTTAGGAGATATTCCTGATTGTTCTATTCCAGGCTATGAAACTGTGAATGGTTCTTTGGGACATGGGGTTGGGGTGGCGTGTGGTATAGCATTAGCGCTAAGGAATAAAAACCGGAAAGAAAAAGTCTTTGTTCTTTTAGGTGATGGTGAATTGCACGAGGGGTCGGTTTGGGAGGCAATAATGTTTGCTGCACATCATTGTCTCAATAATTTGATACTTATAGTCGATAACAATAAAATATGTATGCTTGATTATTGTACCAATATCTTAAATTTAGAGCCGATTGATGAAAAGTTTAATGTATTTAAGTGGCGGCCTATAATTGTTGACGGTCATAATGTGGAGGAATTGTATAGTGTTTTGTCATCGTTAAAATCAGACGACAGTGTATATCCCAAGGTAGTCATTGCGAATACAATTAAAGGGAAAGGTGTTCCAAGACTAGAGACAGATTCCCTTTGCCACATTAAGGCATTAAATACAGAAGAAATTGATAAGTTGCTTTCAGGAATGGTGTAAAAATGGATTCTAAAGTGATGAGAGATGTTTTGATTGGTAAAATACATGAAAAAATGCTTACCGACGATACCATCTTCTTTCTTTCCGCTGATTTTGGTTCGCCTGCACTTGATAAGCTGAGGGCGGAATGTGGAAAGCGATTTATTAATGTGGGTATTGCAGAGCAGAATTTGATAAATATTGCGACTGGTTTGGCTTTAGAGGGATACACCGTTTATGCGTATGCAATAGCCCCTTTTTTAACAATGAGGGCTTATGAACAAACAAGAAACCTCGCTTTGCTTTCTCAGATCAGAGAAGTAAATATTAATTTAATCGGTGTGGGGGCTGGTTTAAGCTATGATGTAACCGGACCAACGCATCACTGCCTTGAAGATATTTGTATTATGCGTGTTTTACCAAATGTCGTGATTTTTTCTCCGAGTGATTATGTTGTTACAGAAAAATTTGTAGATTATTCTTTAAATGTTCGGTTGCCGAAGTATATACGATTGGATGGAAAAGTCCAACCGAGAATTTATAACAATGCTGAAAGAATTTCTATCGAACAAGGTTTTTTTGAATTGGAAAGTGGCGGTGAGGCCGTTATTGTTTCAACAGGTTATATGACACATAAAGCATTAAAGGTTACGGATGTATTGAAGAAGGATGGAGTAATTGTAGGGGTAATAGATATTTTTATGTTAAAACCTGTTAATGAGGTTTTACTTAGCAATGCTTTAAGAAAGTATTCATATATTTATACTATGGAAGAAGGTTTTATTAATAAGGGTGGGTTAGACAGTATCATTACAAATATTGTAAATAATTTAGAAATACCGACTAAACTAAGAAAGTTCGGATTTAGTGATAGATATGTATTTGAAGTGGGAAACAGGGATCATCTTTATATGGTAAACGGTTTAGATGGAAAAAATATTGTAAAAACAATTAAAAAAGATGTTATGAAAGGATATTCATGATTATAACAAGAACCCCTTTCAGAATTTCTTTTTTTGGTGGAGGGACTGACTACCCCCTATGGTACAGAGAAAATGGCGGTGCTGTTCTGAGTACTACCATCAACAAGTACTGTTATATTAGCTGCAGGTATCTTCCTCCTTTTTTTGATTTCAACTACAGAATAAGATATACCTTGCGTGAAGAGACCAAAACGATTGAGGAGATTAAACATCCTTCTGTCCGGGAATGTTTGCGATTCTTTGGGATAGAGAGGGGAATTGAAATGGTGCACACGAGTGATATACCAGCTATGTCAGGGATAGGGTCAAGCTCTGCGTTTACTGTAGGGTTTTTAAATGCTCTATATGCTTTGAAGGGTAAAATGGTTACAAAGAGACAACTTGCAAAAGAAGCGATTTGTATAGAACAAGATTTAATAAAAGAAAATGTTGGTTCTCAGGATCAGGTTGCGGCGTCATTTGGCGGTCTGAACAAAATAGAGTTTGGCGGTGACAAAGAATTTTATGCCTATCCCATTACTTTGTCGAAAAGGAAAATCGATTTACTACAAGGCCATCTCATGTTGTTTTTTACGGGATTTCCCCGAAATGCTTCTGATATAGCCCGTGAGCAGATAAAAAAAATTCCAGATAAGAAAAGAGAATTGCAGATTATGATGTTGATGGTAGAAGAAGCCATAAATACCCTTAATGGGGAATCGGATGATATTAGTGATTTCGGGAAACTTCTTCACGAATCATGGAAGATAAAAAGAGGGCTTACTGATCTGATTTCTACCAGCAGGATAGATGAAATTTACGAGGCTGCTATAAGTGCAGGTGCAATAGGCGGTAAATTATTAGGCGCTGGGGGAGGAGGTTTTATTCTTTTTTTTGTTCCGCCTGGGGCACAACCCTCTGTAAAAGAAAAGTTAAAAAATCTCTTATACGTGCCGTTTTATTTTGAAAGCCTGGGAACCCAGGTTGTGATGTATACAACACAGGATTTTTATTAAGTATGAATGATATGGATGTTGTTATTCTATGCGGTGGAATGGGAACGCGTCTTAAAAATGTGGTTAGTGATCGTCCAAAACCTATGGCAGAAATAAATGGACGCCCCTTCCTCGACATTCTGATTGAGTACATGATGAGCTTCGGTTTACAGAGGTTTATATTGTGTGCTGGATATAAGGCAGATTTTATTAAGCAGTATTATTATAAAAGAGAACCGAAAATTGAGATAGTCCTATCGGTTGAAGAGGTACCAATGGGAACAGGTGGCGCCATTAAAAATGCCGAGTATCTTATACAAACCAGTAATTTCATAGTTATGAATGGAGATTCTTTTTGCCCTTTTGATATGTTGGGTTTTCTGGATTTCCATTTGGGTAAAGGTGCTGTAGTCTCAATAGTTGTGGTTGAATCGGAAGATACAAAAGATTTTGGGCTAATATCACTGGATAATTCACAAAAAATTATCCGATTTAATGAAAAAACTGGAAAAGATGAAAATTCTTTTATCAATGCAGGTATTTATCTTTTTAAAAAAGAAATATTTTCTCTCATACCATCCAACAGGAGCTATTCTCTTGAATACGATCTTTTTCCGGAACTTGTTAAGAGAGAATTTTATGGGTTTATTACGCATGAGAAATTGATAGATATAGGAACTCCTGAGCGATACGAGCAGGCGAAACGGAACTTACGATAAAATCTTTTATGGTACACTCTTTCAAAGGATTTTCATTGCCGAAAAGTAAGCTACAAAGCAATTTTGTGTTTGAAGATAGGTCTTTTATTAATTGTAGATTGTTGCCATGTCTGTAAAAGTAATAACTTTGTTCACGCTGGGATATTTATCTGCGATTTCATTGCTGATTTCACTGGCATACAAAATAGAAGCAATTATTATAGTGTCAATCTTTTCTTCCGGGATAACAGAAGGTGATACTACCTTATGTCCCCAGAAATAACTCCCCTGTTTTTCTGTTTTCTTGTCAATTAAGAAAATACGATTTTCTCTCAGACACTTTGATTTTTCGAAGAGTTTGTGTGCAATATCGCCACATCCCCATACGGCAAGTTTTCTATGGTTCTGAAATAATCTGATAAAACTCTTTTCTAGTAATTGGTTAAATACTGCATCGTCGAGATCGATTCGCTGTCTGCAATGAGGGCAAAATGCACGGTTTCCAGTAAGACCAGGTGAAAATGGATAACAGGTTTGCTTGCAGCTTCCTTTGCATTTTCCGCATACAACAGAGACTTGGCATCCAGAACCATTAATGCCGAGTATTTCAACAGCGTCTGGAATATAGGAATGTGTCGTTAGATAGACTTGGATTCTTTTTTCTAGTGTTTTAAACTCAAGATCGTTCATTCTTGAAACGTTAATTAAAGGGCAGCCTTCTTCCAGAAACTTCAACTTGTCTTTGATTATGCCATGTTCGCAAGCATATTTATATAAGTATGTCCCGGGAAACACCCTTATGAACGTTAAACTGATTCGATATTCCTGATGATTTTCCCACCACTTAAGGGTGTTGCTTGCCATTTCCCAAGTTTCTTCAATATCGCCGAAGATGAAACTTCCTTGAATCTCGATGTTAGCTTCTTTTGTCAGCATCAATGCATTTTCTATCTGTTCTATTGTAGTTTGCTTTTTCATGCTCTTTAACACAGTGTTATCTGCACTCTCAATTCCATAGCTGATTGAGTGACAACCAGCAGATTTCAGAGTGTCAATAAGGTCTTTATCCACATGATCAACCCGTATCTGTACGTCCCATTTTATTCCATACCTTTTTACCCTCTTTTCCATACGTTCGCAGAAATCCTTGGTTTTTTTCTGATTGACAGAAAATAATTCATCACATATACTTAGGTGCTCGATCCTAAAATGAGACAGCATGAAGTCTACTTCCTGGAAGAAATCATCCAGGGAACGTTGCCGGTAAACTTTTCCGGAGGAGTGATAACAAAAGGTGCAATCAAAAGGGCAGGATCTGCTGGATATCATATTGACGTATCTAAGGTTGCCATGAATTCTGGAAATGGTGTCCAAATAATCTGAAAAACCGAATCCTTCATAGTCAGGCCACGGAATTGATGACAGATCAGAGATTTCCTTACGAGCCATTGTCGTTTGGAGTTGTCCATTTCTCCAGTAAATCAAGCCGCTTACTGTGGCAATGTCCAAATTCTTCTCTAAGGCATCGGCAAGTTCGCATACTGTGATTTCCCCTTCTCCAATGATGCCTATATCTGCACCTAATCCTTCCATTACCACATATGGTTCACTGCTAACAAGACCTCCACCCACTACGGTGATAATATTATCCTTTGTTTTTTTTGCAGCCAAAACGATGTCTTTTACACGGTTATAACTGGCGCTTAACGCACCTGTTAAAACTACATCAATCTGGTGCTCCCGGATGGTTTCGCCAATAACATCAATGACTGCTTTGTCTGTTTGATTTAAGTTTAGGGTTGTGACGTTTTTCCCCGACTTCTTTAGGCTGGCCGTAACGTAAATAATTCCCAGCGGGAATACATAGGGATCTCCATGTTTATTTGTTAGTTTTGGAAGAACCATGAGGTAATTCATGCAATGTCCTCCTATGATAATTATGAGAAAATTCTAAGATTCAAGCACGAAAAAGCCGTCTTTGGCTTGGTTCAATCATATCTTCACTGGTGAATACTTCCTCACAAGGTACCGGAAGTGGTTTGCCGTATATTTTTTTTACAACATATTTATTAATGAACTCCCTATTTTCAGCAATCCAGCAACCGTCGTAATATTGGCCAAAATGCTTAATATTCAAACCCCTTTCAATAATATCCTTTAATGGTTCCTCAAAGAAATTACCAAGGGAAGTGTGAATATAGGGACATGGCAGTACATCTCCGTACTTTGTAATAGATACCATTCTTTTGACTGATATGCAGCCCAAATCAAGGCCATACGATGGGGTTAAATGGGTAAATACATTATATTTTTTCTCGAGTTCTCTCATATAAGCCATATCATCTCTGTCGACAAGGCAGCTGAAATTTCCCTCCCATGCGCCAACAGGTTTGGCGTATGTTACAAATACGCCCACACCTTTATTATTCAAAAATTCTACAAATTTAATAAATTCTTCTGATCTCACTCTTTGCTTTGTGACGACAGTTTGTATAATAATGTTTAATCCCGCGTTTAATGCAGCATCAATGGCTCGCAAGGCTTTATTATGCGAGCTTGCTTTTTGTCTGAATTCATCATGTTCGGCAGCAGAAAGGCTATCAAGGCTCAACTGAATTTTATCGACGCCGATACTTTTCAGGTGTTTTGCCCTTTTTTCATCCAGAAGCCACCCATTGGTATCCGAAGTTATGTAAAATTTTTGTGGGTCAATCGCCTCGACGATTTCATCAAAATCCGGAAATACCAGCGGCTCGCCTCCTGTAATTACAATATGTGCGAGCCCCATTTCATCTGCCTGTCGTGAAAGTTCCTTTACATCATTGGGGGTAAAAAACCTTCCTTCCTTTTTCCCCTGGAATCTCTTGATTGAACAATGGTCGCAGGTAAAGTTACACGTATAGTCATATTGGAATTGAATGATGGCTATACTTTCTCCTTTTTTAATCTTTTCATCGTATTTCATGATTTTTTTATGGACATACGGCTTTTCCTTTTTTAACAAATTCCTTTTTTCGGCTTCGCTTGATTTTAATTGTCCTTGTTGGGTTGACATAAATAATAGACTCCTTATGGTTGTTCGATACAGTTTGGGGGTTATTTAGAAAAGTTTACATAAATTTACGATATATTTCATGGACGGAAATTATGTTGTCCGGACATTTATTGTGCCACGCCCACTCTCCCGGTCTTGGAATTCCTTTTTCATACCTAAGATTATTATCTGGTGAACTGATTAATGTACATTTGTGCAATAATGATATGAAGTGTCCGCGATTTCGCCTTGAGGGATTAATTAATTCATTAATTGCCAGGGGATCTTTTTCGAATTTTACGTCAACATTAAGTTCGGTTGAGGCAACGGCATGAATTCTATCAGCAATTGTTTCCTTGTATCTTATAATGCCGCCTGGAATATGCCAGCCAGGTGGATAATAACCATCATCCCTCCAGGTAAGGAGGGTATGATTTTGTTCATTTTTAATCAACAAATCCACATTAATAAGTGGAGTAATTCTGCTGGTAAAAAGGAATATATCTTCTGGCAATCCTACAGATGGATTTTTAATTAACGATTCTAGTAAATCAAGTATCTTCTTAATTTCTAACATTTTGTTTTTTGTAGTTATAGCATAAGGTTTGAAGTTGCTTATACGGGAATGTTAAACATGTCTATATATTTGCGCCAAAAAGGCTTTTCTGCCGTGATTTTTGCGCTACTCATGTAGTGCTGTGCTTTTTCTAAATTACCGAGTTTTTCATAGCATCTTGCTGCATAGTAATATGCAATGGCGTGATCATTTTTTGCCCTTATTGCATTTTCAAATCCTTTCAAGGCTATTTCATAATTTCCTAAGCGAAAATCGCTGTTTTCTACAAAATTAAGTTCTAGGTTCAAAATATATGACATCTCCTCTATGTATTCTGCGGTAAAATCCTCAGTTTCTACAACCGCCTTTTTAAAATCACCACTAATATAATCATCTTTAAGATAATTATTCTTAACAGCTATCTCGAACATTTCACTTCCTACAAGAGGAGTTGCTATATTTATTCTGAACCAGTTTGGACTGATGGTTTTTAAAAATGACCTTGTATCCTCTATGTCCTGCTTCGTTTCACCGGGAAGTCCTATTAATATATTGACATCCGTATATATCCCAAGTTCACGACAATCTTCAGCCACACGTCTTACTATGGAAAGGTTAAGCGGCTTGTGCATTATTTCCTTTAAAACTCTCTTGCTCCCAGATTCAGCCGCCAGAATAAGCTGGTTAACCCCTACGTTTTTTAAAGCCTCCAGCATTTTTCTGTCAAGGGCATAAAGGGCTAATGAATTCGGGAAAAAGGCCGTCAAGTGTAACTCATGCAGTATATCAATGATCTCAAAAGCTCTCTGCTTGTTTGCCATGAAGTGATCGTCTTGGAAAATAATTCTTTGTATTCCATACTGGTCTCTAAGGCGCTTAAAATCCTCTCTGACCCGGTTGATGCTGTAATAACGCATTTGTCTTCCATGAACCGTGTGTACTGAACAAAAACAACAACGGAAAACGCAGCCCCTGGAGGTCATATTAGGCATATTTTTCTTTCCTTCATCGATAGAAAGGTAAGATGATATGGTTGGATTCAGTCCATACTCATCTATATCTAAAATGCCATAATCGTAAAAAGGTATTTCGTCAAGGTTTTCAATAAAATCATGTTGGAATGACTGCTTGCTTTCGACTTTTCTCCGAGTAATCCACGAAGGATTTTCTTCAAGGTATCGAAATTTATCATCTGCTTCCACAAGACCTAACAGCGGTTTTTCCCCCTCGCCGTAACAAAAAGCATCAAAACACTCGTTTTCTCTAAACGTTTCTTTATACATGCTTGTTGGCACGCTACCGCCTGCAACAATAAAAACACCGGGGAATATATCGTGACAGCACTTTGCGATATCACACATACTATGATATGTCGGGGCAAATAATGCGGATATGCCGATTATGGTGGGAGCATACGCCCTCCACTTCGGAGATGAAAGAAAATTGTAAAAAAACTCTGCAAAAGACTGGAATTCAAAGCCGTCGAGTTTGTTTAAGATAACATTAAAATCTATAAGCTTAGTTTCTACCGTGGCGTGCTTTTTCAAATACGCACTTAAGGACAATACGCCTAACGGTATGTCGGTGAGTACTCGTCCATAATTGCCGTATTTTTTTTGGATTACTTTTGCGTTATAAGTAGGATTGATGAAATGCTCAAATGTTATATGTGGTGGAACTATAAACAAAATTTTATCCATTTATTGCCTCAATCGAAGAGAATTAATTGCCAACTCTTTCCATGAGAGGACTTTCAGGCTTGACTCTGGCAAGTAGGGAATCAAAATATTTTTTATTCCCTCATCACGGTCTTCCTCATTGCTGAGGACAACTGCATCAATGTTTTTGAAAAAGCGTCTTAGATCATCAAATGGTATAATTGGCACACCCAATACTTGATTTCCTATTCGAGCCGGGCTTGAATCAATACAGCACGTTACCTCTAAACCGGCGCGCCTTGCCTCATGAACAATCAGAAATGCCACCAGCATACTGCCAAATACCGCTATTTGCTTTAACCCGGCTTGACTATCAAAGAGGTTTTTCTTGACCTGAACCAGTTGTAACCAATTCCTGAATCCCTGTGTTGCGCCTTTATTGGCAGGGGTACTCAATAAATATTTAAAATGTTTCGGCATACAGAAGGGTTTTAGGTTTAACTCACGGAGTAGTATCTCAAATGGAATAATTGCATCTAATCCGCGTTGGTTGTCAGGAATTTCCTGTTCCAGCCGCTTCTTAATTACAGAAATGCTTTTAGTTATCCGTTTTAGATCGGTCAGCTTCGGATAACGAAATAATAGGTTTTGAATTTCAAACCGTGCAAGGGCTGAGTTCAAAGGACTTGTATGTTGTTTTAATGTAGGATTTCTCTTCAATTTCTTTTTGAGAAATTGTAGTGCTGCAACAAGTGGCTGTCCTTGGTGGACATTACGAGACTGCTGTCCACGATGTTGTCGGCATCGTAACAGGGGGGAACATAGAAGGCCAATAGGACCTATACAATTTAAGCTGCAGCAATGAAAGATATCTCCGGACGGACTGCCGGAAGGTGCGTCTGTAAGAGATATTTGGTCGCTACTTTTTAATCCTGTAATTTTTATCAGAGCATTACGCTCATAGAGGCATGTTGGAGTTGGTAACCAAAGTTTTTCATCCAGATAAGTCTTTATGTATTCACCCACGCCAAACACACGATCGTTATCGATATTGTAAAGGCGGTGTTGTATTATGTTGTTTTGTTCATCTATAAAACTCACATTAGAAGCTACTAATAATAAATTGGGATGTTTGGACAAGAAAGCCATTTGACGTTCGACCAGGGTAGGTTCCATAATATCGTCGTCGTGGGTAATGAGTATATACTTGCCCCTGCTGATCAAAAGTCCCCGACACCAACTAAAGTCTGGGGTAGAGCCTTCAGGTTGACGGAGATAGGTAATACGCGGGTCATTGTATCCAAGGACAACGTTTGGGGTGTCGTCTGTGCTGTGGTTGTCGAGAATCAACAGCTCGAAATCTGAATAGGTCTGTTGAAGTACTGCCTCAATCGCATAGCGCAGATAGGTGTTGCTTCGGTTGTAGGTCGTTAAAGCGATAGACAACTGCATTTGCAATATGTTCCTTGTTGTTTATTGTTAAGTAGAAATGAAGAAAGAGACGATACCTTTTTTCTTCATATTTACTGGACTACCATATTGTTTTTGAATTCTTCGCGATCCAGGAATGGCCACAAGTCTTCAAGTGGTTTAGAAACCATGGCGCCATCGGGCATTGCCATTGAAGAAAGTTTCGGTGCCATTTGTAAATCAGGGTCAATCATCACATCGCATACAACAGGCCCATCCATATTTAATACATTAAGAATTTTATCCTTTAGATGCGTCTGATCTGATATTCTTGCTGTTTTTAATCCATAAGCAGCAGCAATTTTGCAGGTATCAGGAATCGTTAGTCCGCTTGATGGATCGCAACAAACGAGGCGACCGTCAAAGAACCTTTTGTGAGTGTTTCTGATCGCTGCATATCCATTATTATTCAAAACGAACAATTTTACAGGAATATTTAATCTTTTAAGGGTTTCAAGTTCCTGAATGTTGTGCTGAAGACCGCCATCTCCCACGATACAGACGGTGCGTTTCCTGTCGCTTGCAAGGCATGCACCGATGCTTTGCGGTAATCCAAACCCCATAGAACCAAGACCAGGAGAGTTAACAAGTCTCTGCCCCTTTTTTATCCTAAATGCCTGGCAGGTTATTTCAGCGCAACTGCCGGAACTTCCGGGGACGATTACATCCTCGCAGGTTAAAATTTCCGAAAGGGCATCTATCAATGCATACGTATTGACATAGTTCGCTGATTCCAGGTATTCAGACAGTATGACGGGATATTTCTCTTTCCAACTTTTACATTTATTCAGCCATACCGA
>Ga0233425_10004988_pt1 | contig 21556 bp, 17 predicted proteins | sample Watercolumn_Towu_2_FD_181712 | JGI IMG/M metagenome (GOLD analysis project Ga0233425, IMG submission 181712) | Freshwater microbial communities from Lake Towuti, South Sulawesi, Indonesia - Watercolumn_Towuti2014_140_MG | ecosystem: Environmental > Aquatic > Freshwater > Lake | place...
GGAGAAAAAGGACCCTGCCCAGGCCGAGAAGGTCTATGCCGCGGTCAAGCGCTACAACGAGCTCAAGACCCGGCAGCAGGCCGATCCCAAGGCGTTCGTGGACGAGATGAAGGCCCTGCGCGCCAAGGACGAGGCGGAGTACAAGAAGTGGATGCAGTTGCTTTCCCCGTCCAGCGACGCGGGCGGCGGCGTGGCGGCGGCGAACGTCGAGCTGTTCTGGCAGTGGAACCTGAAGGACCAGAATGGCATCTGGTATCCCGACGCCCTGGTGCCGGTGGGCGCCGAGGCCCTTTCGCTGCCGAATACGCTGAACCCCCTGCCGGGACAGAAGGTGCTGGCGCTGTACGCCGATGTCTGGGTGCCGCACAAGACCGAGCCGGGCGCCTATGCCGGCGAGATCCGCATCGAGACCGCGGCCGGCGCGGCGTTGACCGTGCCCGTCGAACTGACCGTGCTGAACTACACCCTGCCGGACGAGCTCAACTTCGTCTGCGACATGAACGGCTACTCCTATCCGCCGGCGAAGGACTGGGAGGGCTCGCTCAATCTGCACCGCCTGGCCCATCGCAACCGCCTGAACGTCAACATCGTTCCCTATTCCCAGACCGGGAACTGGGCGGTGCCGGAAATGGGCATGGAGGTCCAGGGCAAGGGCAAGAACCTGCGCGTGGTCTCCTTCGAGACCTTCGACAAGTCCTTCGGCCCGCTCCTGAGCGGGTCGGCGTTCGCGAACAATCCGCGGTCCGGCGTGCCGGTGGCGGCCTGCTACCTCAACCTCTACGAGAACTGGCCCTGCGCGGTGAGGGGGAACTACAAGTTCGACCAGCAGGCGAAGCAGGTGGACATCCGCAACGACTTCAGCCAGGAGTACAAGGACGGCTTCCTGGCGGTCTGCAGGCAGATCGGCGATCATTTGAAGCGGAAGGGCTACACCCGCACGTCCTTCCAGCCCTTCCTGAACAACAAGCACCAGTTCGCGCCGGACCAGAACTTCTGGCTGCTGGACGAGCCGATGTTCCGCGACGACTACCTGGCGTTGCAGTTCTTCGGCGATCTCTTCCGTGAGGGCTTCCGCGAGGCGGCGCCGGTGCAGGTCGATTTCCGCGCCGACGTGTCGCGGATCGAGGAGGCGCGCGGCATGCTCGACCGCGTGGACACCCTGGTCTTCTCGCAGTACAACATCCGCGAGTATCCGACGATCGCCCGCGAGTTCATGCGCTCGTACGACGCCCGCACGCCGGGCAAGGCGCGCAAGGGCTGGGAGTACGGCGGCGCCGGCCGGGTGGATGCGCTGCCGGTTGCGCTGCGCGGTTGGGTGATGGAGTGCTGGTTCGACGGCCGGGACGGGCTCCTGCCGTGGGAGTCCACGGGGACGGAAGCTTCGTGGGAAAGCGCCGAGGCCGCCCATGATGGCAGCGTGTTCTATCCGGCGTTTGCCAAGTGGGACTACAACGGCTGCTACGGTTCGCTCAAGATGAAGGGCTTCCGCGACGGCCAGCAGGACGCCGAGTGCCTGATCCTGCTCGCGAAGAAGCTCGGCGCCACGCGGGCGGAGATCCGCGACCTGATCCGGCCCTATCTGGTGCTGCAGGGCAAGGTGACGGCGGCCGCCGGCAACGAACTCGCCCCCGACGCCGGCAGTATCTCCTACCGCGGCCTGACCCCCGACGCGATGGCCCGCCTGCGCAAGGCGATCGGGCTGACGCTGGCAGGGGAGTGAGAAGGTGACAGATCAGGATCTCTACCAGCACGGCGGCATGTTGCTGCGTTACCAGCCCGCGGGCGAAAGCTACGGGATGGCGCAGCTCGCGCCCGCGGACAACGCCAACGGCTTCACCGGCGAGGCGGCCGCCCCCAATTTCCAGCTTGTCGTGGCCGGCGACACCCAGGGCCGCTGCGCGGGACTGACAAGCCCGTGATGCTCGGGCTGCGGCCGGAGGACATCGGCTCGGCGGCGGCGGAACAGTTGCCCGGCGCGCCCCGGATCCGCGCCACCGTGGAGGTCATCGAGCCGATGGGTTCGGAATCCTACATCTACTTCCGGCTCGCCGACACGACGTTCATCAGCCGCGTGGACGCGCACCGCAAGTTCCAGGTTGGTCAGACCGCCGAGCCGTCCGTGTTCCTCGACAAAGCGCACTTCTTCGACCCGGCGACGGAAGAGAGGATTCCGTGACAGACAAGCCGCAGATTGCCGGCAAACAGGTTTGTTCTGCCCCGAGTACGGATTGGCTCCGGCGGCAGGATTCGAACCTGCGACCAAGTGGTTAACAGCCACCTGCGCTACCACTGCGCTACGCCGGAACGCTTCCCAAAACGCGGCAGAAGAATGTGCTACTATACCCGCCGCCGTGCCGGGAGTCAACTCCGGCCGGGGAGGCATGATGATCCTCGACACCCTCGACCGCGCCGCGCTCTACCACCCGCTTCACCCTCTCCTCGCCGCCGGCTTCGCGTTCCTGCGCCGCCCGGACCTGGGCGCGCTGGCCGATGGCCGGCACGCGATTGACGGCGAGCGCGTCTACGCCATCCTCCAGGCGTACGACACCAGGCCGTGGGCCGAGGGGTCCCTCGAAATCCACCGGCGTTACATGGACATCCAGTGCCTGCTGGTTGGCGAGGAACGGATCGGTTTCGCGCCGCTGGCGGACCAGGCGGTCAAAACCCCGTACGACGAGGCCAAGGACATCGCCTTCCTGGAGGGAACGGGCGATCCCATCCGCCTGCGCCCCGGCCTGTTCGCCGTCTTCTTCCCCCACGACGCCCACATGCCCGGCCGGACGATGGACCGGCGGGAGAAGGTGCGCAAGGTGGTGGTGAAGGTGGCCGCGGAGCGGTAGGACGCGCCGGGCGCAGAGGGGGCGCGGAAGGCACAGGGGAGAACGGCAGCGGCTCAGTAGTTCCGTCGCCGCAGCTCGGCCGCGCCGGCGGACGGCGGGCGTCTGCAGGTCCACGCCGAAGAGGTCGCCCTGCGCGCGGCGGGCCTGGCAGAAGAGCACGTAGCTGCCGGCCTCGAGCCGGAAGGCGAACTGCTGCAGCCGCTGCCAGGCGTCGAGCGTGGCGTTGAGGCTGGTGCCGACGTCCTGGCGCCGGCCGATCAGGTTCATCTCCATGCGCATCTCGTGGCGGCAGGAGGTGAAGGCCGCGGGCGAGCGGCCGCTGCTCTCGACGGCCAGGCGGCTGTAGCCGGCCGGCCGGCCGAAGACGTCGATGCGCATCCAGTCGTCGCGCACCAGCGACCACCAGCCACGCCAGCATCCCGAGCCAGACGGCGATCACCGTGAGGCGGGTCCAGAGCTTGCGGTCATCCGCCACGCGTCACCCGCCCCGTCCTGACCGAGGGGAAGAGGTCGGGGTCCGTGTGCGGGAAGAACAGCGCGGCGGTGTACTGGTCCATGTAGTCCGGGTCGGAGCTGAGGTCCACGTAGGTCATGCGGCGCGCGAGTTCCTGCTGGCGGCGCCGGTAGTCCTGCGAGATCAGCACCATGTAGGAGCCGAGCAGCGACGAGTTGCCGATGTAGCGGAAGCGCTCGCGCGGCAGGTCGGGCAGCAGCCCGATGCCGATGGCGTCGTCGAGGTTGAGGAAGCGGCCGAACCCGCCGCCGATGAAGACGGCGGCCAGGTCGCCGAAGCCCAGTCCGGCCTGCTTGAGCAGCAGCGCGCAGGCCGCGTAGATCGCCGCCTTGGCGCGCAGGATGTTCTCGATGTCCGGCTCGCCGATCGTGACCGCCCGGCCGCCGCCGGCCGGCGCCTCGGCGAGGAGGTAGCGCGCCTGGCGGCCCTCGGCGAGGATCGCGGGCGAGGCGCGGCCGCGGTCGAGGCGGCCGGCCGGGTCGAGCCAGCCGGTGCGCAGCAGCTCGGCCAGCAGCGAGATCATGCCGGAGCCGCAGATGCCGCGCGGCGCCACGCCGCCGATGGTCCAGGCGCGCGCCGCGCCGGTGGCGGCCTCCACCTCCACGCGCTCGATGGCGCCCAGCGCGGCGCGCATGCCGCACTCGATGCCGCCGCCCTCGAAGGCCGGCCCGGCCGAGCAGGCGCAGGTGAGCAGGAAGTCGCGGTTGCCGACCACCAGCTCGCCATTGGTGCCGATGTCGATGAAGAGCGCCGGCGCCTCGGCCCCGGCGGCCAGGTCGGTGCCGAGCAGGCCGGCGGTGATGTCGCCGCCGACGTAGCTGCCCACCGCCGGCGAGAGGTAGACCCACGCCTCGGGATGGAGGGCAAGCCCGACGTCCGCCGCGGTCAGGTAGGGGGCCTCCAGGATCGTGGGCGTGTAGGGGGCGAGCCGGATCTGTTCCGGCGGCAGGCCCAGCAGCAGGTGCGCCATGGTGGTGTTGCCGGAGAGCACCGCCGTGCAGATCTCGTCCGGCGCGCAGCCGGTTCCGGCGCAGACCTGCTTCAGCAGGTCGTTGACCGTGGTCAGCACGCGCGTGCGCAGCTCCTCCAGGCGGTCGGGCCGGCGGGCGTAGTTGATGCGGCTGATCACGTCCAGGCCGCACGGAATCTGGCCGTTGTAGGCCGTGCGCGTGGCGAGGATGCGGGCGTCGTGCAGGCGCACGAGCTGCACGGCGACGGTGGTCGTGCCGATGTCCACGGCGGCGCCGACGTGGCGGGTGGTGGTGTCGCCGGGTTCGAGGCGGATCAGGTGCAGCGCGTGCGGCTCGCGCACCAGCGTGGCGGTGACGCGGCCGCTGTCGGCGCGCAGCGCGTCGGCGATTTTCCGCAGCACGGCCAGCGGGCAGAGCACGGGCGTGTCGCCCCAGTCGCGCTGGATGCGCCGCGTGAGGCGGTCGAGGTCGGAGAGGCCGTCGCCGGGCTGCGGCGCCGGCACGTCCACGAACCACTTGACCGTCAGCGGGTCGTAGTCCCAGGCCTGCGGCAGCAGCTCGCCGCGCACGAGCGAGGTTTCGTCGCCGTCGGCGAACTTGCCGCCGCCGGCCACGGTGGACTCGGGCACCTCGATCGTGGCCGGCCCTGGGCCGATGCGGCTGCGGCAGGCGAGGACGTACCCCTCGGCGGCGGCGTCCGGCGGCACGCGGTGGCGGTTGTCGAAGACCACCGCGCCGGCGGTTACGCGCACGAGGCAGCGGCCGCAGGCGCCCTTGCCGCCGCACGGCGCCTCGATGGTGACGCCGGCCAGGCGGGCGGCGTCGAGCAGCGGCGTGCCGGCCGGCGCGTCGGCGGCCTGTCCGGAGGGCTGGAAGAGGATCCTGGGCATGGCAGGTGCCGGGAATTGTGCGCCAATCGGGCGCGCCGGCCAAGCCCGGAATCGTCTCCGGCTCCGGCCTCGGGGAGGGTGCGAGTGCGGTTGGTGGAGCGGCGTGCCCGCGGGTGACGTACGCCAGCCAGCCGTCGTCGCGGCGCCAGACCACGGGCGCCGGCGACGGGATGCGCGCCGCCGGCGCAGCGCCGGCCCGAAACGCGGCGCGGAACAGACGGCCGGCCCGGTTACTGCGGCGCGAACATGCCGGGCGGGACGTAGGGCGAGCCTTCCCACGGCTGCTGCTTGTTCCAGGGAAGGTTGCTGTCGTCCGGCGGCGCGGACATGCAGCCCGCGAGGGCCAGGGCCGCGGCCAGGGCGGCCAGCAGGGCGAAGCGGCGGGCGGGCGTCCTCCTAGAGGAACACCACATCGCCCTTCTCCACCGGCACCTGCTGCCAGTCGATCAGGATGTCGGCCACGACCAGGTTCTGGTCGCGCAGCACCTGCCGCAGCTTGATGCGCGTGACGAACTCGCCCGCGGCAGTCTTCATGCCGGCGCGCTTGATCATCAGCTCGAGCTGGGGCAGGGGATTGCTCTTCTGCGGGCCGAGCAGTTCGGTCATGAACGCGGGCGCGAGCTCGACCACCACGAACTTGTAGGTGTTGTCGGCGGCGACGACCTTGCCCTTGTCGCCGGGGGCCAGCGTGGCGAGCAGGCGTTCGCCGGCGGGCACGGCGGTCTCGCCGCGGTCTCCGGGCCGTGTCAGGCGCTTGATCTGTTCGGCCTGCTCCTTCACCTGCTTGCTCAGCGTCTCGATCTCGTCCTTCTGCTTCACGACTTCCTTCTTGACCTCGGCCAGTTCGGCGGTGAGGGTGCGCTTCTCGTCCTCGAGCGCCTCGATCTTGCGCTCCAGCGCGCGTTTCTGCTCGGTGAGGTCGTCGATCTGCTTCTGCTTCTCCTCGATGGTCTTCTTGTCCGTGCGGCCCTGCTTCTTGAGGCCGTTGACCTCCTCGATGGTCTTGACCAGTTCATCGCGGACCTTGGTCAGCTCGGCGCGGGTCTTGTTGAGCGTGGCGTCCTGCGTCTTGGCGCGGTCGTAGAGCTGGTCGAGCATCTCCTGCATCGTGCCCTTGCCCTTGACGGCCGGTTTCTGGGTGAGGGGATCGAGCACCTTCTTGCCGTCGGCGCCGACCTGGTAGTACTGGCGGAGCTGGAGGCGCTTGTCGTCCGTGGCGTAGTTGAGCGTGGGCAGGTTGGCGGTCTCGAGCTTGTGCTGGTAGTTGTCCCAGAAGGTGGAGCGGTCGGGATTGTCCAGCTCCTTGCTGGTGACCTCGGAGATGTCCTTGGCGGCGTAGCGTGTGGCCGGGGCGTCCGGCGGCTCGGCGGCTTCGATCGTCTTGGCGACGTTGATCAGGCCTTCCTCCAGCAGGTGGGTGCGGCCGATCAGGAGTTCGCGCTTGCCGAACAGGCTGAACGCCAGCAGGAAGGCGCCGACGCTCAGAAGCAGGATGACGACGACCAGCACGCGCAGGACTGTGCCCATGGCGAATCCCTCTCTCGTGCACGCCGGCGCTCCCGGCGTGTGACGTGTTTCGGAGCGTAGAACAAACCCGGGTCGAACGCAACAGCAAAAAGGGCGCCGCTGCTACTCCTCCGGCGACTCCTCCGGCGACGGCGCGGAGGCCGCCAGTTCGCCGGCGAACTTCGGGCTGATCTTCAGTCCGAGGCGGCCGACATTCCCCTCCATCCAGGCGGCCAGCATGGCGTTCAGGCGGCCGCGGGCCAGGCCTTCGCGCACCTGGCTGCGGAGCACCTCGGCGGCCAGCGCGTCGCCGGTGCGGCGCGCCTCGACGTGGACGTAGACCGCGCCCTCGCCGTCGTCGAGCACCTGCGGTTCGGAGAGGTCGCCGGGCCGCAGGTGCATGGCGGCCTGGATCACGGCGGCGCCGTGCTCGAAGGCGGGGAAGCGCACCGAGGAATGGGCCGTGAAGGCGACCGAAGTGGAGACGTTGAGCCCCAGGCCGCGGGCGGCGGCGTCGAAGGCCTTGCCGGCCTGGAGCGCCTGGAGCAGATCGGCGCGCGTGGCCTCGGCCTTCTTCTGGAAGGCGTCGGCGCGGGCCTTGTCCAGGGCGCGCGGCCGGACGCGCTCGGCGCACTCGGCGAACGACGGCTGGTGCGCGGGGCTGTTGGTCCAGGCGGCGAGCGCGTAGACCTCGTCGGCGCCACGCGCCACGCCGAAGCGGCCCTCGCGCTGGGAGGGGTCGAGGTCGAAGGCCGCCTCGCAGAACTCGCGCGGGCCGGCGATGCCGGGGATCTCGTCGTCCTTGGCGAAGAGCGGCGTGGCCTGCACCGGCAGGCCCCAGGCCGCGGCGGCGGCCGCGAAGCCGTTGGAGGCGGCGTGTTCGAGGAAGGCGCCGGAGAGGTCGACGGTCGCGGCCTGGCGGGCCAGGTCGTGGCGCAGGATGGCGACGATCTGGGTGCGGGCCTCGGCATACGTGAGGGTCGCCACGGTGTTGCTGGGGCCCGGGCGGGTGAAGCGGTCGGTGTGGTCGTCGTAGTAGTCCTTGGCGTCCTGCTCGGGCACGGTGACGCGGCCGAGGAAGTTGGAGACGGCGAGGGCAACGTAGCGCACGGCGACGCGGTCGGGGAGGGCGAACGCCTGGCGGTGCGCGTCGTAGTAGGCCTGGAGGGCGGCGTCGTCGAGCGGCAGGCTGGCGTCGAGGAAGCGGTTGCTGAGCACGGCGCTGCGCACGGCGAACTCATCCGTCCAGGCGGCGAGCTCGTCGTTCACCTCCAGCGGCGCGACCCAGGCCGCGCTGCCGACCAGCGCGCGCAGCTTGCGCAGGGCCAGGTCCTCGGAGAGGTTGGCCTCGAACTGGCTCTCGTCCAGCCCGAGCTGCTCGCGCAGCAGGCGGCGGTAGACGTTGCGGTCGAAGGCGCCCTGCGGCGAGAAGGCCGGGTAGTTGTGGACCTCGGCGTTGATCTCGCCGCGGGTGGTGGCGAGGCCGAGGCCGTCGGCCACCTGCAGCGCGGCGACGCGCTGCCAGATCTGGCTGGCGACGACGGCGGCGGGCAGGCCGGAGTCGCGGTTGCGGCCGAGGCCGCGGAGCTCGCGCTCCATGGCGGCGTAGGTCTGGCGCGAGACGCCCCGGCCGCCGATCGTGGCCACGCGGTCGGCGTCGCCGCTGCCGCTGTAGCACTGGTCGACCGAGAGGAACGTCAGGGCGGTGATGATCGCGAAGCCGGCCCAGATGACGCGGTGCCGGATGATGCGGTGAAAGTGGTAGATGAACACGGCGCGGGTCCTACTTCCAGAGGCTGTCGTCGCGGACGGCCGGGGCATTCGTGGCTGCGGACGCGGCGGCGGTCGCGACGGCGCCCGTGGCGCCGGTGTCGGCCGGGCTGGCGGGCATCTCGCTCGCCACGAACAGCGAGCGGCCCACGGTGTAGGCGAAGTTCTGCCCGTTCTTGCCGTCCGGGCCGGCGGCGAAGACCGAGACCACGAGGCGGCCGCCCACGGGGGCGTGCTCGCGCCAGATGCGCACGGTGCTGCGCGTGGTGGCCTCGAAGTTCACCGGCGTTTCCGTGCCGTTCTCGAGCTGGATGGTGTAGTCCCCGGCGACGTCCGTGAGCCGCGAGAGGCTGCGGTCCTCGGCGGTCAGCACGCGCAGGCTGCAGCCGGCCTTGATCTTCGGCACGGCGAACTGCGGCCCGGTCACGCGCAGGCCGCCGTCCTCGACGGTGACGTCCAGCGCCACGCCGGACGCGTCGCGGGAGCACGCCAGCAGGCTGTGGCCGGTGAGGGCGTCGAGCGACGCCACGGCGGTCTCGATCGTCACGGCCTTCTCCGGCACCCCCTCGCGGACCGAGGTGCGGACGCGGCCGTTCGCCAGCCGCACGACGCGGTCGGCCGGGCTGGCCTCCGGCGCCAGCACGGTGACCTCGGTCTGAGCCTGGAGGCGCAGGCCGTCCTGGAGGTTGAGCCGCACGACCGCCTCGCTGTCCTTCTGGCCCGTGCGCACCACGGTGCCGAACGGGTAGGCCTTGTTGGGCACGACCGGCTCGAAGACCGTCGCGTCCGGCTTGCGCACCTCGCAGGCGCCCTTGACGTTGGTCACGCGGAACAGCGGATCGAAAACCGGCTGCTGCGCGGGCGCGGTGCCGGCCAGCGCCGCCGCGGCGGCGATCCATCCTGCGGCTCGGGGGAACGTACGCATAGCGGGCTCCTGTTGGTGCGAATGTCCCGCCATAGTAGTTCGTGCGCGGCCGGCCGTCAATCCCGCGTCGCGCGCTGTCGCGCGCCGACATTTCCAACATTTCCCTTTGCAGCGCGCGCGGGAGTTTGATTACACTACCCGGTGACTCGGATGAGGCGGCGCTGCCGGCAGGCGGCGCCCGGAGGACGACATGAAGCGGAGCGGCTGGACCCGGACGATCCTGGCGGTGGCGTTCGCGGGCGCCACGTTCACGAACGCGCAGGCGCAGCGCGCGCGGCCCGCCGTCCCGGCGGCGCCGGGCCCCGCGGCCCGCGCCCCGGAGGGGATGACGCTCAAGCTCAAGCACCTGCCGCGGCTCGGCCGCGCCACGCTGCAGCGCACCCCCGACTACAACGCCACCGGCAGCCGCGCCGCGCGCCAGCCGCGCGAGTGGGCGGTGATCGACGTGCCGTTCGTCACGGCGCCGGAGTGGATGGACGAGATCGCCTTCACCTTCCACGTGATGAGCGAGCGCGTGGGTCCCGACGGCAAGAAGGAGTACAGCCTGTACGAGACCACCGTGCGCTACATTGACGTCGCGCGCGGCGAGCACCTCGCCAGCGTGGTCCTGCCGCCCGGCGCCGTGCTGCGCTACGGCGAGCCCAAGGCCCTGGCGGTGGAGGTCGCCGGCGCCGACGGCGCGCCGCTGGCCGCGGACGCCAAGTCCGACATCGCCTCCCTCCCGGCCGACTGGTGGAAGAACCCCAAGGTGACCGACAACGCCAGCGTGGTGAAGCGCCAGGGCTGCCTGGTGGACCGCACGAAGACGCCTTTCGCCAACCTGAACGTCGACGACTACGAAATGGTGAAGTAAGTGCTCGGCAACGACCGCATCCTGGCCCTCAACGTCGGCGCCAGCAAGCTGGTGCTGGCCGAATTCGCCGTGCGCACGGGCCGCGCGCCGGTGCTCCTCAACTACGGCATCGGCGAGCTCGGCGTGGCGCCGGACAACGAGACCGACGCCTCGCCCTACATCGTCGTCGCCCTGCGCGACCTGCTGCGCGCCACCGGCATCAAGCCCGCGCCGCTGCTGCTGGCGCTCTCGGGACAGGCCGTGTTCCCGCGCTTCGTCAAGCTGCCGCCCGTGGGGCGCGACCGCCTGGCGGAGATGATCCGCTACGAGGCCGAGCAGAACGTGCCGTTCCCGATCGGCGAGGTGGTCTGGGACTACCAGGTCATCGGCAGCGCCGCCGAGGGCGAGCAGCACGCCATGATCGTGGCGGTCAAGACCGAGAACATCACCGAGACCACGGACTGCGTGACCGCCGCCGGGCTCGACCCGGAGATCGTCGACGTCGCCCCGCTGGCGCTCTACAACTGCGCGCGCTACAACTACCCCGACCTGCCCGGCTGCGCCATGGTGCTGGACGTCGGCGCGCGCTCGACCAACCTCGTCTTCCTCGAGCAGGGCCGCGTCTTCAGCCGCACGATCCCCGTGGCCGGGAACGCCATCACCCAGGAGATCGCCAAGAGCTTCCAGATCGGCTTCCCCGAGGCCGAGACGCTCAAGCGCCAGCACGCCTTCGTGGCCCTGGGCGGCGTCTTCTCCTCCGGCGACGACGAGACCGCCGACCGCATCTCCAAGATCGTGCGCAACGTCGTCACCCGCCTGCACGCCGAGATCAGCCGCTCGATCAACTTCTACCGCAGCCAGCAGGGCGGCTCGGCGCCGGCGCGCGTGCTGCTCACCGGCGGCTCCTCGCGCGTGCCGCACATGGACACCTTCTTCCGCGAGAAGCTCCAGGTCGAGGTCGAGACGCTCAACCCCTTCGTGAACGCCGTGGTCGGCGGCGCCCTCGACGCCAACCGCGTGGCCGCCGACGTCGCCGTCCTCGGCGAGGTCGTCGGCCTGGCGCTGCGCCGCTCGCTCGCCTGCCCGGTGGAGATCAACCTCACCCCGCCCGTGCTGCTCGACAAGCGCACCTTCCGCCGCCGCGTGCCGTTCCTCGCCCTGGCCGCCGCCGGCGTGCTGCTGATGCTCGGCGTCTGGACGCTCTTCGCCAAGCGCACGCTCAAGCTCTACGAGAACCAGCAGACCTACGTCCAGGAGCGCCTCGAGCGGCTGAGCAAGGACGAGAAGAAGCTCCAGACGGCCCAGAAGGAACGCGCCGACGCCCAGGGCCGGGCCGACGACCTCCGCCGCCTGATCGGCCGGCGCACGGCGTGGATCCGCATCCTCAACGCCGCGCAGGACAGCCTGCTGGACGGCATGTGGCTCGCGGGCTTCGAGCCGCTGCGCGACGCCTCCGGCCGTCTCGCCAAGGTGCGTCTCACCGGCTACGGGTTCAACGACCGGCTCCAGAAGGACGTGGAGGCGGCCGGCGGCAAGATGACGGCCGTCGAGATCCTGCGCGACCGGCTGACGAAGAACCACGTGTTCGGCGGCGAGGTCAAGATCAACAACGACCGCGACTCGACCCAGTCCGTGCGCGAATTCGACATCGAGGCGGCGGTGGCGTCGCCCGAGGGCTGACGGCACGGCGGAGCGAAGGATGGGCATGAAAGGTCAGAAGATCGCGATCGGAGCCGGGGTGGCCGTGGCCGTCCTGCTGTGCCTGGGCGGAGCCTGGATCGCCTGGCGGGCGTTTGCGTCCTCCGCCGGCGTGCGCGAGGAGCGCAACACCCGGCTCAAGCAGCTCCAGTCCATCTACAAGAAGGACCCGTTCCCCAGCGCCACCAACGTCGTCGTCGTGCGCCACGACCGCCAGCGGCTGGACGGCTGGACGCAGGACCTGGGCCGGGAGCTGCGCGGCAGCCTTGGCGCCGCCACCAACGTCGTCAGCCCGTCGCTCTTCATCCAGCAGCTCCAGCAGGTCGCGCGCGAGCTGCGCAACCCGCGCCTCACCGGCGGCGTGGCGCTGCCCGAGGGGTTCGCCTTCGGCTTCGAGCGCTACCTCGGCACCACCACCATGCCCGGCGTCAAGGACGTGCCGCGGCTGGCCCTGCAGCTCCACATGGTCAACGCCATGCTGCGGGAAATCCTGGCGGCGCGCGTCAGCGCCGTCACCGCCGTCGAGCGCGACCAGTTCGAGGACGCCGCCGCCGCCGCGCCCGCCGCGCCGGCGCCCGGTTCGGGTCGCGGCCGCCACGGGCCGGCCGCCGCCGCGCCCGCCGGCTCCGCCGCCGCCGCGCCCGCCGGCCCGTACGCGCGCCAGCGCTTCAGCTTCGCCTTCACCGCCGGCGAGAAGTCGCTCGACGAGGTGCTCGACCGCCTGGCCGCCATGCCGCTCTTCGTCGTGGTCGCCGACCTCGCCGTCCAGCGCGAGGACCAGCGCGGCCTGCGGCCGGCCCCCGAAAAGGCGGCCGACGCGGACAAGAACAAGCCCGCGCCGGACCGCCGGCCGCGCGTCGTGTCCGGGCCGGAGATTTCCCCGCTGCTCAAGGTCCGGATGCAGGTCGACGTGTACACCTTCGAGGGAGTGTAGCCCGTGGCACCCAAACGCGGCTTCGATTTTTCGCTCGCGCGCCAGTACGACAAGTTCATCGCCGTGCTGGTGCTCGTCGGCCTGCTGGCGTCGCTCTTCGTGCTCGCCCGGTCCGGCAACCGCAACCGCGCCGACGAGGAGAGCTTCAAGGCCGCGGTCGACAGCCTCAAGCCCGCCGTGCCCCTCGCCGCGCCCCTCGATCTCGACCCCTACGACCGCGGCCTGCGCGACCTGCACCGCCCCCTGAACGTCGTCCAGGCCACCAACGGCATCGGCCTCTTCGTGCCCGAGCGCCGCGTCTGGTGCCTCGACTGCCGCCAGCCCATCGCGTACGAGGCGCTGGAGTGCCCCTTCTGCCACACGCAGCAGCCGCCGCTGCCCAAGGAGATCCCGGCGGACGAGGTCGACACCGACCGCGACGGCATGCCCGACGTCTGGGAGAAGCGCCATGGCTTCGACCCCTTCAACCCGGCCGATGCCCAGCAGGATGCCGACGCCGACGGCTTCTCCAACCTGGACGAGTTCCTCGCCGGCACCAACCCCGCCGACGCCACCCGCCACCCGGACAGCGCCCAGCTCCTGAAGATGAAGGAGTGCCGCACGCGGCCGTTCCCGTTCGTCTTCCGCAGCGCCAGCCTGATGCCCGACAACAGGACGTGGAAGTGCGCCTTCAACCTGCGCGGCCGGAACGAGACCCTTTTCGTGGCCGAGGGCCAGCCGATCGGCAACACCGGCCTGACTCTCGCGCGCTACGAGCGCAAGACCGAGAAGCGGCCCAACGAGAAGTTCGGCGGCATGCTCATGGATGTGGATGTCTCCGAGGTCCTGATCGTGCGGCCGGCGGACAAGAAGGCGTTCACGCTGCACATTGACGACGCCCAGGCCGCCATGGAGCAGGAAGTCGTGCTGACCCTCAGCGTGGCGGGCAAGCACACCGAGTACCCGGTCTCCAACGGCGCCACGCTGGACCTGCAGAGCGAGAAGTACAAGGTCGAGGTCGTCATTCCCGTTGACGGCAAGGCCCCAACTGTTGTATTAGAAAACGTTCACACGGCCAAGAAGTACACGGTGACGCAGTAACCCGCTTGCCGGCGGGGGCGAGTCGCCGCGTTCCGCTTGAAGGAGTCTTCTCCATGAAGGGTGCAGCCAGGTGGTTGGGAATCGTCCTTGCCGTCATGCTGGCCGGCGGCCAGCTTCGCGCGCAGGGCGCCGGCGATGCGCCGGCGGCCGCGCCCGCCCCCGCCCCCGCGCCGAAGCCGGCCGACAACAACGATCTCGGCAACCTGCTCAACGAGGTGGTGAAGCCGGCCGCCGAAGCTCCTGCCGCCGCGCCGGCCGTGGAAGCTCCCGCCGCCGCCCCCGCCGTGGAAGCGCCGGTCGCCGCCGCGCCCGCCGTGGAAGCGCCCGCCGCCCCGGCTGCCGTCCCCGCCGTGGAAGCGCCGGTCGCCGCGCCCGCCGTGGAAGCGCCGGCCGCCCCGGCTGCCGCCCCCGCCGCCGCGCCGGCCGCCGAAATTCCCGCCGCCGCCCCCGCCGTGGAAGCGCCGGCCGCCCCGGCTGCCGCCCCCGCCGCCGCCCCGGCGGTCGAAGCCCCTGCCGGCAACGCAGACCTGGTTTCCGAGCTGGTAACACTCGAAAAGCTGCGCCGCAACGCCCTGCGCGAACACGGCGTCACCTGCCTCGCGGCCGGCCGCAAGATGATGCGCGACGGCGACTACGAGGGTGCCAAGACGCAGTTCGAAATGGCCCTGCAGTACATTCCGGACACGCCGGAGACCCGCCCCCTGCGCGAAGAGGCGCGCCTCGGCGTCCGCGACGCGCTCTACCGCCGCGCCATGCTGCTCTGGAAGAAGGGCGACCTCCAGCAGGCCGTGCAGATCGCCCGCCAGGCCGACCAGCGCGGCCAGCCCGACGCCGCCAAGCTGGTGGTGGACATCCAGCACGAGATCGACAACCCGCCCAAGAAGGCCCTGCCCAAGGAAATGCCCCGCATGGACGAGGCCACCTACAAGGACGACCGCGACCTGGTCCGGCGCCACCTGCGCCGCGCGCGCGAGTTCTACGTCGTGGGCGAGCTCGACAAGTCCCGCGACGAGCTCGAGATCGTCCTGCGCGACCATCCCTTCCAGACCGAGGCGATGGACATGCTGAAGAAGGTCGGCGACCGCACCTACGACGTTTCCTCCGAGGAGTTCGAGGCCACGCGCTCCAAGATGATCCGCGACGTCCGCGACACCTGGACCCCGCGGCGCTACGCCATCGACACCGCCGAGGTCAAGGAGTCCGGCGGCCGCAAGATCGAGATCAAGGAGCTCGTGACGGGCGGCGTCACCATCGAGCAGTCGGTCGAGAAGAAGATGCGCGCCATCATCCTGCCCGAGGTGCGCTTCAAGAACGCCAACATCAACGATGTCGTCGGCTTCTTCGAGCAGCAGAGCCGCGAGTACGACAGCCCGGACCTGCCGATCGAGCGCCGCGGCGTCAACTTCGTGGTCAAGCACAGCGGCGGCGGCGCGGCGTCGGCGCCGGCCGCGCCAGCTCCCGCCGACAACATCTTCGCCCCCGCCGAGGCCGCCGCCGGGCCCGGAACCACCGGCACGCCGGTCACCTTCAACGCGCACTTCGTCTCGCTCTACGACGCGCTCAAGATCGCCCTCGACGCCGCCGGCTTCAAGTTCCGCATCAAGGGCAACGTCGTCATGGTCATGCCCGCCAACATGCCCGTCGAGGATCTCGAGACCCGTTCCTACAGCGTGCTCTCCACGCTGATGGAGCGCCTCGGGATGCTGCGGCGCGAAATGGGGCCGGGCGCCCGGGGGGCCGGCGGCGGCGGCGGCGAGTTCACCGGCATGGCGCCCACGGCCGACCTCGGCGCCAGCCAGCAGCAGGACCTCAAGGAGCCCTTCAAGCAGCTCGGCGTTCAGTGGCCCGAAGGCTCCTCGATCTCCTACCTCGCCTCCATCGGCAAGGTGCGCGTCTGCAACACCGCCGAGAACCTGGCGATCTTCGAACAGGTGCTGCAGGACCTGAATGTCACCCCGCGCCAGGTCGAGATCGAGGCGCGCTTCGTGGAGGTGTCGCAGAACGACCTGGACTCGCTCGGCTTCGACTGGAAGCTGAACAGCCCCATGACCCTCCTCGAGGGCCAGAACAACCCCGGCGCGCTCAGCTCCGCCGGCCACCACGTGAACTACCTGGACATCACCACGCCCACCACCCCCTACAGCATCACCAAGGGTTTGCGTTTCCTGAACAGCGGCGCCCTGGGCGCCTCGGTCAACGCGGCCGACGACGTGCTCAGCCTGCGCGGCGTGCTCGACAACCTCGACGTGGGCATGGTGCTGCACATGCTGAGCCAGCGCTCCAACACCGACCTGCTCTCCGCGCCCAAGGTCGTCACCAAGTCCGGCCAGGAGGCCGTGATGAAGGTCGTGACCGAGTACATCTACCCGACCGAGTACACCGTCCAGTACCCGCCCAACAACAACTCCACCACCATCGGCACCGTGACGCCGGTGATCATCCCCATGGTCCAGCCCGGCAGCTTCGAGACGCGCGAGGTGGGCGTGATCCTGCAGGTCGTGCCCGAGGTCAGCGCCGAGGGCCAGATGATCAACCTCACCATGAACCCGCAGGTCGTCTCCGAGCCGATCTGGAAGAACTACGGCATGGAGATTCCCGACCCGAACAACCCCGCCGGTCCGCCGATCAGACTCAACATGGAGCAGCCGTTCTTCAAGGTGCGCTCGATCTCGACCAGCGTCTCCATCTACAACGGCGCCACCGTGGTCATGGGCGGCATGATCACGGAGACGCGCACGGCCGCGGAGGACAAGGTGCCGTTCCTCGGCGACATCCCCTGGTTCGGCAAGTTCTTCCGCAGCAGCGCGGAGCAGGCCGAGAAGCGCAATCTCCTGATCTTCGTGACCGCGCGGCTGGTTGATCCGGCCGGCCGGTCGCTGAAGACCGGCGTCGAACCCGCCCTGGCGGCCGGCGGCGCGGCCGCGGCCGCGAGCGGCACGCCGGCGCCGAGACCGTAACCACTTTTTCCGTCCGCCCGCCGGACGCGCGCCTGAGGCGCGGCCGGCGTTTCCGCGGCGGCCGGCGCATGGCCGGCGGCCCGGGGCGGAAGCCTTCTGTCGGCACGGAATCCGCCGCGGCCCGCCGGAATGCCCGGCGCGCCGTGCGGTGCGCAGCCCCGGTATGGCTCGCGCGCCGGCGGCGTTCCGTCCGCCCTCCAGCGAGATGAAACGCATCGCCTTAACGGGCGGCATCGCCTGCGGCAAGAGCGCGTTCGCCGGGTTTCTGGCCGGGATGGGCGCCGAGGTGCTGGACACGGACGAGGTCGTGCACGCGCTGGAAGGGCCCGGCGGCGGGGCGGTCGCGGCCATCGTGGACGCCTTCGGGCCCGATGCCCGGGCGGCGGACGGCGGCGTGGACCGCCGCTGGCTCGGCCGGCGCGTGTTCGCCGACCCGGCCAGCCGCGAGCGGCTGAACGCCATCGTGCACCCGCTCGTGCAGCGGACGATGGAGGCGTGGCTCGCACGGCCCGGCGGCGGCGTGCGCGTCGCCGTCGTGCCGCTGCTGTTCGAGGTCGGCTGGGACCTCGCCGGCTGGGATGCGGTGGTGTGCGTGGCCTGCGGCCCGGAGACCCAGACGCGGCGGCTCGGCGCGCGCGGGCTGGCGCCGGACGAAATCCGCGGCCGGCTCGCGGCCCAGTTGCCGCTGGCGGAGAAGACGCGGCGCGCCGGCCGCGTCGTGTGGAACGACGGCAGCCTCGACGACCTGCGGCGCGAGGCGCGGCGGCTGATGGACGAATGGATGGAGAGACCGACATGAGCGACGACCCGACCAACCCCGCCCCTTCCGACATGCGCCCTGCCGGCGGCGGCCGGCCAGACTCCGGCGGCGTGCCCGACCGCTCCGGCGAGCGCCTCGACCGCGGCGGCGGCCGCCCCGACGGCCCCGTGCCCATGCGCTGGGCCCGGTTCACGCGCGGCCGCGGCGACAACCGGCGCATGAACGACCGCCGCCACCGCGGCCGCGACATGCGCAACATGCGGGGCCGCGACATGCGCGGCCGCGACGACCACGACCGCCAGCCGTACGGCATGCAGGACACGCCCGCCGACCTGCCGCCGCCCCGGCCCTCCTCCGACCTGCCGCCGGGCGCCGGTCATCCGGGCGCCGCGCCGGCCGAAGCGGAGAACGCGCCGTCGGTTCCGCTGCGGTCCGACCTGCCGCCGGTGAAGCTGTGGGATCTGCAGCAGAAGGAGATGCCCGAACTCCAGGGCCTCCTCGGCCACCTGCCGCCCGACGAGGTCGGCGCCATGCGCAAGCACGAGATCATCTACGAGTTCGTGCGCGGCTACCTGCGCCAGGGAGGCGTCGCCATCACCCAGGGCGTGCTGGAGATCCTGCCCGACGGCTTCGGCTTCCTGCGCTCGCCCCGCAGCAACTACCTCCAGTGTCCCGAGGACGTCTACGTCTCGCCCTCCCAGGTGCGCCGCTTCGGCCTGCGCACCGGCGACCAGGTCGAGGGTCCCATCCGCGATCCCAAGGACAAGGAGCGCTTCTTCGCCCTCGGCCGCGTGGACCTCGTCAACGGCAAGAACGCCCTCGAGGCGCGCCGCATCGTCCAGTTCGAGAACCTCACGCCGCTCTTCCCCGACCGGCGCATCCAGCTCGAGACCAAGCCGGAGGAGGTCGCCATGCGCGTGATGGACATCTTCACGCCCATCGGCATGGGCCAGCGCGGCCTGATCGTCGCCCCGCCGCGCACCGGCAAGACCGTCCTGCTGCAGAAGATCGCCAACGCCGTCTCCGCCAACCACAAGGACGTCTACCTGATCATCCTGCTGATCGACGAGCGGCCCGAGGAGGTGACGGACATGCAGCGCAACACCAAGGCGCAGGTCCTCAGCTCCACCTTCGACGAGGCGCCCGAGCGCCACATCCAGGTCGCCGAGATGGTCATCGAGATGGCCCGCCGCCAGGTCGAGAACGGCCGCGACGTCGTGATCCTGCTGGACTCCATCACGCGCCTCGCCCGCGCCTACAACACCGTCCAGCCCCACAGCGGCAAGATTCTCTCCGGCGGCGTGGACGCCAACGCGCTCCACAAGCCCAAGCGCTTCTTCGGCGCCGCGCGCAACATCGAGAAGGGCGGCAGCCTCACGATCATCGCCACGGCGCTGGTGGACACCGGCAGCCGCATGGACGACGTGATCTTCGAGGAGTTCAAGGGCACCGGCAACATGGAGATCTGCCTCGACCGCGCCCTCGTGGACAAGCGCGTCTTCCCCGCCATCAACATCGAGCAGTCCGGCACCCGCAAGGAGGAGCTGCTCCTCCACCCGGACGAACTCAACCGCATCTGGCTGCTGCGCCGCGCCCTCAACGGCGTGCCGCCGGTCGAGGCCATGGAAATGGTCATCAAGCGGCTCAAGAACACCAAGAGCAACGCCGAGTTCCTGATGGGCATCAAGGAGTAGCATGAACGTCGAATCCCAGCCCGCCGGCCCCTGCCGGCTCAAACTGTTCGTCAGGGCCGAGGCCGCCGAAACGCGCGCCGACTACGAGAAGATCGTCGGGCTCTACGTGGGCAACAGCCGGCTGCCCGGCTTCCGCCCCGGCAAGGCGCCGCGGCCCGTCGTCGAGCGCCACTACCGCCGCGAGATCGATGCCGACGTCCACAGCCACCTCGTCGGCCGCTTCTACCGCCAGGCGCTGGACGAGGGCAAGGTCGCCGCCGTCGCCATCGTGGACGTGACCGACATCCTCTTCACGCCCGAGACCGGCCTCTCCTTCACGGCCGTGGTCGACGTGGCCCCGGACTTCAAGCTCCCCAAGTACAAGCGGATCCCGCTCAAGGTCGAGACGCCCGCCGTCGCCGACGCCCAGGTGGACGAGCGCGTCAATCGCCTGCGCAACATGCTGGCCCAGTTCCAGGACGCCCCCGGCGACCCGGCAGGCCGCGGCGACCTCGTGCAGATCGACTACGACGCCGCGTGCGACGGCAAGCCGCTCAAGGAGCTCTGCGCCGACTGCGGCGGCCTCGCCGAGGGCAAGGACTTCTGGGCGCAGGTCGACGAGCCGGAGTTCGTCCCCGGCCTCGCGCTTGCGCTCCAGGGCAGCCGCGCCGGCGACAGCCGCACGATCGAGGTGGCCTTCCCCAAGGACTTCCACGTCGAGTCCGTCCGCGGCCGCAAGGCCGCCTACCAGGTCGCCGTCAAGGCCGTCCGTCGCCGCGTGATGCCGGCCGACGAGGAGGTCTGCCAGCGCCTGGGCCTGAAGGACCTGGCCGCCCTGCGCGACCGCACCCGCCAGGATCTGCAGGCCGCCGCCGAGGCGCGCGAGAAGGAGCGCCAGCGCCAGGAGATCGTCGAGTTCCTGCTCAAGCGCACGGAGTTCGACCTTCCCCAGAGCGTCGTCGCCGAGGAGACCCAGCTCGCGGTGCGCGGCATGCTGCACGACATCGTCGGCCGCGGCGCCACGCGCGAGGACCTGGAGAAGAACCGCGAGGCCATCCTGGGCGCCGCCACCACGCAGTCCAAGGAGCGCGTGCGCCTTCGCTACATCCTCGCGCGCATTGCCGCCGAGGAGAAGGTCGAGGTGAGCGACGCCGAGGTCGACGCCCGCCTCAAGGACCTGGCCGCCCGCTACCGCCAGCCCGTGGAAAAACTGCGCGCCACGATCGAGGAGCGCCACGGCCTCGAGACCCTCCGCGCCGACATCCGCGCCGAGAAGACCATCGATCTCCTCGTCGCCGACGCCAAGGCGCGGTGACCGGCCGCGGCGCCTTGTGCTATACTGATCCGGAAGGCGGGAGACCTTGCATGAATGAGGCGTTGAACCAGATGCTGGTGCCGATCGTCGTCGAGACCACCGGCCGCGGCGAGCGCGCGTACGACATCTACTCGCGCCTGCTGCAGGACCGCATCGTCTTCATCGGCACGGCGGTGAACGACGAAGTCAGCAACGTGATCATCGCCCAGTTGCTCTTCCTCCAGTCCCAGGACGCCTCCAAGGACGTGGCCGTCTACATCAACTCGCCCGGCGGCTCCGTCACCGCCGGCCTGGCGATCTACGACACCATGCAGTACCTCACCTGCGACATCGCCACCTACTGCGTCGGCCAGGCCGCCAGCATGGCCGCCGTGCTGCTCGCCGCCGGCCGCAAGGGCAAGCGCTTCGCCCTGCCCAACGCCCGCATCATGATCCACCAGCCTTGGGGCGGCGTCGAGGGCCAGGCCACCGACATCAGCATCCAGGCCAAGGAGATTCTCCGGCTGAAGGACCGCCTGAACGAGATTCTGGCCCACCACACCGGCAAGGACGCGAAGAGCGTCGGCCAGGACACCGAACGCGACTACTTCATGTCCGCCGAGGAGGCGAAGAACTACGGACTGATTGACGCCGTGCTGGCGCGCAAGCCGGCCGTCCCCTCAACCACTTAACCCCTTAACCCCTTAACCCCTCTCCCCATGAGCCCGCCCCGCAAACGCCCCGTGTGCGCCTTCTGCGGCAAGGAAGACCGCCAGGCCGGCCGCCTGATCGCCGGCCCCAACGGCGTCAACATCTGCGGCGACTGCGTGGACATCTGCCGCAGCCTGCTCGAGGAGGGCCAGGCGCCCGCCGCCGGCGCGCCGGCGGCCGTGCGCGAGAAGCCGCCGCCGA
>Ga0233425_10004989_pt1 | contig 21544 bp, 17 predicted proteins | sample Watercolumn_Towu_2_FD_181712 | JGI IMG/M metagenome (GOLD analysis project Ga0233425, IMG submission 181712) | Freshwater microbial communities from Lake Towuti, South Sulawesi, Indonesia - Watercolumn_Towuti2014_140_MG | ecosystem: Environmental > Aquatic > Freshwater > Lake | place...
TGTAACTTACACTCAAAACCACCCTTTAGCGCACCGGTACAAATGGCCCTTTTACCCGCAAATCAACTGCCTCGATGCAACACCCATCCAACGACACCATCACCACTAACCTCCCCGACCCCGGCCTGCAAGGCTTCCATAACTTCCTACGTCCTTGCCAGTTGCGCTTCATCAACGATCCCAGCCGCAAACGCATCGTCGAACAATCACGCCAGATCGGGATCTCGCTTAACGTCGCTTACGATCTCGTTCACCTCGCTTAACCGGCCCGTAGCTTCCGCGATGCTCGGGTTTCCTCGTGCTGTGCAAAGGCACGATTGCGCGCAGATACCAGGCCGTTGAGTCCAAGTAGTTAAATCTCGCTTTAGGGAGTCCAATCAGGCAAGACCGTGAACCGTATGGCCGCCAGTAATCGAAGCGAATACAGGGGATCGCGCACGAATCGTGAGGAGCAGCGCAGCCCTCGCGCCGAACAGACCCTCACCCCGGCCCACGGCGGTGCGACGGGAGAGGGAGCCCGAGAACAGACCCTCACCCCGGCCCTGTGCCGTCCGACGGGAGAGGGCGAGTGTTGCAGCGGATTCGAACGGCGCGAGTTTCTCAGGCTCACCGGCGCGGGAGTGGCCGCGCTGGCTGCGGGCCTGCCCAGCCTCGCAGGGCCGTTCTCGGCGGACGAGTTCGAGCGGTTGGTTCCCTCGAACAAGAGGCTCTCGCCGGATTGGATCAAGTCGTTGTTCGCCCGCGGCACGCCCACGGTGTGCCGCGGCGCCGAGCTGGAGAAGATCGGCATGCCGGTCGGTGGCATCTGCGCCGGGCAGCTTTATCTCGGTGGGGATGGCAAGCTGTGGTTGTGGGATATTTTCAATCTGCCGCCGCCCCCGGGCTACAACTCGGGCGCTGGTCCTCACTACGAGCACCCGCTCGAACCCACGGCGCCCCTCGAGCAGGGCTTCGCGCTCCGGGTCACGTCGCGGCACGGCACGCAGTTGCGCAGCCTGGACCGCAACGGGTTCAAAGAGATTTCGTTCCACGGCCAATACCCGATCGGCCGGGTGGAGTACGTTGACCGCGACTGCCCGGTGGCGGCCACTCTCGAGGCCTATTCGCCGTTCATCCCGTTGGATGTCGAGGACTCGGAGCTGCCGGCTACGGTCCTCGAGTTCACGGTGCGCAACACGGGATCAGAGGCCGTCACGCTGGCGCTGGCGGGCTGGCTCGAGAACGCGGTTTGCCTCAGCAGCGGCCAGCCGGGGCTCGGACAACGCCGCAACCGGATCGTTCGCAGCAGCGGCCTGCTGATGTTGCACTCGACCGCCGAGGCCGCGCTCGAGGACGAACGGCAACCGGATCGCCCCGACATCCTCTTCGAGGATTTCGAGAAGGACACCTACGAAGGCTGGACCGCGACGGGCACCGCGTTCGGCAACGGTCCCCTCGAGCAGGCGAAGATGCCCGCCTACCAGGGCGACGTCGGCGCGCAAGGGAAGCGGTTGGTGAACACCCATAACACGCGCCAGGGTGAGGACGTTGCCCGCGGAGACGCCCACATGGGCACCCTGACGAGCAAGCCCTTCGCCCTCGAGCGCCACTACATCACGTTCCTGATCGGCGGCGGATCGCATCCCGGCAAGACCTGTCTGAATGTGATCGTCGAGGGCAAGGTCGTCGCGTCCGCCACCGGCGCCAACGAGAACCGTTTGCACCCGCACAGCATCGACGTGCGCGCCTGGGCTGGGAAGTCAGCGCAGATTCAGATCGTCGATTCTGAGGCCGGCGGTTGGGGCAACATCGGCATCGATGACATTGTGTTCAGCGATCGGCCGCGTGTGAAGCCCGCGCGCCTTTTCGAGCAGGAGGATTTTGGGAGCATGGCGCTGGCGTTGCTCGCGGGCGGCGACGACCATTGGGGGAGCGCGTCGCTCCCGGACGGCCCGGCGATCCAATCGGCGCTGGCGGCGCTCGATCGTCCGGGAGAAGCGGTGGCGGCCAAGGCGTTCGGGGCGAAGTTGCGCGGGGCTTTGGGGCGCACCTGGAAGCTCAAGCCGGGGCAGCAAGCGCGCGCGGTGTTCGTGCTGGCATGGCATTTCCCGGCGGTGTGGCGGGGCGGCCTCGAGCACGTCACGGGCATCAAGGGACTCAAGCGGTCTTACGCCAAACGGTTCTGTTCTGCCGGCGCGGTCGCGCGCTACGTGAAGGCGCGTTATGAGGGGCTGTCGGCGCAAACGCGCCTCTGGAATCGGACGTGGTACGACTCGACGCTGCCGCATTGGTTCCTCGACCGGACCTTCCTGAACCTGTCGATCCTGGCGACCGCAACCTGCTATCACTTCGACAGCGGGCGGTTCTACGGCTGGGAGGGCGCTTACTGCTGTGCCGGCACATGCGCCCACGTCTGGCAATACGCGCACGGGGTCGCGCGGGTTTTCCCGCAGCTTGAACGGACCACCCGGGAGATGATCGATTACGGGCTCGCGTTCCATGCCGAGACGGGCGCGATCGATTACCGGGCGGAGGCGCATCGCCGCGTGGCGACTGACGGCCAGGCGGGCACCATTCTGCGCGCTTATCGCGAGCATCAGATGTCTGCCGACGGCGCCTTTCTGCGGGCGCTCTGGCCCAGGATTCGGAAATCGATCGAGTTCCTCATCGCCGAGGACGCGAATGAGGACGGGATGCTCGAGGGCGAGCAATACAACACGCTCGATGCGTCGTGGTACGGGCAGATTGCCTGGTTGAGTTCGCTGTATCTGGCGGCGTTGCGGGCCGGAGCGGCGATGGCGCGGGAGCAGGGCGAGGAGGCGTTCGCGGCGCGTTGCGAGACGCTGGCCGCCAGCGGGAGCCGCCTGATTGTCGAGCGGCTTTTCAACGGCGAGTACTTCATCCATCGGCCTGATCCGCGCCGCCCGGACACGATCAATACGAACACCGGCTGTCACATTGACCAGGTCTATGGGGAGAGTTGGGCATTCCAAGTGGGGCTGCCTCGCGTGCTGCCTCGGGAGGCGGCTCGGTCCGCGCTCGAGGCGCTCTGGAAGTACAACTTCGCACCGGATGTGGGGCCGTACCGCAAGAACTTCCGGGCGATCAAGGGAGGGCGCTGGTATGCGATGCCCGGAGAAGGCGGGTTGTTGATGTGCACCTGGCCCAAGGGCGGCGCCGAGCAGGCGGCGGGCAAAGGAGAACCGGGTTTCGTGGCCTATTTCAACGAGTGCATGACCGGCTTCGAATACCAGGTGGCTGCTCACATGATCTGGGAGGGCCAGGTCGAGCATGGTCTGGCGGTGACGCGCATGATTCATGACCGCTACCATCCCTCGAAGCGCAACCCCTGGAACGAGGTCGAGTGCGGCAGTCATTACGCGCGGGCGATGGCCAGCTATGGCGTGTACGTGGCGGCCTGTGGCTTCGAGTATCACGGTCCGCGTGGTCACCTGGGCTTCGCGCCCCGGCTGAGCCCGGAAGACTTCCGTGCCGCCTTCATCGGGGCCGAGGGCTGGGGCACGTATCGGCAGCAGACCCGGGGCCAGCGCTGGACCTTCGAGGTCGAGGTCAAGTGGGGGCGGTTGCGGCTGCGCACCCTGGCCTTCGCCCTGCCCGCCACGAGCCTGGCCGCGCCGGGCCGGTTTAGCGTGCGGTTCGCAGGCCGGGCGGTTCCCGCGACGGTGAAGGTGGATGGCTTGCGGGCGGAGATCACGCTCGGGGACGAGGTGGTCGTGCGGACGGCCGAGACACTCCAGGTCGTGGCACAATAGACCCCAAGCGTGACGGGTCGGAACCATCCGCGTACCCGAGCCTGAGATTGACGCGCCCAGGCCGGTGTGGAAGGCTCGCCGGCGTTCATGGACATCAAGCGAGCCATCATCACGGCAGCAGGTCGGACGCAGCGGACCTTGCCACTGCAAACCCTCGCCGACCGCGACGGCACGCCCAAAAGCGCGCTCGGGATCCTCATCGAAGAAGTGCTGAGCGCGGGGATCGAGGAGATTTGTGTGGTGGTCTTTCCGGGCGACCAGGCGGCTTACCGCGCCGCGGCCGGGAGCCACGCGCACCGCCTCCGGTTCGTCGAGCAACCCTCGCCGCTCGGGTACGGCCACGCCGTGGCCTGCGCCCGCGCGTTCGCCGGCGATGCGCCGTTTCTGCTCCTGGTGGGTGATCATCTCTACGTGAGCCGCCAGCAAACCAGTTGCGCCCAGCAACTGGTGGAAGTGGCGCGGGTCGAGGCCTGCTCGGTCTCAGCCGTGCAAGCGACACACGAGAGCAAACTGCCGTATTACGGCGCGGTCGGCGGCCGGCTCGCGGGCGCGCGTCCGGGCGTCTATAAGGTGGAAACGGTTGTCGAGAAACCGACCCCGACCGAGGCCGAGCAAAAGCTGATCGTGCCGGGGCTGCGCGCCGGACATTATCTGTGCTTCTTTGGCATGCACGTGTTGACGCCAGGGCTTATGGAGATTCTGGCCGGCCTCGTGGCGGAGCGGGGGACCAGCGGTGGCGTGCACTTGTCCGCGGCCCTGGCGACCCTGGCGGGACGCGAGCGGTACCTGGCCTGCGAACTCAAGGGCCGGCGTTACGACATCGGGGCCAAATACGGCCTGTTGGTGGCGCAGTTGGCGCTGGCCCTCGAGGGCCGCGATCGCGACGAAGTGCTGGCGAACGTGGTCGAACTGCTGGCGTCCAGGGGGCAGTGATGGCCGGGCAACTGGTGCGCCTCATCACGGCCGCGGACGCGGCGGTGCGGAATCAATCGCTCGACGCCTTGTGCGGGCCCTCGAGCCTGGCCGCGTTGCGGGCCGAGTGCGGAGAGTTGGAGGCCTTTCGGCGCCGGAGCGAGAACCTCTATGAACGGGTGCGGGCGCTGTTCTTTCTCTACGCGATTCATCGGTTTCATCTGCCGCTCAAGCCGGGCTTTCCCGCGCGGGGATCGATCCCGTTCAAGGGCTACGAACATCTGCTGCAACGGCGGTTCGAAGAGGCCATCGAGAGCTTTCTGAGCGCGGAGGCGGCCGGCGGCCCCAGCGACGGGCTCTCGAGCGCCCTGGCCGCGGCTTATCATCGGCTCGCGTTCCAGACACTGGCCGACCAGGTGCGCCGCAGCGTCCGGTCCGTACGCGGCAACCAATGGATGTTCCGGATGGGCCATCCCGAGGACCAACCGTTGCGCCTCCGGCCCGAGCTGCTGGCGCGGGCGGGTGACACCGGTCCCTACCCCATCCTGCGCGAGCGCACGCCGGTGCGGATGGACCTGTCCCACTGCGGGTGGAGCGACATCTTCTTCCTCGGCATGGACTACCCCGAGGGTGCGCGCGTTCTAAATGTCTCGATCGACCTGGGCGTTCACGGGCGCGATGCCGCGACACGTCCGCCTGTCGAGGCCTATCTGCGCGTGCTCGACGAGCCGATCCTGCGCCTGACCAGTGTTGACCTGGCTGCGACCGTCGATATCAGCAACCTCGCCGAGGTGTTCGATTTCGCGAAGGACTACCTGGGCCTGCTCAAGGCGGCGGTGATCGCGGCGGGCATCGTGCCGCCGGGCATCGAGGGCTCGGGGCAGAGCCTCGAGCGGTTGCTGGCGCGTGTGGTCGGGCCAGGACGCGGGCTCGAGATCGTGAGCAACGTCAATGGGATTCCGAAAGGCTCGCGCCTGGCGGTTTCCACAACCCTGCTTGCGGCCTTGATCGCGGTTTGCATGCGCGCCACCAGCCAGGCGTCGTCCTTGACCGGTTTGCTCGAGGAGAGCGAGCGCCGGTTGGCCGCCGCCCGCGCCATTCTGGGTGAATGGCTCAGCGGGTCGGGGGGCGGCTGGCAGGATTCCGGCGGGCTCTGGCCGGGAATGAAACTCATCCAAGGTGTCCTCGCCGATGCGGGGGACCCCGAGCACGGCATCAGCCGGGGGCGGCTGTTGCCCAACCACCGCATTTTCGACGCCCAGGACGCTTCGCCGGCGACGCGGCAACGGCTCCAGGACAGCCTGGTGCTCGTGCACGGCGGCATGGCGCAAAATGTGGGGCCCATTCTCGAGATGGTGACGGAGAAATACCTGCTGCGCGGCGACGCTGAGTGGCGGGGGCGCCAGGCGGCGCTGGGCATCCTGGATGAAATCGTGGGGGCGTTGCGGGCGGGCGATGTGCCGGCGATCGGAGGCGCGACCACGCGGAATTTTGGCGGGCCGATCCAGGCCATCATTCCCTGGGCGAGCAACGCCTACACGGAGACGCTCATCGCGCGCGTGCGCGCCGAGTTCGGAGACGAATTTTGGGGCTTCTGGATGCTGGGCGGCATGTCTGGGGGAGGCATGGGCTTCATCTTCGCGCCCGAGCAGAAGGCACGGGCGCAGGGGCGGTTGCAGGAGATCATGTCGGCCACGAAGCTCGAGCTCGAGCACGCGCTGCCGTTCGCGATGGAGCCGGTCGTTTATGATTTCGCCATCAACGAGCGGGGGACATTCGCCGACCTTCTCAGCGGGGAGAGCGCGCTCATGCCACCGGGCTACTACTCGCTCAGCGTGCCGCCGCTGCTGAGGCAGGAATACAACGCTTTGCCGCCGGCGCGGCGCGCCGAGTTGGACCGCCTGGGGGCGGCCTGCCGCACCAGGCCCGAGTTCGGCGGCCTGGTCCAGTCGCTTTTCGAGCGTTTGGTGCCGCGGATGAAGGCCGACGCCTCGGCGGAGCAGAGCCTCGAGGCCCTGTTGGAAAGCCAGGGCTTCGATCCTGTGGCGCATGAACAGATCCGCGCCGATCTCAAGGGTGCGCGGGTTGGGCTGGCGCAGAACCGGCTCCCGCCGAACAGTGACATTCGTGACGTGCGCCCCGAGGACGTGTTGGACGCGACCGGCGAAGCGCCGGCTGGGGCGCGGGAGGCGGGCCTCGAGCTCCTGGCGTCCGGGGGCGTGGCGGTGGTGAGCCTGGCGGCTGGGGCGGCCAGCCGCTGGACCCAGGGCGCGGGCGTAGTCAAGGCGCTGCACCCGTTCTGCAAGTTCAGCGGGCGCCACCGCACGTTCATCGAAACCCACCTGGCCAAGAGCCGGCGCATCAGCCTCCTGTGCGGCAAACCGTTGCCGCATCTCTTCACCACCAGCTACCTGACGCACGGTCCCATCGAGGCCTTCCTGGCCCGGCAGAACAACTACAGTTACCCGGGGGAATTGGTGCTCTCGCCGGGGCGCGCGGTTGGGCTTCGGCTCATCCCGATGGTGCGTGATCTGCACTTCGCCTGGGAGGAGATGCCGCAACAGCTCCTGGATGAACAGGCCCAGAAAGTTCGCGACAGCCTGCGCCATGCGTTGATTAACTGGGCGCGCCAAGCGGGCGAAGCCAGCGATTACCGGGACAACCTGCCGATGCAGTGCCTCCATCCCGTCGGGCATTGGTACGAAATCCCGAACCTCTTGCGCAACGGGGTGCTGCGGAGGCTGCTCGAGGCGCGGCCAAAACTGCGGCATCTCATGCTCCACAACATCGACACGCTGGGGGCGGACGCGGACCCGGCGTTGTTGGGCCTGCACGCGAAGGGGGGGGCTTGCCTCACCTTCGAGGTCATCACCCGCCGCCTCGAAGACCGCGGCGGCGGCCTGGCGCGTGTGAACGATCGCGTGCGCCTCGTCGAGGGCCTGGCGATGCCGCGCGAGGAAGACGAATTCGGGCTGTCGTACTACAACACGATGACCACCTGGGTCGATATCGATCGGTTGCTGGCCGTGTTCAAGTTGCGCCGGCAGGATTTGAACGACGCCGAGCGCGTGACCCAGGCCATTCGCGACCTGGCGGTGCGGCTGCCCACCTACATCACCCTCAAGGACGTGAAGAAGCGCTGGGGGCACGGCCAGGAGGACGTCTTTCCCGTGGCGCAATTCGAGAAACTCTGGGGGGACATGACCACGCTGCCGGAGGTGGATTGCCGCTTCGTGGCGGTTCCGCGTCTCCGCGGGCAACAACTCAAGGACCAGGCGCAGCTCGACGGCTGGCTGCGGGACGGGGCGGCCGCCTACGTGGAATCGCTCTGCCGGTGGGAGTGAACGGCCCTATCGGGCGGCCTTGTAGTTTAGGATGCGCCGCACCTCCATCAGCAACTGGTCCAACGGGAGCGTCTTGCTGATGTAGCCCGAGGCGCCCCGCTGCTGTGCCTCCTGCAGTAACTCCTCGTCAAACCCGATCCCCGTGAGCATCACGACCGGCAGGTTCGGATGCGCCTGCTTGACGGTCGTCAGGATCTCGAGGCCGTCCCCATCGGGCAGGACCACGTCCATGATGACCAGGTGCAGCGCCTCCTCGTTCGCAAAGCGCTGCGCCTCCGCGCCGGTGTCGGCGGTCACGACCTCGTAACCGTACTTCTTCAGGTACGTGGAAAGCAGGTCACGGATCGGGGCCTCGTCATCCACCACGAGAATCTTCATTTTCATGGAATCAGCTTTTTTTGAGAGTGGGCGATCGGCTTCCCCATTGCAAGCCGGAAACGGCCGCTGTGGTCACTCGAGTTACTCAAGCTTCCCCTGCATGAGATCGAGGAGCCGGCGGTCTCGCTTGGTGGGACGCCCGAGGCCCTTGGGCCGGTGGAACGGCGATGGCTCCCGCGCCGCCCGCGCCTGAGCGTAGGCTTCCGGCGGGGTGAGGTCCTCGAGACACTGCCGGGCGCCACTGGCGCTGGTTCGTCGTTCGATCAGGCCCACGACCCGGAGGGTGCGGGTGAGTTCACCGATTTGGACCGTGAGGGTCTCCCCCACGCGCACGGGCCGCGCCGGTTTGACGCGCTGGCCGTCGATCTTGACGTGCCCTGCTTGGCAGGCCTCGATGGCGCGTGAGCGGGTCTTGTAGAAGCGCACGGCCCATAGCCACTTATCGATGCGGATGTCGGTCAGTGATTCCATTTTCGATATCGGGACGGCGGGCGCGCCGGCGCCGAAAGCGCCCTTGCCGCCTAGCGGGCGCAGCCGTCCTTGATTCCGAGCTTCTGGTAGTAGTGTTGGTGGTGCTCCTCGGCGGGATGGAAGACGGGGGCCACACTGATCTCGAGCCCGAGGCGACCCCCGCCTTGTGCCGGTTCAAGCCTCGCCGCCGAGGCGCGAGCCGCGGTCTCCTGTTCGGGAGTGAAGCAGAAGATGATCGAGCGGTATTGGTCATCGTCCCCGATTGGCTGCGCCGGCGCTCGGGAGGGTGGGGTTAGCTTCCAGAAGACCTCGAGGAGTTGGTCGAACCTGACACGGGCCGGGTCGTAGTCCACCTCCACCACCTCCGCGTGGCCAGTGCCGTGAGCGCAGACCGCCTCGTACGTCGGGTTTCTGGTGTGGCCACCGGCGTAGCCGGCGCGCGTGGCGGTCACCCCTTGGACTTGCCGAAAGGCCTCTTCCACACCCCAAAAACAGCCGGCGCCGAACAGGACCTTCTCGGTCCGTGGGGTCGGGCGCGGGCGGGCATGGAAGGTGAGCGCGTCGGAGTTGATGCAGTAACGCAGCCCGGTGGGGGCTGGTCCGTCCTCGAAGACATGGCCCAGATGGCCATCGCAACGGACGCAATGGACCTCGGTGCGGACCATGTAATGGGAAGTGTCGCGTGTGAGGCCGAGGTTCTCGGGGGCGAACGGCTCGAAGAAGCTCGGCCAGCCCGTGCCGGAATCGAACTTGGCCTTGGACCGGAAAAGCGGCAGGCCGCAACCCACGCAGGCATAGAGGCCGGACTGATGATTGTCGTGAAATAGCCCGCAGAATGCGCGCTCGGTGCCGTGCGTGCGCGTGACGCGATACTGCTCGGGCTCGAGCATCAAGCGCCAGACCGCGTCGGATCGGGTGACCCTCGGGACAATGTGAGGCTCGGTGACGTTGCCGGTCTCGTCCAGGAGGCGCACAGTGACAGTATCCAATTTCATCGAAAGGAGAGGAGGCAGTTGCTGATGACTAGCGGCTGCGGGCGCCGGTGCCTCCGGGAGCAAAAGATGTTGCCGTGTCGGTGGATTCCACGTAGTCTGATGGTTGTGAACTTGCGCCGGTGAGCGTGATCGGTTTTTGGCCGAAATTGCACGCTCGCGGGCCGACTTTCAAGCTCGACGGGTGCACGGAGCCCTGCGGGCGTCGGCAAGCGGCGTGGGTCAGCCTTGCGCGGTTAGCTCAGGGGTAGAGCACTTCCTTGACACGGAAGGGGTCAGAGGTTCAAATCCTCTATCGCGCACCATTCCCGGCCAGCTACAGGCTAAGCCGCAGTCATTTGGGGGGGCGCCTACCCCATTCACGGCAGGCAGGGGCTCGCCTCGTTCGGTCTGCAACTCAATCCACCCCTTGAGAACCATCCGCAACTGCGCTGTCACTTCGTTGCGGGTCGCCCATCCGCCCAAACCCCGCGACAGGAGAGGATCTCGCCATACACCTTCGTCCCGCCCTCGATCTTTTCGTATCGCGTGGTCCCATCGCTCGCGGTTGCGTTTTACGGCTTGGCTCAGCGCCTTGGTGGGAACTCCGTAGAGCGCGGCCAAATCGGAGTCGAGCAGAATCTTGCGTCCACGGACTTCGAGGATGAGGGATTCAACCGCGCCAGTCCCAGAGACTTGTGAAGATATTTCGATTCTTGATTGCAGCAATCAACTCACTTCAGCGAAGCGCCTCAGTACAGATGACTGCCGGTCTACACGCGAGCAACTGCTCAGGGTTGCCGTTGCTGTGGACGACGACGTTCAACTCGGTGTTGTCGCGCAACCCGGCCAAACTGACGTTGGAACTGCCCACAACGGCGACGGTTTCGTTCAAGTCCGCGGCGGCTGGCCCATTCTCCCGGGGCGACGGCAGGTTCCGGCGCCGCAGGAGGGGAGCCACTACTTGAGGTGCCAGTGGATGCTGTAGCGCCAGTTGGCCTCGGGTTTGTAGGATTCGGAGCCGCTGGCACTGGCGGCGAAGCCGCCCGTGCTGCGCTGATCGACGGCCTCAGTGCACACGTCCTCGTCCACATCATCTAACTTGCAGGTGAAGGTGGCCTTTTGGCCCGGTTTCACCTTCGGGAAGTTCAAGTCCAGCGGAATGGTAACGGGCGTCTTGTCGTAGCCCTTGCCCGCCACGTTGTACTTGCGCGTGGTCCCTTCGACGGTGACCTCGAGGCAGACATACCAGGTGGCCGGCTGCGGCGTTTCGTCCATGACGATCTTGTCGATGACGAGCGTCTTGGGTTCGTCCAGCTTGACGCGCTTATAGACCTCGATGCCCGGCGGCTGGGGCCGCTCTCTGTCGAAGTTGCTCGCCGTGGTCCAGGTGTTTTCGCCCAGGACATAAATCGAGGCGAACTCCTCCTCCACGGGCTGGAGGTCGGTGGCGGACTGGCCGCCCTTGATGTTCACGAACCGCACCATCTTGAACGGACCCGCCTTCTCGAGCTTCAGGTCGCCCTCGGCGTAGATGAACACGGTGTCGTCCAGCCCGGTGAGCTTGAAGATGAACTTGTCCTTCCTGACCTCGATGACCTGGAAGAAGGCCTGGTCCTGCTCGTTGGTCTTCTTGACCGACCAGGTGCCGAGTAAACTCTCGAGATCATCGGCCAGGGCCGTGGCGGCGGACGTGAAGGCCAGGCCGAAAGCGGCGAGCGAAGCAAGGAGACGGTGTTTCATAGATGGCGATGGATCGGGTGTGTCGTTCGGTAATTCTTCGGGAGATCATCCGGGCACGGGCACGGGCTGGCAAGTCTAATCACGTGGGCTAAACGCGTGGGCAAGGAGCGCTGCTGCGGACCCGTGGCTCAGTTGTTGACAACGCGGCGGGGGTGCGGTTTTTTGCGGGGGTGATTGCCGACTGAACGTGTTGCTTATGCCTTCCCGATTGACGGATAAGTGGGTGATTGTTACCGGGGCCTCGAGCGGCTTCGGCGCGGCCGGCGCCGTGGCATTCGGCGCGGCCGGCGCCCGGTTGTTGCTGGGCGCCCGCCGGGTGGACCGCCTGGTGGAAGTGGCAGCGCAGGCGAGTGCCGCCGGCGCGCCACAGGCCCTGGTGCAGGCCCTGGATGTCTCGCAGACTCCGAGCGTCGAGTCGTTCGCCGCGTGGGTGCGCACCGTGACCCCGCGCGTGGATGTGCTCATCAACAACGCCGGGGGCGCTCACGGTCTCGATCCGGTGGCGGACGCCAGGGACGCCGATTGGGAGGCCATGGTGCAGAGCAACCTGCTCGGGGTCCTGAGGATGACCCGGGCGATGCTGCCGTTGATGCTGAGCACCCCGGGCAGCATGATTATCAATATCGGTTCGGTGGCGGCACGCGAGGCCTATGCCAACGGGGCGGCCTACTGTGGCGTCAAGGCCGCCGAGTTGCAGATTACGCGGGCGCTCCGGTTGGAATTGTGCGGCACGGGAGTGCGGGTCGGCACGATCGATCCGGGGCTGGCGGAGACGGAGTTTTCCCTGGTCCGCTTCAAGGGCGACGCAGTGCGCGCCAAGAAGGTATATGACGGCACGGTGCCGCTGACGGCGGAAGACGTGGGCGAGGCCATGGTCTGGGTGGCGAGCCGGCCGCCGCACGTCTGCATCGACGAACTGGTGATGAAGTGCACCGACCAGGCGGCGATTCACAAGTTGTACCGGCGTCCGGCAACCGCCTGATCCGGGCTCGCACGCGTGACCTTGGGACCGCCCGATTGGTCGCGCCTCTTTCCCGAGGCGGACTACCGGTTTCACATGGGCGTGCGGCCTGGGGATGGCGCCGCGTTTTTTGGGCCGACCGCCGCCCGCGAGGGCCTGCTGGCGGAGCGTGGCCGGTGGCTCGAGGATTGTCCCGGCGAGTACGCCGCGATGGGCCCGGACGCCGGCGAGTTACTCGAGGAGGCCATCGCGTTGGCGGTCGGGTGGGGAGTTCCAGGGCTGGCCGGCCTGCCCAACGCTTCGGGCTCGACGCCGCTCGACCGTTGCGTGGCCCTCGCACGCCGCTGGGAACCGGACTTTCTGCTGCTCCGCCAGGGCGCCGACGGGGCCTTTCGACTGGTGGGAGGGAGCGTATGTTTTCCTTCGTCCTGGTCGCTCCAGGAGAAGATGGGCCGGCCGGTGGCTGAGATTCACGGCGTGGTGCCGGGACTCAACGCCGGTCTGGGTCGCCAGATCGACACGTTCCTGGCGCGGGTCAGCCCGGGGGCGGCCTGGGAGCGCGAGAACTGGGGCTTGAGTGGCGATGACGAGCTGAACCGGCACCCACGCCGGCATCTGCCCGGGCTCAACGCCGATGTCACCTTGGACGCCGCCTGGCTGAGAATCGAGCACCAGGCGTTCGTGCGGATGCCGCGGACGGGTGGGCTGTTGTTTGGGATTCGCTTGAGTCTCCATCCGTTCCGCGCCCTGGCGGCGCATCCGGTGGCTGCCAAGGGCCTCGCGCGCGCGCTGAGGACCATGCCCGCCGAGGTGGCGCGCTACAAGGGACTCGCCGAGGCCATCGCCCCGCTGGTCCGGGCGTTGGAGAACTGAAGTGGGGCAGGGTGCAAGTGACCAATCCAGCCCTCTCCCATCGGATGGGTCGGATGGGAGAGGGTGCCCCCGCAGCCGCGGGGGCGGGTGAGGGTGGGTCAGGGCTGAGTGATCATCGCCCCCAAACCCAATCGCCCTGCGCAAGGTCTGGACGAGGGGTTCTCTCTTTCGTCATCGCGATGAGGCCGCTTTCGTCGGTCAGGTTCCAACCCACCGAGTAAAGCATGAATCCGCCGGTCCCGGTCGGTCGGTAGATGAGCGGTTTGCCGGTGAGAATGTCCTGCGGGACCGCGTGCAACAGAGCGGGGACCAGGGCGGTCAGGGTCTCGGGGTACTGGCCGTGCGCCAACCGATAGCGTTCCAGCGCGCAAACGGCCGCGGCCTGGTCTGCCTGGCTCTGGGCCCGGGCGAACTTCCGTAAAGTTGCCTCGCGCATGGGCGAGGAGAGGTCCGCCAACAGCCGCGCCAGAACGGTGTAGGGAGTGATCGCCCCGACGCGCCCTTGCATCGTCTGGTCCAGACGCCGCGCCGCGTCCGCGTGGACACGCCGGCCCGCGGTGTCCACGGGGGAGAGCACCAGTTCCTGGATCAGGCGATCCATGACGATCATGTTACGATAGAACCAGCCGCTGGGAATGAGCCGCGCCACCCAGGGAGGCCTCGAGGGCTGTTGCTCCTCCATGACTTCCCAGAGCGCGGCCTCGAGCCGGTGGCGGTCGAGAGCGCGATTGATGCACACGCGCTCGCCGCGGATCGCGAGCTTGTAGGCGGCCAGGAAATCGAAACTCGCGAGGCGTGCCTCGAGCGCGGCCAGTTGTGACTCGTTCCATTGGTGGGTGGCCAGGCCCTGTTGGATCGTCGGGAGCAGGAGTTGCAGGCAGGCGATTCGGACCAGTTGCGAAATCAGGATCGGTTCGTCCTTGCTCGCGTCGAGGGTGTGGAACGCCAGGCGGATGTCGTCCAAGGCCTGGGCTGGCTGGTCCAGCGCGAGTTCAGCCTGCGCGCGAGCTTTCATGAGCAAGACCAGTCGCTTGAGCAATGCCAGGTGCTGGAGCGCGCTGCCGGGCAGTTCGTCATAGTGGATGTTGAAACGCGAGCGCGGGCGTCGAGTGGCGGCGCGCAGTTCCTCCAGCACCGGATCACATTCAGCCAGCCTGCGCAGATTCGCTTGCGCCGCACTTCGAAGCGCGGACCTGTCGGTGGCGGTGTCGAGCGCCGGGAGGTCGGTGAGATTGGTGAGCACGGACCGGCCAAAGGCCTCGACGCGCTGAAACGCGTTGGTATCCCGCCAGGCGATCGACTCCTCGGCCCGGGTGGGCAGGCGGTAGTCGAAGAGCGGTGCCAGGAACGGCGTCATGGCGAAGTTCTCGGCGTCGGCTGCCGGGGGCGGGACGAGGTCCGCCAACTCGAGGGTCTCACCGCTGGCCGCCATTTCCTTTTTGAAGGCGTGCCAGGCGCGTTCGCCACGCCAGTTTTCCTCGACCACGAAGAGCACCGGCAGGGTTACGCACCACGCGGCGACGATCAGCACGCGCCGGGCGCCCGGCCAGCGGAAGAACCGTGAATGGCGTTCCGGCGGGGAGGAAGCAGAAGGCGGGTTGGATGGATTCATGCTGGATCGTGAATCTTGGGGCGCTAGGTAAGGCGGAGCAGCTCGCGCCGGTCGCTGCGCGGGGTTGGGCGCGGCCGGATGACCGCATCGCTGGGCCGGGCCTGCCCGGGTTCGCTCCCGAGCAACTCGGCCAGCGCGCGCTGCTGCTCGCGAAGCGCCTGCCTGGCTGCCGGCGTCCGCACAAAGGCGCGCGAGGTCGAGGGCTCGCCGCCGGCCGGGGTGGTTACGTACAGCGCGAGGATGACAGCCCAGACCGCGGCGAGGCCGGCCCATTGAGCTCGGGCCGGGTGGAGCAGATCGAGGAGCTCGGTGATCCAGGAACCAGGCAAAGACCCACGCAGCGCGGGCGCCTTCTCCCTGGCGCTTTCAGCGTGAGGGGTGGGGGACTGGGCGTCCCGAAGGCGCTGCGTCTCCTCCGCTACGACCTGGCGCCGGATTCTGTCCAAATGGATTTCAGCGGCGCGATGACGTTCCAGCAGCAACTCGCGGATGGTTTTCATTAGATTCCTTCCAACAGCTTGCGCAATGTCCGTTTGGCGTAATGCAGCCGGGACTTGACTGTCCCGAGTTCGGCGTGGGTGATCTCGGCGATTTCTTCGAGGGAGAACTCCTCGATGAAATGCAGCAGGACCACCGCGCGCTGCGGTGCAGATAGCTGGTCAACCAGCCGCAGGACTTGTTCTTCCCGCTCCTTGCGGATGAGCAACTCACCCGGGTCGGACACGGGCTCGATGGGCAGGCCGGCCTGCAGCTCGAGCAGCCGTTCATCGCGGTCCTGGCGACGCCACCGTTGGATGCATTTCTGGTGCGCAATGCCGAACAGCCAGGAACCGAACCTGGCGTCCACGCGCAGGTTGGCGATATGCCGGACGGCGTTGACGAACGTCTCCTGCACGATATCGAGGCTTTCCTGTTGATCCCGCACCAACTCGAACACATAAACGTATAATGGCGCTTGGTAGCGCTTGAAGAGCGCGTCCCAGGCCGCGGGTTCGCCGAGCCTGGCTGCCCCGACGGGCAGTTGTTCGTCGCAACGCACGGTCAGCATTTACACCGAGTAGAATGCGTAGCGCAAAGAAAGGTTCAATCGCTGGCTCCTTTTCCCAGGCTCGGCCCACTCGCACCTCATAACTCATAACTCGTAACTCGTCAGGTCACTCGTCACTGACCAGAGTTGCTCGTCCCTCGCAACCTTGGGCTGTAAGATGGTATCCTTGCAGGATACCGGCCCACTCGTAACTCATAACTCGTAACTCATCACGCATAACTCGCCTTCCCACAGCCCAGTTGTTCTGGCAGGGTGGTTCCCATGCGTGAGCAATCGTTGCGGTTCCTGGAAACCCTGGTCAACACTCCGAGTCCGTCCGGACACGAGGTGCGCGGGCAGCGCGTGTGGCTGAACTACGCGCGCGAGTACGCGGAGGAGACCTACTCGGACGCTTACGGCAACTGCGTGGCGGTGCTCAACAAAGGCGGATCACCGCGGCTCATGCTGGCGGGCCACGCCGACGAGATCGCCCTGGTGGTCAATTTCATCGATAAAGACGGTTTCGTTTACGTGCGCCGGTTGGGCGGGGTGGATGCGGCCATTACCAAGGCCCAGCGTGTGGTGGTGCATACGCGCAACGGCCCGGTCAACGGCGTGGTGGGCAACATCGCCCCGCATCTCACCAAGGAAGAAAGCGACCGCAAACCGCCCAAAATCCACGAGCTGTTCCTGGACCTTGGAGTGAAAAGCCGCCGGCAGGCGGAGAAGCTGGTCAGCATCGGCGACCCGATCACGCTGGCCGACCAGTTCCAGTTGTTGCGCAACGGCCTGGCGGTGGCCCGGGCCTTCGACAACCGGATCGGCACCTTCGCCGTGGCCGAGACCCTGCGGCTGTTAAGCGAGGCGAAGGGCAAGCTCAAGGCCGAAGTTTGTGCGGTCTCGAACATCATGGAGGAAGTGGGTCTGTTCGGCGCCCGTCAGATCGCTTACTCCCTCAAGCCGGACGCGGCCCTGGTGGTCGATGTTACTCATGCCACGGACTGCCCGACCGTGAACGCCCATCAACACGGTGACATTAAGATCGGCAAAGGGCCCACCCTCACGCACGGGGGATGCAACCATTCGGAGGTCGTGGCGCGCCTCGAGGCGGTCGCCCGGAAACAGAAGATCAAGCTTCAGCACGAAGCGGCTTCCGCCACCACCGGCACGGACACCGACGTGATTTTTTGGACCCGCGGTGGCATCCCGAGCGCGCTGATCAGCCTCCCCAACCGCTACATGCACTCCCCGGTCGAACTCGTGAGCCTGGAGGACCTCGAGCGGATTCCGCAACTGATGGCTGCCTTTGCTCTCTCGCTCCGGGCGGGGGAGACGTTCAAGGTCAGCATCTGAGATCGCGGGCGGGCTATGCGGCGTCCGGGTTTCGGCCAGGGTGCCGGGGCCGCTCGCCGAAGATGGCCGTCCCGATCCGCACCATCGTGGCGCCTTCCTCGATGGCCACCTCGAAGTCGCCCGTCATGCCCATGCTCAGGTGGGGCAGGGGAGCGCCGAGGAGTTGTTCGCACTCGAGTTTGAGTTCGCGCAGGCGCCGGAAAACGGGCCGCGTCCTCTCCGGTTCGGGTGTCCACGGCGCCATGGTCATCAGGCCGTGGACCTCGAGGCGTGGCAAGGCGTTCAACTCGCCGAGTTCCGCCAGGACTTGCTCGGGCCGGTAGCCGAACTTGCTGGCCTCTCCGGCCACGTTCACCTCGAGCAACACCCGCGCCGTTTTCGCGGCTTTGTCCGCCCATTTGGCGATTTCATGCGCCAGGTGCAGGCTGTCCACCGCCTGGATCAGCTCGAAGAAATGCACGGCGTCGCGAGCCTTGTTGCTTTGCAGGTGGCCGATCATGTGCCAGCGCAATCGGCCCGGGCAAAGGCCGATCTTGGCTTTCGCCTCCTGGACGCGGTTCTCGCCGAAGAGGCTCAGGCCAAGGTCCGCGGCGGCGCGCACGGTCGCGGGTGGTTGTCCTTTGGACACCGCCACGAGGGTGACGGAGGCGGGGTCACGTCCCTTCCGGGCGCACGCCTGGGCGATTCGTTGCTGCACCGTGTGCAGGTTGGCGGCCAAGTCCATGCATAATACGTTAGCGCGTCTGAGTTCAGTGACAAGCTTGGGCCGGCCACCTCGATGCGGTCGGGCAGCCAGATACTCGCTCGCGTGCAGGCGTGTGAGTGTGGGCCATTCCTCGGGGGCGATCGCCGGCCAGGCGCGAGGCCGTGCCGCACGCACTGGACGATTGGCCGTGGGCGGCCGCGGGCGGTTTCTTCGTTGACGGGCGGGCGGGGTTAAGGTCGATTAGTCCCCGTGTTTATGCTCAATCCCTCGATCACCTTCCGGAACGCATTCACACCGATCCGTGTGGGCTCCGAGCCGTCCGCGGGTTGGCGGCGGCGGCGTGGTCTGCCCGGTGCGTGCCTCGCCTCCATGCTTTTGGCGGGTCTCACGGCGTCGGCGCTGGCCGATGTGCGCGTCCCGGGCCTGTTCACGGACAACATGGTGTTGCAGCAGGGCATGGCCGTTCCGGTGTGGGGCTGGGCTGACGAGGGCGAGGTGGTCACGGTGCAGTTCCGGAACCAGACTGCATCAGTCAAGGCACGCGGAGGAAAGTGGATGCTGCGGCTCAAGGCACTCAAACCGGGAGGTCCGGACCCGCTGACCATCGCCGGGCGCAACCATCTCGAGATCAAAAATGTTCTGGTCGGCGAGGTCTGGGTTTGCAGCGGGCAATCCAACATGGAATGGCCCATGTCCCGCTCGTTCGAGCCGCAGTCTGACATCGCGGCCGCGGCCAATGGCAACCTGCGGTTGTTCACCGTGCCCAAGCTCCGGGCGCTCGAGCCCACCAACGACGTGCCGGCGGTTTGGCGCGAATGCGGCCCGGAGACCGTCCCGGGTTTCTCGGCGGTGGCGTACTATTTTGGCCGCGCGCTCCAGCGGGATCGACAGGTGCCTGTGGGCTTGATCCACACTTCCTGGGGTGGATCGCCCGCCGAGGTTTGGATGAGCGAGGCGGTGCTCAAGGGCGACAAGGAGTACAAGCGCGACATCTTCGATGCGTACGGCGAGAGCGAAAGCAACTACCTCAAAGCCAAGGAACAGGCGGCCCGCGATGGCAAGCCCGCGCCCTGGCCGCCGTGGCGGCCAACGGAACTCTACAACGGCATGATCGCCCCGCTGATCCCCTACGCGATCAAGGGCGCCATCTGGTATCAAGGCGAATCCAACGCCCCACGCGCCTTCCAGTACCGCCGTCTCTTTGCCGACATGATTCGCAATTGGCGGCGAGATTGGGGCCAGGGTGATTTCGCGTTCCTGGCGGTGCAACTCGCGCCCTGGGACCGCAATCGCAAGCGGACGCTCGAACAGATCACGGAGACGCCGGTCGAGAGCGATTGGGCGGAGCTGCGCGAGGCCCAGATGATCGTGGCCCGGACGCTCAAGAACGTAGGCGTGGCGGTCATCACCGATGTCGGCGACAAGGACGACATTCACCCGGCCAGGAAAGGGCCGGTTGGCGAGCGGTTGGCGGCGGCGGCGCGGCGCGTGGCCTACGGCGACCAGATCGCCTGGGCCGGGCCGGCCTTCAAGTCAGTCAGCTTCAGCAAAGGCAGCGCGATCATCAGTTTCGATCACGTCGGTCAGGGCCTCGAGGCCCGTGGCGGAGTTCTGCAAGGGTTCTCCGTGGCCGGCGCGGACCGCAAGTTCTACTGGGCGACCGCGGAGGTCCAGGGCGCCAAAGTGGCCGCGAGCAGTCCCAACGTGCCCGCGCCGGTCGCCGTCCGGTATGGTTGGGCGGATTACCCAGTGGTCAACCTGTGGAACCAGGACGGGTTCCCGGCCTCCCCGTTTCGGAGCGACGATTTCCCGATGTTGAGCGGGCCCAAACCGCCGGCTGGCCAGGAGAAGCGCGCCAAATGACCGGCGCGTCGCCGGCGAGCGGCTCGGGTGAACATGTGAACATGAGCCGCGCTTGTCATCGGGGCGGAATCGCGCTACAACCATCGCGCGCCGGTAGGCGCGCAACGCAAGCGAACCTTATGAAAAGTCATCTGAATCTGCTGGTGGCGGTTCTGGTCCTGGGCGGTGGGCTGCGGGCGGCGGCGGCCGAGGCCGCTGCCTCCGATGCGCCATCCGATCCCGCCATCGTGAAGTCCGAGTTCATTGCCGAAAACCCGCCCTTTCCCGCCAGCCATGCCTCGACGATCGTCGAGACCCGCGATGGCCTCCTGGCGGCCTGGTTCGGGGGGACGCGGGAGCGCGCGCTGGACGTGAGCATCTGGCTCTCGCGCAACGATGGCCGTGGCTGGACCGCCCCCGAAGAAGCGGCCAACGGGGCCGATGAGAAGAACCTGCGTCGTTATCCGTGTTGGAACCCGGTACTCTTTCTGCGGCGCAACGGCGACCTGCTGCTGTTCTATAAAGTGGGGCCGAGCCCCGAGACATGGTGGGGCATGGTGAAAGTCTCCGCAAACAACGGGAAGACATGGTCGGCCGCAAAGCGGCTTCGCGGTGGGATCATCGGGCCCGTGCGCAACAAGCCGGTCGAGTTGGCGGACGGCACCTTGCTGTGCGGGGCGAGCACCGAGGACACGGGCTGGCGCGTTCACATGGAGCGTACCCGGAACCCGCTGAAGGGCTGGGACCGATCGGGCTACTTGAACGAGGCGCTGGATTACGGCGCGATCCAGCCCACCTTGCTGGCCTGGCCCGATGGCCGGCTTCAGGCCCTGTGCCGGACCAAGCAAGGTGTCATTACCGAGTCCTGGTCCACCAATCAGGGTGTCGATTGGAGCCGGATGACCGCCACGAAGCTCCCGAACCCGAACAGCGGCATCGACGCCGTGATCCTGCGCGACGGCCCGTCGTTGCTGGTCTATAACCACTCGGCCAGCAGCCGGCAGATGCTCAACGTGGCGCTCTCTCCCGATGGCAAGACCTGGCAGGCTGGGTTGGTCCTCGAGAATCAGCCGGGGGAATTCTCCTACCCGGCGGTCATTCAGACCAGCGACGGCATGGTGCATGTCACTTACACCTGGAAGCGTCAGCGCATCCGGCATGTGGTGATCGACCCGGCGCGTTTGACGCCCCGCGAGATGCCCGAAGGCCGCTGGCCTTGAGCTGATAGCCGCGTAGCATCCGCCTTCGTCCCGCGCAAGCCACCCACGGGTAGCATCGGACGTCAGTCCGATCCGACTTCCTTCTCTCGCAGGGCGATGGGCGATGCGTGGGAGGCAAAGAGGCTTGAGCCGACTGACGTCGGCTTTCTACGGCGGAGCATCCGCCTTCGTCCCGCCAAAGGGATCGATCGGTGCGGGACTACAGCGGGACAAGTCGGACGTCAGTCCGATCATTCTCTGTCAGGATTGCCAAAACCCCTTGCGGGGTTTTCTGCCGCCTCGATTAGCACCCCAAGGTAGCTCGTCCCTCGCAACCTTGGGCTGTAGGATGGTATCCTTGCAGGATACCGGTCCACTCGTAACTCATAACTCATAACTC
>Ga0233425_10004990_pt1 | contig 21539 bp, 13 predicted proteins | sample Watercolumn_Towu_2_FD_181712 | JGI IMG/M metagenome (GOLD analysis project Ga0233425, IMG submission 181712) | Freshwater microbial communities from Lake Towuti, South Sulawesi, Indonesia - Watercolumn_Towuti2014_140_MG | ecosystem: Environmental > Aquatic > Freshwater > Lake | place...
CGGCGCCGCCTTCCTCTTCACCAGCCCGCCCAGCGGCCAGGTCTCCGCGGCCGCCGCGACCGCCATCCTCTACGGCACCGCCGAAGCCAACAACGCCGGGTGGGCCGTGGGTGGCGGCGTGGACGTCAACGGCGATGGCCTGGCCGACCTGCTCGTGGGTTCGCCCTACGCGGACAACTCCGGTGCGGACGCCGGGCTGGTGGCCCTGTTCCACGGCTGCCCGACCGGCTCCATCGCCACCTCCGGCGCCGACGCCCTGCTCCTGGGCATCGCCGCGGGCGACAACGCCGGCTACGCGGTCGCCGGTGCAGGCGACATCAACGGTGACGGCTTCGGCGATGTCCTGGTCGGCGCTCTCGGCAACGACGACGGCGGCAGCGGCGCGGGCGCGGCCTACGTCTTCTGGGGCCCTGTGGCCGGCACCCGCAGCATGTCCGACGCCGAGACCATCGTGCGCGGCGACACCGCCAGCGGCCGCCTGGGCATCGCGGTCGCCGGTGGCGGCGACATCGACGCCGACGGGCACGCCGACGTGCTGGTGGGCGCCGACCGCGCCGCCTCGGGCGCCGGCATGACCTACCTCTTGCTGAACCCCGGCATGGGCGCCATGGTGGCCTCGAGCGCCGACGCGACGGTCACCGGGCTGGCCTACTACGACTGGGCCGGCGCGGCGCTGGCCTACGCGGGCGACACGAACGCCGACGGGCTCTCCGACATCCTGGTGGGCGCCTGGGGCGCCGACTCCGGCGACACCGACTCCGGCGCGGCCTACCTGTTCGAAGGGCAGGGGATGTGAGCGCGCCAACCCCGGAGCGATGAAGTGGCGCCATTGGCCCTCTGGACGCTGCTGGTGGCCCCCCTGCTGGCCGCCGGGGAGGAAGCCTCGCCGCTGTCCGAGGGCGCAGCGCCCCCCGAGGAGGCGGCGATCCAGGCTCCCCCGGGCCTGACCCCGCCTGTCCTCGACCGCTTCGAGGCGGCGGCCTACCCCGCGGGGCTGGACCTGGGCCGGGTCGAGGTGCAGCTCCAGCTCCTGATCAGCGAACAGGGCAGCGTCGAGGAGGTCCTGGCCGCGGATGGCCCCGCCCCTTTCGCCACCCTCGCGGCCGAAGCCGCCCGGCGCATGACCTTCACCCCCGCCCGGGAGGGCGGTCACCCCGTCGCCGTGGAGCTGCCTTTCACCTGGGTGTTCGACACGCCCCCCGTCAGCGTGGAGGGCTGGCTCCGCCTGCACGGCAGCCGCGCCCCCGGCGCCGGGATCGCGCTGGAGTTCGGGGCGCGCCGCGTGATCACGGACGCGGAGGGCCGCTTCACCCTGCGCAACCTGGGCCCCGGCGACTACACCCCGACCTCACCCGACCCCGAGGTGCGGCTCGACCCCCTCCCCTTTCACCTCGAGGTCGACCAGCAGCTCGACCTCAATCTGTGGGCCGACGCCCCCTGGGGCGAGGGCGAGCTGGTCGGGACCTGGCAGCGACACCGCTCCCAGGTGGTGGCCCGCGCGCTGACCACCCGGGAGATCGCCACGACCCCCGGCACCATGGGCGATCCGGTCCGCGCCGTGCTGAACCTGCCCGGCGTGGCCCGTGCTCCACTGGACTCGGGTTGGTTGCTGGTCCGCGGGGGCGATCCCGAGGATGTCGGCCTGTACATCGACGGTGTCCGCGTGCCCCTGGTCTACCACCTGATGGGGCTCACCTCGGTGATCCACCCCGCCATGGTGGAGCAGGTGGTGTTCCAGCCCGGCGGTTACGACGCTCGCTACGGCCGCGCCACCGGCGGCGTGGTGGACCTGCGCACCCGCCCGGTCCACGACCAGCCGCTGGAGGCCCGGGCTGGCGTGGACCTCGTGACGGGAGCGGCCTTCCTGCGGGCGCCGCTCGGCCGGGCGCGCAAGGTGGGGATCGCGGCCGCCGTGCGCCACTCCTGGCTCGACACCCTGCTCGGCGCCTTCGCCCGCGCCGGCTGGTTCGGGCTGGAGGAGGGCGCCGAGGACATCGCGCCCCGCTTCCAGGACTGGCAGATCAAGCTGGACAGCCGCCCGGTGGGCCTGTTCGGTTTCGGCTACCAGGACAGCCTGCTGGCCCCGCAGACCGACGGCGGTGACGTGCAGCTCGACGTAGGCACCCGTCGCCTGCACGGCCGCGTCACGGCCCGCGCCCTGGGTCGGCCCCTCGCGATCACCCCGATCCTCGCCTCGGACTGGCGGCGCCTCTCCTACGCGGGCTACGCCGACGACCGCACCCAGCTCACCTGGGGCGCGCGGGCCGAGCTGGAGGACGAGGGCAGCGGGTCCTGGGGCTGGTCCACCGGCGTGGACTGGGAGACAGGCCGCTATCGGGCCAGCGTCATCACCGACGAGCACCCCGCGGGGATCGACGTGGACCACGGCATCGCCTCGGTGGATCCGTACGCCGACCTCCGGCTCGGCCAGGACCGCAGCCTCACCCTCGGCCTGCGGATCGAGGACCTCTGGGTCGAAGACCAGCTCGCGCGCATCGCCCCCTCCCCGCGCGCGACCCTGCGCCAGCCCCTCGGGCAGCACCTCTCCGGCGTGGCCACCGCCGGCATGACCCACCAGTGGCCCCCCCTGGACATCCTCGCGGCGCTGCCGCAGGGACCCTACCTGCACCTCGAAGGTGCCGCCGGGGGGAGCCTCGGGCTGCAGGCCGCCTGGCCGGGTGTGAGCCTTGAATCCACCGCCTACGGCCGCCGGATCACCGAGGACACCCTGGTGGAGGACGACGGCACCGTCGGCCAGGGCCGCGGCGTGGCCTGGGGCCTGGAGAACCTCGTCAAGGCCGAGCGGGGGCCGATCTCGGGCTGGGTGGCCTACACCTGGGGACGCTCGCTGCGGCAGCACGAACCCGGCGATTCCTGGGAGCCCCACCGTTTCGATCAGCCCCACAACCTCGTGGCGGTGGCGGCCTGGGCGCTGCCGGCCGACTGGGTGGTCGCGGGCCGGCTGCGCGCCTCCAGCGGCTTCCCGATGGAGGGCGACGCCCGCGCGGCCTACGACGTGCTCACGCAGCAGCAGCGCTGTATCGTCGACGGCACCACCCCGTTGGTGGAGAGTGCCTGTCCCGCGGCGGGGGAGCGGCTGCCGGCCGGCCTGGCCCTCGACCTCAAGGTGATGCGCCGCTTCGCCCGGCGCGGCTGGTCCGGGCAGGCCTACCTGGACGTGCAGAACGTCTTCAACCGCCGCGTCGCGGAGCCGGTCATCACCGGCAACCTGGACCTCGGCACGCTGTACGCCTTCGGGTTCCCCATCCTCCCCATCTTCGGGGTCGAGGGCGCGTGGCGGCGTTAGACTCGACTCTACGTCCCCGGTTCCGATGGGCACCTTGGATGTGCGCAGCGCGCGATGGATACGGAGATGGCCTGGTTCAAGAAAAACGACCCCTCCCCTCCCACGAAACCGTTCGTGGGGCCGGGCGACGGCGAGGTGCACCTGCCGCCGCTCTCCAACGCCCTCACCGCCGACGAGCGGGCCTTCGTGGTCACCTGCTGTGCCACGAGCACCCCGGCGGTGGTCACCTGGCCCGACCTGGCCGTCGTTCGCCGGGCCGTGTTCCGGAGCGTGGACCGCGACAGCCTCTTCCTGGAGATCGTCGATGACGGCGGCACACCCTACGAGTACCGTCACCTCACCCAGTGCGTGGTCTCCTTCTTCTACGCCAGCCGCGTGGCGACCTTCGTGGGCTACGAGGAGGCCAGTGGGCTGGGTCCCCTCCCCGGCCATCTCACCCTGCGCATGCCCTCCCAGATCGCGGTGGAGGGCCGCACCCGCTTCCGCATCCCCATCTTCGCCAGCCTCGGTCTGCAGGTCACCGTGGTGCTGACCACCAGCCACCACCAGGCCAGCCGCCCGGTGGACATCAACCTCGCCGGGTTGCTGCTCGCCTTCGAGGCCGCCCGCGATCCCGTCCTGCGGGTGGACCAGGATGTCGTCCTGGCCCTGTGCGTCGAGGGCCATGCCTGCGAGGTCCCCGCCTCGGTGCGCCACCGCGCGGTGCAGGGGGGCGAGGTGCTGTACGGATGCCTCTTCCACAACGGGGCCAACGGCTGGGACTACCCGCACGACCGCGAGCTGAGCGAGCTGGTGGTCGCCGTCGAGCGCTTCTGGGCCCGCAAGCGCACGCGCTGAACGGCGGCGTCGCCCTGGAGGAAGAATTGCACACCGAGCGCGCACCCTGGGACCGCTACTTCATGGACATCGCAAAGGTGGTGGCCACCCGCGCCACCTGCGACCGCAAGCACGTCGGCGCGGTCATCGTGCGCGATCGCACCATCCTGTCCACGGGCTACAACGGCTCCATCCGCGGCATGCCACATTGCGACGAGGTCGGGCACATGATGGACGATGGCCACTGTGTCGCCACCATCCACGCCGAGATGAACGCCATCATCCAGGCGGCCCGCAACGGCGTGCGCCTCGAGGGTGCCAGCATCTACATCACCGCCAGTCCCTGCTGGAGCTGCTTCAAGGCCCTGGCCAACGCGGGCATCCTGCGCATCTGCTACGGCGAGTTCTACCGGGATGAAAGGAGCTTCCAGGTGGCCGCACACCTGGGGATCGAGATGGTGCACGTGCCGGTGGATCCCTGAACCTCGGCATCGGGGACAACAGAACGCGCGCCAAGGGCCTCGGTGGCTGCCGAGCACCGCTGGAGGGCGCTTGGGAACAACGCGTTCGCGTAGAAGACGTCGGTGGCTGACGGCGTGTCCCCGGTGAGCGCTTGACCGCGCGCCAAGGGCCCCGGTGGCTGCGGAGTATCGTTTGAGGGCGCGTGCCTATGCGCCCGATCAGCATTCCTGGTGGCCGACGGCAGGAAGCAGGTTTCTCGACTCCCCGCCTACCCCCGCGACGTGGACATGGGCCGAGGCCCCAGATACGACGCCGGCCTTTCTCGCGACCCCGCCCTGCATCTCGCAGGGATCCCTCCCAAGCCCCGGAACGGGAAAGAGCCGGGCACTCCAAGGAGCTTTCATGTCGTACACCGATCAGGTCATGGAGCTGGTGATCAAGAAGAACCCAGGCGAGGCCGAGTTCCACCAGGCCGTCAAGGAAGTCCTCGACTCCCTGACCCCTGTCTTCGATCGCCGCCCCGACTACCGCGCCGCCCGCCTGCTCGAGCGCTTCGTCGAGCCCGAGCGCGTGATCATGTTCCGCGTGCCCTGGCTCGACGACAAGGGCCAGGTCCAGGTCAACCGCGGCTTCCGCATCGAGTTCAACGGCGCGATCGGCCCCTACAAGGGCGGCCTGCGCTTCCACCCCACCGTCTACCTCGGCCTCCTCAAGTTCCTGGCCTTCGAGCAGATCCTGAAGAACTCCCTCACCACGCTGCCCATGGGCGGCGGCAAGGGCGGCTCGGACTTCGATCCCAAGGGCAAGAGCGACATGGAGGTGATGCGCTTCTGCCAGAGCTTCATGACCGAGCTGTACCGCCACATCGGCGCCGACACCGACGTCCCGGCCGGCGACATCGGCGTGGGTGGCCGCGAGATCGGGTTCATGTTCGGCCAGTACAAGCGCCTGACCAACCAGTTCACCGGCGTGCTCACGGGCAAGGGCCTGAACTGGGGCGGCTCGCTCATCCGGCCCGAGGCCACCGGCTACGGCTCCGTCTACTTCGCGGCCGAGATGCTCAAGACCCGCGGCCAGAGCCTCCAGGGCAAGGTCTGCACGGTCTCCGGGTCCGGCAACGTGGCCCAGTACACCGTCGAGAAGGTCACCCAGCTCGGCGGCAGGGCCGTGTCCCTGTCCGACTCCGCCGGCACCATCTACGACCCGGCCGGCATCGACGCCGAGAAGCTCGCGTGGGTCATGAACCTCAAGAACGTGCGCCGCGGCCGTATCGCCGAGTACGCCGAGCACTTCAAGGGCGCCGAGTACCGCGCCGGTGTCCGCCCCTGGGACATCAAGTGCGACTGCGCCTTCCCCTCCGCCACCCAGAACGAGATCTCCGGCGAGGACGCCAAGACCCTGCTGGCCAACGGCTGCTTCGTGGTGTCCGAGGGCGCCAACATGCCGACCATGCCGGCCGGTGTCGATCAGTTCGTCGATGCCAAGATCCTCTACGGCCCCGGCAAGGCGGCCAACGCGGGCGGTGTGGCCACCTCCGGCCTCGAGATGTCCCAGAACAGCCAGCGGCTGTCCTGGACCCGCGAAGAGGTGGACCAGAAGCTCCACGGCATCATGAAGGCCATCCACAAGAACGCCTACGAGACCGCCATCGCCTACGGCCACAAGGACAACCTGGTGCTCGGCGCCAACATCGCCGGCTTCACCAAGGTGGCCGACGCCATGATGGACCAGGGCCTCGTGTAGTACGCACCTCCCACCATCCGGTGGGCCAGCCCCCCAGGGTGCCGCGAGGTCCCTGGGGGGTCCTGTTTCGGGGAGTTAAGTGCCAGAGATGCTCGTCCCCAGCCTCACCTCCCGCTTCCAGGGATTCCACGACCTCATCCAGTACCGGGTGCGCGAGATCCTGGTGGTCTCGACTCCCTACGACGCCTGGATCCTCGAGCAGGACCACAACCTGTCCGAGCGCCTGTTCTCCGAGTACGTCCAGCTCGATCTACGCTTCGTCCCTCGGATCACACGCGTGAGCACCGGGCGGGCGGCGCTAGAGCTCCTGGAACGCCGGCCCTTCGACCTCGTGATCTGCATGAGCCGGCTGCCGGACATGGGCGCGCTGGATTTCCGGGCCCGCGCGCGCGATGCGGTGCCCGGCCGACCCATCGTCTTCTTGACCTACGACGCCCTGGACAACGCCCTGCACGAGCGGCTGCGCGAACACGGCGAGCTGGACCGCATCTTCTACTGGTTCCGCGACGCCAACGTCCTGACCTCCATCGTCAAGTCGGTCGAAGACCACCGCAACGCCCCCTCCGACACCCGGGCCGGGGTGCAGGTCATCCTGCTCGTGGAGGACTCCCCCCGCTACTACTCCCTGCTGCTGCCGCACCTGTACACCGAGATCCTCTCCCAGACCCGCCGGCTCATCTGCGACGGCGTCAACGACTTCCACCGCCTGCTGCGCATGCGCGCCCGGCCCAAGATCCTGCTGGCCGAGACCCTGCGCCGCGCCCGGGCGATCGTTCGCCAGTACGGCCCCAACCTCATCGGTGTGCTCAGCGACGTGCACTTCCCGGCCGGTGGGGCTCTCGACGCCCGGGCCGGCTTCGTGCTGGCCGACGAGATCCGGGCCCAGATCCCCGATGTCCCGGTGCTGCTGCACTCCTCCGAGCCCCGGCATCGCACGGCCGCGCTGGGCCGCGGGTTCGACTTCCTCGACAAGGACTCCCCAGAGCTGGCCGCCGGGCTGCGATCCTTCCTCGTACGGAACTGCGGGTTCGGCGACTTCGTCTTCCGTACCCGCGAGGGGCGCGAGGTGGGGCGGGCGGCCAACCTCTACGAGCTGCGCGATGCCGTGGCGCAGGTGCCGGAAGAGAGCCTGCTGTACCACGCCGGCCGCAACCACTTCTCCACCTGGCTCAGGGCCCGCACCGAGTTCGCGCTGGCCGAGGAGCTGCGGCCCAAGCGAGTCTCCGACTTCGCCGACACCGCCGCGCTACGCCGCGAGATCCTCGACGCCCTCGAACGCCTCACCGACTCCACCCGGGACGGCGAGGTGCGCGACTTCGTGCCGGACCGCCTGCGCCCCGAGGCCAACTTCACCAAGCTGGGGACCGGCTCGCTCGGAGGCAAAGCGCGCGGGCTCGCGTACATGAACGGCCTGCTGGCGCGCGACCTGGTGGGGGAGCGCCACCCCGGAATGCGAGTCGTCATCCCCAACACCTTCGTGCTGTGCAGCGACATCTTCGACCGATTCCTGGACGCCAACGAGCTGCGGCAGTGGGCCCTGTCCGCCGGCGACGACGGCGCCATCACCCGCCGGTTCCGCGAGGCGCCGCTGCCCGAGGACGTGAAGCACGACCTGCGCGCACTCCTGGCGCATGCCGGCTACCCCCTGGCGGTGCGCTCCTCGAGCCTGCTGGAGGACAACCAGACCCTGCCGTTCGCAGGCTTGTACGCCACGTTCATGCTGCCCAACGCGCATACGGACCTGGAGGTCCGGCTCCAGCACCTCTGCCAGGCCATCAAGCAGGTCTACGCCTCGATGTTCCACCGCGGCCCGCGGGAGTACCTGCGCAACACCGGCTACCGGCTCGACGAAGAGCGCATGTCGGTGATCATCCAGGAGGTCGCCGGCCGCACCCACGGGCGGTTGCACTACCCCACGTTCTCAGGGGTGGCGCGTAGCTACAACTTCTACCCCTTCGCCGACCTCAAGCCGGAGGAGGGCACCGCTTCCCTGGCGTTGGGGCTCGGCAAGACCATCGTGGAGTCCGGGCGGGTGTTCCACTTCTGCCCGGCCCATCCGCACGCCAACCCGCCCTGGGGCTCGGACGAGGAGTACCTCACCAACACCCAGACCCGGTTCTTCGCCCTGGATCTCACCGACCCCGGGCGCGCGCTGACCTGCGATGAATCCTGGTCCCTGGTCCAGCTCGAGCTCGACCAGGCTGAAGGCGACGGAGAGCTGCGCCACATCGCCAGCACCTGGTCGCCCCAGGACGGCACCATCCGGGACTTCCTGACGCAGGGCGATCCCCGCATCGTGCGCTTCGCCCAGATCCTCAAGCATGGCACCCTGCCGCTGCCTGCCCTGCTCCAGGACCTGTTGGCGGCGGGCCAGGAGAGCTTCGGCACGTCGGTGGAGATCGAATTCGCCGTGGACGTGGATCCCACCGATCCATCCCGTGCAACCTTCCACTTCCTCCAGATCCGCCCCATGGTGGTGAGCGCGCCCAACGAGCCCCTCGACCTCGGCGGGCTCTCCCGCGCACAGGCCCTGTGTGCCTCCACCCAGACCCTCGGCAATGGGCGCATCGACGACCTGTACGACCTGGTCTACCTGGATCCGCGGGCGTTCGACACCCTCCACACCCGCGCCATGGCCATGGAATTGGCCACCCTCAACAGCCGCTTCGTCGAACGCGAGCGCGGCTACGTGCTGCTGGGCTTCGGCCGCTGGGCCACCAGCGATCCCTTGCTGGGCGTCCCGGTCGGCTTCGCCGATGTCAGCCAGGCGCGGGTCTTCATCGAGGCCGATCGCGATGGCCTGTGGGTCGAGCCCAGCCAGGGCAGCCACTTCTTCCAGAACATGCTGGCCCTGCGCCTCGGCTACCTCTTCGTGAAGGAAGGACGGGAGGGTAGCTTCGTGGACTGGGATTGGCTGCAAGCCCAGGAGCCGGTAGAGCGCACACGATTCGTGCGCCACCTGCGTTTCGACCAGCCCCTCGTGGTCGACCTCGACGGCCACCGATCCCAGGGCGTGGTGTACCGGCCCGGCCTGGCACCTTCCCGTGGGGCGTGACCGTCCCCACGGATCCAACCGACCCTCCTTCGCCACTCCAAGAGCATGAACGCCCTCCTGCTCATCCTCCCCGCGATGGCGGCCACGCCGGACACCGCCCAGCTCCGGATCGCCTCCTACACGCTGACCGTCCCGGTCGAGGCCGGCGCGTCCCTGCAGGCGGGGCCGCGCCCCCTGCCTTCACCCGAGGCCGACGCCATGGCCTGGCTCGATCGCGCCGTGTCCGGCGATCGGGTCCGCTACGGCCCCTTCCTGGGCGCCGACCGGCTGCGCTTCACCCGCGACCTCGCCGGCGTCCTGGCGGCCCGCACCCCCACCGAGGTCGCCAACTACGACGCGCTCGTGCAGGAAGTCTGGGACCGCAACGGCAACCTCCGGCTCTCCCAGCGCGAGCTGACCCGTGGCGACGCCGTCCTGCGCGCCTGGGTCATGGCGCGGGCCGCCAGTACCCTCTTCCCCTCCCCCCTGCCCCAGGTCCTGCGCCCACCGCCCTCACCCAACGCCCTCATCCTGGCCTGGCAGACGGCGCCGCCCCAGGAGCCGGCTGCTCTACGCACCCCGACCGCCAGCCCGCACCAGGACAAGCTGGCCGCCCTGATCGAGTGGACCCTGGACTACGGCCGCGAGAAGGACAAGCGCCGCGCCGCCTCCCTCGACACCGACCTCGGTTCCATGGCCATCGAGGTGGACATCCTGCCCGGCCCCGAGTCGACCCTGCGCCTGTGGGGCCCGGACGGCCGCTCCTGGTGGGATGGCGGGCGCGTCGATGTGGCGCTGGACGGCACCCTGGACCTCATCTCGGGAGATGCTCCCTTCGCCGGGGCGGAATGGGACTCCGTGAGCGCCCGCTGGATGGGCTACCCCGACGAAAAAGCCCAGTGGACCTGGGAACTGCTCGTCGACGCCGCGCACGGCGCGCTGCCCGTCCAGCGGCAGGTGGCGGAGGCGATCCGACTGGAGCCCGACGTCGTGGGGGAGCGGGGCCAGGGGCTGGAACCTGGGCCGCAGAGGGCTTTGGGGGGGCCGTACTCCTGGGGGCTCTGACACAGGGGTCTGGAGGGCGACGGGCTACAGGCTACAGGCTACAGGCTACAGGCTACAGGCTTCGGGCTACAGGATTCGTCGGGCGCGCAGAGCGGGCGGGCTACCTGTTATGGAACGGCGGCCCCCGACAGGAAGGCTGGTCCCATGGTCAAGCTCAAGTGGCTCCAGGTCGAGCGATTCAGGCAGGCGGCACCCTGCCGGCTGGAGTTCTCCGACGGCTTCAACGTGCTGCTCGGCAAGAACGGGACCGGGAAGACGAACCTGTTGAAGCTGATCGCGATGATCTTGAAGGGAGACTTTTCAGCGCTGGAGGAGGAGGAGTTCTCGTTTGCGTACAGGCTGGAGTCTGGGACGAACGCTCTGCGCGTCGCACTCCAGGGATGGTTCGAGGAGCTTCCGGAGTCAATGCCAGAGGCACCACCCGCACCGAGGGGTAGCATCCGACGGTTTTCCTATACGCTCGCCCTTTCTTCGGGAAGGAACGACGTCGTCGTCAGGACTGCCAAGGAGGCGGAGGGGCGACTGCTCGTGCGGGAAGCAGCCTGTGCCAGCCCGGCCCCAAGCCCGTTGTCGCCCAACTTCCTTCGCGACATCGGGACGACGACCACTCCCGCAGGATCCGCCGAGCTGTTTCCCCTCGTTGTACAGTTCATTCCAATGGCAGAATCACCTGGACGCTTCAATGAAGCCCTTGGGGCGTATGAATCGATCCTCAATGCCAGAGAGACACAGGTGGGTGAAAGGACGGAACTGTCTCCAGGTCCTTTCTCTCTCGCGATTCAGGCGCCCATCGAGAAGGAGGGTGGCCTCTCACTGCAAGCCCGTTTTGTCCCGTTACAGGTCGTGTTTCATCTTCTTCGCGACAGCGACCAGCGATCATTCGAGACGATCCGTGTGGACCAAGAGGGGTGGCCGGACCTGGAGCAGTGGGCCCGAGTGCTCGGTTTCGAGTGCGTGACCCTCCACTCGACACGAAGCCAGCGCCGAATGGCCGCAGCCCCGGTGCCGCATGTTGAACATGTCTTCTCGGCTCTCACATTCCAGTTCACTCTTCCCGACGGAACGATCATCAATCAGGACCAACTTTCCTTCGGCCAAAAGCGCCTTCTGTCCTTCCTCTGGTATCTGGCCTGCAACCAAGGGGGCATCATCATCGCCGATGAGCTCGTCAACGGCCTGCACCACGCCTGGATCGAGCACGTCATGCGGTCCATCCCACCCCGTCAGGCCTTCATCGCCAGCCAGAACCCGCTGCTGTTCGACTTCCTGACATTCCAGGACGCCGAGGAAGTCCGCAGAACCTTCGTCCTCTGCGATCTCGAGGAGGGCGAGCGCCGGCGGCGCTGGCGCTGGGGGGCCATGGATGAGAAGACGGCGGCGGGCTTCTTCCGCGCCTACGAGGTCGGTATCCAGCACGTCAGCGAGCTGCTGCGGACCAAGGGCATCTGGTGATGGAGGGCCCCGCGCCCGTGCTCACGGTCCTGATCCTCACGGAGGATGGCTCCAAGCACGCTCACGCCACGCTGGAGGCGCTCGCGAAGAAGATGTTCCGGCTGGTGGAGCCGGCCTGCCAGACCCAACGGGAGCGCATCGGCATCGACCCGCGGGACGAACGGACCCAGCAGGCCATGGCTGGGAACCTCTGGAAGAGCACGCGACGCGAAGACCAGCAGGCCATCGTGGACCTGCGCCGGTCCATCGCCACGAAGCTGCTGGAGCGAGAAGTGCCTGGCTTCGTTCTGTTCCACTTCGACGGAGATCGCCCCTGGACAAAGGCTTCGTCCAGCGAAAACACGGCCAAGTTCGGCAGGGTGATCCGCGACCCGGTCGGACTGCTCGTCGCTGGTCGCACCCCCGACGGCTCCCCCGACCCCCTCTCCAAGCTGATCCCCGTCATCCCCTTCTACAGCATCGAAGCCTGGCTCTACCAGAACACCGCCGGAGTACGGGCGGAGATGAAGGGACAGCGCGGCTGCAAGAAGGCGGATCGGCAGAAGCTCTCCGCCTGGGAGGCCGACCCCACCCTGCTCGATGAGGTCGAGGTCCCCAAGGACAACTTCTGCCTCGGGAACCGCCACAACCTGGCCCTCACCGAGGCCTTCCCGGCCGAGAAGGTCCTCGCCGTGGGCAAGTCCTTCACCGCCACCATCGCCACGATGAAGGCCTGCCCGCCGCTGATCGAAGCCCTCGCCGCGACCGCGATCTGACCTCTACCGACCGCCTTCCAGAACCACCAGGTAAGGCCCGAACCGCGGCCGCCACGTCCGCAGCGCGCCGAACCCCGCCTCCGCCATCCAGCCCCGCATGTCCTGTTCGGGCCAGGCGCGGGTGCCGCTCGTGAGGAAGCACAGGATCTCGGCGAAACCACCGGCCTGGGCGATGCGAGCGCCCACGTGGCGGTGCTCGGCCTCCAGGATCACCAGCCGGCCGCCCGGGGCCAGCGCCTCGAAGGCCCGCGCCACCGCGGCGCGGCTCTCCTCGGCGGTGAGGTTGTGGATCACGTTGAAGATGAGCACCACGTCGTAGCCCTCACCCCAGGGATCCTTCCGGAGATCGCCCACCCGGTATCGGACCCGCTCCGAGAGCCCCGCCTCGGCCACCAGCTCCTCGCCCACCGGGATCGCCCCGGGCAGGTCGAGCACCTCGGCGGAAAGCCCCGTGTAGCGCCGGCAGAACGCGCAGGAGAAGGCGCCGTGACCGCCCCCCACGTCGAGCAGGCGCCGGGGGGCGCCCACCTTCGCCCGCCGCGCGATCTCCCCCGCGGGCAGCTTCGCCAACTGGGCCAACCCGCGCAGGTAGGGCCGCCACAGCTCGGGGCCGTGGCCGCCGTGGTGGAAGTCCATCACCTCGCCCGTGCGGACCGTGTGTTCCAGCCCGACGAAACCTTCCTGGAGGATGCCGAGCAGCAGCACCGCGTCCACCAGGGAGTCCTTCGCGCCTCGGACCAGCCACTTCGCCGTGGAGCGCGTGTGGCCGAAGCGCCCATCCGTCCGCGTGAGGCAGCCGAAGCCGCACAGGGCGTCGCACAGCGCCTCGGTGGCCGCCGGGTGCGTGCCCGCGCGCGCCGCGATCTCGTCCGCGGTCAGCGGCCCCGGCGCGAGCAGATCGAAGACCCCCAGCCGTACCCCCGCGATGATGGCGCTCGCCCCTGCCATGCCCCAGGAGACCTGGACCATGGGCCCGGGCACCACGCCGAGCACCACCGCCAGCCACTCCAGCGGGTTCTCGGAGACGACGTCGAGACGCATGGGCTAGCCCTCTCGCCAGGCCCGGCTGCGGGCCACCTCGGCGCGGTAGCGCCCCACCTCGGCGTCGCGGCGCTTGGGGCTCCACCCCAGCAGGCCGGCCATGTGGTCTGCGACCTTCTCGGCGCAGCCGAGGCCCTGGTCCAGATCCTTGAAGAACAAGGGTGTGCGGCGCTGGAGCACGTCGTCGAGGGTGGCCGCCAGCTCCCGTGTCACGGCCCAGTCCACGCAGCCGAGCGGCTCGGGGCGGCCGGGGACCAGGGGTGCCGCGAGCTCGGGCCGGCTCGCGATCAGCACCGCGACGTCCAGGCCCAGCATGCCGTGGCTCTCCGCCAGGTAGCGCGCGCTCGGCTCGGAGAGGCGCCCGCCCGAGGCTCTGAGAATCCCGCTCACCAACTGATCCTCGTCATCATCGCGCGGCCAGCCCACCGCGCCCGGCAAGGGATCGCGCTCGGTGCCGGGCGCCCGAAGTGGGTCCAGCGCCATTCCGGACAGGCGCAGCACGTCCACCGCACGGTCCACCACCTCGGCCGCCATGCGCCGGTAGGTGGTGAGCTTGCCGCCGGCGATGGTGATCATGCCGTCGGGCTCGATCTCCACATGGTGCTCGCGGCTCACCTGGGACTCGCCCACCCCGGCCTGGCCGATCAGCGGCCGAAGACCAGCCCAGGTCGCGATCACGTCGGCGGGGGTGAGCCCGTGGTCCGGAAAGAAGTGGGCCGCCGCGGCCAGCAGGTAGTCCACGTCGGCCCGATCGGCCGCGACCTCGGCGGGATCCCCAGCCCAGTCGGTGTCGGTCGTGCCGACGTAGGTGCGCTCTCCCCAGGGGATCGCGAACAGCACCCGCCCGTCGCCGGGGTGGGTGAGCACCACCGCGTGCTGCACGGGCAGGCTGGCACGGTCCACCACGACGTGGACCCCTTTGGTGGGCCGAAGCAGGGGCCGCGCGCGACCACCGAGGGCCTCAGCCCTGAGGGCATCGCTCCAGGGTCCCGTGGCGTTGACGATGGCGCGCGCGCGCACCTCGAAGCGTTGGTCTCCCAGCAGATCGTGGGCCTCCACGCCGAAGATCCGGCCGCGCTCGTCGTGCAGCAGGCGCACGGCCGGGCACCAGGTGGCCACGACGGCGCCCGCCCGAGCCGCATCGAGCGCGGTCTCCAGCGTGAGGCGGGCGTCGTCGGTGGCGCAGTCGTAGTACAGCTCGGCGGAGCTGAGCCCCTCGCGACGCAGGGCCGGCTCCTCCTTCGCGCAAGCCTTGCGGCTCAGGCGGCGGTGCAGCTTCGGGGAGCGGAACAGCGACAGGCCGTCGTAGAGCCACATGCCCGCGTCGATGATGGCCGCGGATCGCCCGGATTCGGAAAAGACAGGGAAGACGAAGCCGAGCGGCCGGACCAGATGGGGGGCGATGTCCATCAGCACCCGGCGCTCGCTCACCGACTCGAACACCAGGGAGAACTCGTACTGTTCGAGGTAGCGCAGCCCGCCGTGCACCAGCTTCGAGGAGCGGCTGGAGGTACCCGAAGCCAGGTCCGCCCGTTCCAGCAGCGCGACTCGCAGCCCCCGGCGGGCCGCATCGCGGGCCACCCCGACGCCGGTCACGCCTCCCCCGAGGATCAGGAGATCGAAGGTTCCGTTCCGTGCCCGAGAGAGGTGAGCTTCGCGCTGTCCCATGGGAGGCTCCAGGTGTCCACGGCGTGTCCGCTGCCCGGCTTCGTTCCAAGGCCTGTCGGCCGTCAGCACCGGGAAGGGGGGCTCTCGCGCCCACCCTCTGTTAATGGCCTCCGCCTCGCGCCACCCGCCCGCCAGCCATGGCACCTCACGGAGGACATCCCATGAAAGGTCGCGTCCTCGTCATCGACGACGAGCCTCAGATCCGCAGAAACCTCACCTTCGGCCTCATCCAGGAGGGCTGGGAGGTCACCGCCTGCCCCGACGGCATCTCGGCCATCCATGAGCTCGAACGCTCCCGCGCTGCGGGCGAGGGGTACCACGCCATGGTCACCGACATCTTCATGCCGGATGTGGACGGCCTGAAGATCCTCAAGGTGATCAAGCGCCAGCACCCCGACCTCCCGGTGGTGGTCATCACCGGGTTCGGCGATGACGTGCTGCGCTTCACGGCCCTGGCCGAGCCCAACACCGCGTGGCTGGACAAACCCTTCGAGATCCCCGATCTGGCCGCCGCGCTCGACTCCTTGACCGCGGGGGCCACCACCCTGGAGGGCGCGTCCGCCGCCGCGGGCGCCGGGCCGCGCGAGTCCGTCACCGCCTACCTCACCCTGCGCCTGACCGACCCGTCCCACTGCATGGAGGCCTTCCAGGCGCTGCGCGCGCTGCCCGGGGTCCAGCGCTGCGAGGCGGTGCACGGCGACGTGGACATCATCCTGCAGGCCCGCGCCGCCTCGCCCGAGGCCATCGAGCGCGTCTTCGCCCAGGTGCGAGCCATCCCCGACGTCGAGGTGGTCTCGCTGGCGCCCGTGGAGCGCCCAAAGCTCGACCGCGATGTGGCCGCCTTCGTGGACGTCTACCGCGAGGCGGTCAAGACCCCGTCGGAGGATCTGCCCCAGAAACAGCCCGGCGGCACCTGCTACCTGCTGATCGACATCGACCCGGGCGCCCTGCAGCAGATCTTCACGACGGTCTTCTTCATCGACGACGTCATCTTCTGCGATGTCATCGACGGCGGCCGAGGCCTGGTCGGCCTGATCACCGGACAGGGGGCAGCCGGCCGGACCCCCCTGCTGATCGAGAAGATCAGCGCCATCGAGGGCGTGCTGCGCGTCCGCGTGGCGAGGGTCATCCAACTCCTCGACGACTAGCCGAAAGCCACGGTTCCACCATGCCCACCAACGAACCCTTCGCCACTCGCCTGTGGCGCTACGACGGCGCCCCGGGCGAGCTCATCCCCCTGCTCCAATCTGCCCAGGAGCACTTCGGCTACATCCCCCGCGGCGCGATCCAGCACATCGCCGGCGTGACGGGGATCCCGGAGTCCACGGTCTACGGGGTGATCACCTTCTACAACCAGTTCCGCCTGCAGCCGATGGGGCGCCACCTCATCCGCACCTGTGTCGGCACAGCCTGCCACGTGGCCAACGCCCGGATGATCAACGACACCATCCGCGACGAGCTGGGCATCGAGGTGGGCGAGACCACCCCGGACGGGTTGTTCACCCACTTCACCGTGGCCTGCCTGGGCTGCTGCTCACTGGCCCCGGTGATGATGGTGGACGAAGACACCCACGGCAAGCTCACCCCCGCCTCTGTGCGGAAGATCCTCCGCAAGATCAAGCGTGAAGCGGCACAACGCGAAGCAGCGAAGCCGGCGGCCACGGCCGCCGTCGCGAAGGAGCAGCCATGATCCGCGTCCTCGTGGGCATGGGTACCTGCGGGCTGTCGGCCGGCGCCCGGCAGGTCATGGACGCCCTGCGGGTGCTGGTGGAGGCCCATCCTGGAACCGCGACCCTGGGCGCCACCGGCTGCATCGGCATGTGCTACCGCGAGCCCCTCGTGGAGGTGCGGGAGGGCGCCGTCCGCCGCGTGTACGGCGAGGTGGACCCCGCCCTGGCGGCGGAGATCTTCTCGCGCCATGTGTTGGGCGGTGAAGTCCTGCGGGAGCACGTGGTCTGGGCCCAGGAGGCCGACGGCGGCACCTGGGGTTCCGAGCTCGACTTCCTCGGCCCCCAGGTGCGCATCGTGCTGCGCAACTGCGGGCTGATCGACCCCGAGTCCCTCGACGAGTACGAGTCCCGCGGGGGCTACGCCGGCTTGCGCAAGGCCCTGTTCGCCCTGACCCCGGCGCAGGTGATCGAGGAGGTCAAGGCCTCGGGGCTGCGCGGCCGCGGTGGCGCCGGCTTCCCCACCGGGCTCAAGTGGTCCTTCGCCGCCGCGCAGCCCGCGGGCAGGAAGTACGTGGTGTGCAATGCCGACGAGGGCGACCCCGGCGCGTTCATGGACCGCTCGGTGCTGGAGGGCGATCCCCACGCCGTGCTGGAGGGAATGATCGTCTGCGCCCGGGCCATCGGCGCCAGCCAGGGCTTCATCTACTGCCGCGCCGAGTACCCCCTGGCGGTCCGCCGCCTGGAGCTGGCCATCGAGGCCGCTCGCGTCCGGGGCTACCTCGGCTCGGACATCCTCGGCTCGGGCCTGTCCTTCGAAGTCAAGGTCAAGCAGGGGGCCGGCGCCTTCGTCTGTGGCGAGGAGACCGCCCTGTTCGCCTCCATCGAGGGGGAGCGCGGCATGCCCCGCATCCGCCCCCCCTTCCCCGCCGAGAAGGGCCTCTGGCAGCGTCCGACCAACAACAACAACGTCGAGACCTACGCCAACATCCCCTGGATCCTGGTGAACGGGGCCGCGGCGTACGCGGCGTACGGCACCGAGAAGAGCCGCGGCACCAAGGTCTTCGCCCTGGCCGGCAAGGTCGCGCGCGGCGGGCTGGCGGAAGTACCCATGGGGATGCCCATCCGCGACCTCGTCATGGGCATCGGCGGCGGCATCAAGGAGGGCCGGACCTTCAAGGCGGTGCAGATGGGCGGCCCCTCGGGCGGCTGCATCCCGGCGGCGCAGGCCGACACCCCCGTGGACTTCGAGAGCATCCCCAAGACCGGCGCCATCATGGGCTCCGGCGGCATGGTCGTCCTGGACGACAGCACCTGTATGGTAGAGCTGGCCAGGTTCTTCTTGCACTTCACCCAGGATGAGTCCTGCGGGAAGTGCACCTTCTGCCGGCTGGGCACGCTGCGCCTGCTGGAGATCCTCGAACGCATCGTGCGCGGTGAGGGCCAGGAAGGCGACGAGGACCGCCTGCGCAGCCTGGGCCAGCAGGTCAAGGAGGCCAGCCTCTGCGGCCTGGGCCAGACCGCCCCCAACCCGGTGCTCTCCACCCTGCGCTACTACCCCGAGGAGTACGCCGCCCACATCCGCGACCGGCGCTGCCCGGCGCTGGCGTGCCTGCCCCTCGTGGACTTCGTCATCGACCCCGAACGCTGCACCGGCTGCGGCCTGTGCGCGAAGAGCTGCGCCGTAGGCGCCATCTCGGGCGCCGTCCGCCAGCCCCACGCCATCGCCGTAGCGACCTGCGTGCGCTGCGGACGCTGCCTCGCCACATGCAGCTTCGGCGCCATCCGGAAGGCCTGATCCATGGAACGCATCACCCTGCAGATCAACGGAGCCCCGGTCGAGGCCGAGCCCCATCAGACCATCCTGGACGTCGTCCGCGCCCAGGGGCTCGACGAGATCCCCACCCTCTGCCACGCGCCCGAGCTCCCGCCGTACGGCTCCTGCTTCCTGTGCGTGGTGGAAGTCCAGGGGCGGCCCAACCTGGTGCCCTCCTGCGCCACCCGCGTCGCCCCCGGGATGGTGGTGCAGACCCGCAACGCGCGGGTGATCGCCTCGCGGAAGACGGCGCTGGAGCTCCTTCTCTCCAACCACTACGCCGACTGCGTCTCGCCCTGCAGCCTCGGCTGTCCCGCCGGCGTGGACGTCCAGGGCTACCTGGCGCTCACCGCCATGGGCCAGGAGCGGCAGGCGCTCGACCTCATCCGCGAGCGGAACCCCCTGCCCGCCGTCTGCGGGCGCGTCTGCGTGCGCCGCTGCGAGGATGTCTGCCGCCGCAGCGTGGTGGACGCCCCGGTGGGCATCAATGCGGTCAAGCGCCACCTGTCGGACCAGCCCGGGGCCTACGATGGCGCCCCGGAGCGCGCGCCGGCCAACGGCCGGACCGTCGGCATCGTCGGCGCCGGCCCGGCCGGGCTCACCGCCGCCTACTTCCTCGGCCGCATGGGGTTCTCGCCCGTGCTGTACGAGGCCATGCCGAAGGCCGGTGGCATGGTGCGCTACGGCATCCCCGCCTACCGTCTGCCCGACGACGTGCTCGACGCGGAGGTCGGCTGGATCGAGAAGGCCGGCGCGGTGATCCGCACCGGCGTGCGCGTCGGCGTCGATGTCTCCCTGGCCGCCCTGCGCGCCGAACATGCCGCCCTGTTCCTGGCCACGGGCGCCTGGGCCGGCAAGCCCATGGGCATCCCGGGCGAGGCCGAGACGGAAGGCGTGGTCTCCGGCATCGACTTCCTGCGCGAGATGGCCACCTCCCCCCGCCCCGTGCCCGGCACCGTGGCCGTGGTGGGCGGCGGCAACACCGCCATGGACGTGGCCCGCACCGCCTGGCGCCTTGGCGCCGAGAAGGTCCTGCTCGTCTACCGTCGCACCCGCGCCGAGATGCCCGCCGATCCGCTCGAGATCCGCGACGCCCTCGAGGAGGGCATCGAGCTGATGGAGCTGGTCGCCCCCACGGGGCTTTCGGTCGAGGCCGGCCCGGAGGGAGGCAGCCGCGTCCGCGCGCTGCGCTGCGTGCGCATGGTGCTCGGCGAGCCCGACCGCTCCGGGCGCCGCCGCCCCACCCCGCTGGCCGGTTCGGAGTTCGAGCTCCCCTGCGATCTCTGCGTCTCCGCCATCGGCCAGGATCCCCTGGTCGGCGGCCTCACCGCCCTGGACAACGATCAAATCGCGCTCACCCGCTGGCGCACCTTCCAGGTCGCGCCGGACACCCTGGCCACCAGCGTGCCGGGCGTCTTTGCCGGCGGCGACGCAGCGGACGACGGCCCCACCGTGGTGATCGACGCCATCCGCGACGGCCGGCGGGCCGCCCTGGCCATCGCCGCCTGGCTGACGGGTGAGGCGAGCGAACGGGACCCCTTCACCGCGCGCCGCGAGACCTGGGGCAAGCCAGGTCGCACAGACCTCGGGGAGGTCCGCGAGAGCCCACGCCACGAAGTCGCCCAGCTCGAGATCGACGAGCGACGGGGTGCGTTCTGCGAGGTCGCCACCGGCTTCGATCACGAGGACGCCACCCACGAGTGCGCTCGCTGCCTCTCCTGTGGCTGCGTGCGGGCCGACGACTGCGATCTGCGGCGCTACGCCGACGACTACGGCGTGGACATCGCCCGCTTCGCCGGCGCCGTGCGCAAGCACAAGGTGGACGACCGCCACCCGCACATCGTCTACGACCCCAACAAGTGCGTCCTGTGCGCCCGCTGCATCCGCACCTGCGCCCGGGTCCTGCCCATCCCCGCCCTCGGCCTCGTCGGCCGCGGCTTCCGCAGCGAGATGCGTCCAGCCATGGGCGATCCATTGGCGGAGACCAACTGCGTCGCGTGCGGCACCTGCGTCGAGGCCTGCCCCACCGGGGCGTTGACCTTCCAGCACACCTTCCCCGGGCGTGCCAGCCTGCCCACCCGCGCCTCCGCCACCGCCTGCGGCTTCTGCTCGCTGGCCTGCCCCACCCGGGTCCTGGACTTCGGCGCCGAACGCCTCGAGGTGCGCTCCTCGGGCGAGCCGGGCGCCACCCTCTGCCGTGTGGGCCGCTTCGGCTTCGAGCTGTTCGCCCGCCATCCCCGCCTGCTCCGTCCGCTCCTCAGGGCGGCGGAGGGGCCCCGTGCGGCCAGCTTCGACGAGGCCTGCGGGCGCATCGTCGCCGGCCTGCGGGCCGTGGTCGCGCGCCACGACCCCGGCGCGGTGGCGGTCTTCGCCTCCCCCGAGCTGTCCAACGAGGAGCTGTACCTGGCCGGCCGCATCGCCCGCGAGGGCCTCGGCACCGCCAACATCGGCTCACTGGCGGCCCTGGGCACCGGTCGGGAGGCCGACGAGCTCGATTCCGTCCTCGGCACCACGGCCTCCACCGCCGATATCGACGCCCTGCGCGGCGCAGACCTGGTCATCTGCAACAACACCAGCATGGAGGGCGACCACCTCCCCCTGGCTGCCGCGGTCATCGCGGCCGTGCGGGGCGGTGCCCGCCTGATGGTGTGCAACGCCACCCTGGATCCCGCCGACCGCACCCTGGCCACCCTCGCGCTCGACCCGCTGCGCG
>Ga0233425_10004991_pt1 | contig 21531 bp, 18 predicted proteins | sample Watercolumn_Towu_2_FD_181712 | JGI IMG/M metagenome (GOLD analysis project Ga0233425, IMG submission 181712) | Freshwater microbial communities from Lake Towuti, South Sulawesi, Indonesia - Watercolumn_Towuti2014_140_MG | ecosystem: Environmental > Aquatic > Freshwater > Lake | place...
CACAAACCAATGATATTCGACCCCATCCTTGAAAATAATCAGGTTGATTATCTCGGTTTTACCTCACTTGGCCGTATTCTTGATAATTTCAAGCCCGATATCGTCGGATACAGCGGCGTTGCCACATCGTATGGAAGCGCGAAACAGTATGCTCTTTGTATACGACAAAAATATCCTAAAATTATACAGATTGCCGGTGGCCCGCTTGCTTCAATATATTCACTTCTACTATCTAAAGCATCGTTGGATGTCGTCGTTCATGGAGAAGCAGAACTAAGTCTTCCCCTTCTTATCAAACAGCTGGAGGGCGGTGGGGAGATACACGAGATACCAGGCATTTCATTTTTCCACTCAAACGATGAGTTAATACGTAATAAACCTGCTAAACAGGTTGAAGATCTGGATGAACTTCCGCTACCAGCATATCATCTTGTTGATTTTGAAAAATATTTCCATCGCATGAATCAAATTGATTATTATAACTATAAGGATATGATTGACTCCGAAAATCACATGCGGGACATTTTCAACAGAATTGGCGCTGACGATCGTTGGATAGAGATTATGACGGGAAGGGGATGTACTCATCAATGTCTTTTTTGCTATCGTCACATGAAAGGGATTCGTTATTTCAGTATTGATTATGTGATAAGACATTTAAAATTCTTGAAAGATAAATATGGCATAAGGGGTTTTCAATTTGCCGATGAACTCTTTAATGGAAGTAAAGAACGTGTATTTACCCTATGTGATGCCATAGAGGCAAACAGACTCAATATTTTTTATATGATAGGCGGAGCGAGGGTAGATAAAATTGACGAAAAAATGCTTTGGCGTCTCAAAGAAACAGGTTGTGTAGAAATAAATTATGGTCAGGAATCAGGATCGGATAAAATATTGAAAGAATATCGAAAAGGAACTACAGCTAAACAAAACAAAGATATTACCATTCTCACAACGAAAAAAATAGGTTTAGGTTGCCCAGTTCAATTAGTTGTCGGGTCACCAGGAGAGACAGAACAAACGATCCGTGAGACGATCCAGTTTTTAAAAGATGTAGATGCGTTCCGTTATTCTTCAAATTATCTGATCCCCTTACCGGAGACCCCTATCTGGGAGCATGTTACAAAAAATCGACTCATTGATGATGTGGAAAAATATCTTGATACAGTTTCGGAGTATGGCGGTGCGCCCTTAATAAATCTAACAAAAATGTCTGATAAAGCTTGGAAAAACTGGGGCGCCATAATGCGTAAGGAGCTCGAGCTCCATTATTGCAAAAAACAAGGCTTAAAATTTCGCTATTTGTATATGTTGATATATTTAAGCTTATTATCATTTATACCAATAGGACCTAAAAATTGTGTTAGGCGTGTATTAAAATTTTGCAAATTACAAAAAGGATAATAGCCAATTGTCGAATATAGGTATTATAGGAAGAAACATCAGATTCAGCTTTCTGAATAATATATTGTCGATAATCGTTGCCTTTTTCCTTTTTCCTTTCATTGTCAGACATACAGGTCAGGAGTTGTATGGGGTTTATCTGATAGTGATGACAGTCACAGGATATTTTATGCTTCTTGATATGGGGGTAGGATCGGCAACGATAAAATATATCTCAGAATATAACGGTGCCAACAATGTAGAAGGAATAAACAAAATCATAAATGCCTCACTTTCTTTTTACGCCGTTATTGGATTAATTGCTTCATTTTTTCTATTTTTATGTTCTCTATATTTTAATCGTTTTTTTAATATCGATTTGCAAAATTTAACATTAGCCCGACAGCTCTTTACAATAGCCGCTATATCCTCTTTGATTACATGGCCTTTAAGTATCTTTCGGTTTACAGTTCAGGGGTTAAATCTCTGGGATATTGAAGCAATGGTAAATATGGCTGTCCAATCTCTGAATGCACTTTTTGCGATTGCAATATTTGCTGCAGGATATGGAATTGTGCTTTATGTTATTGTAACGCAGGTTCTAAGTTTTATTGCATGCATAGTATTTTTTTTTATATCAAAAAAGAAGATATCCCTTAAAATATCTTTCTCTTTTTTGGATATAAAAACACTCAAAATCATATTCAAGTTCAGCACATTTATGTTTTTAAGTTCTCTTATTAGCATCTTCCTCTTTCAGATACATAATTTTATCATAGGCTACTTTATATCCTTGTCGGCCGTTACGATTTATGCTGTGGCATATAACATTCAGAATTATTTTCGTACTATTAACTCTTCAATCGGCTCTCCGCCATATACAATGGCTTCAGAGATGGAAGGAAGAAATGATTATCATGGTCAGGTGATGCTTGTTTTTAAAGGAACTAAATTCATGTCCGCTATATTTTTGCCCGTCGTTTTGATTATGCTCTTCTTTGCCGAACCTTTTATCAATTATTGGATGGGGCCAGGTTTTAAGGAAAGTGTCTTGCCTGCACGTATAATAATCTTATTTTGGCTTTTTAATGGAACCATTACCCCAGCTTTGAACATTCTTACGGCAAAAGGGATAGTGAGAAAACCTTTCTTTATTACTATATTTGTTGCGATGGCCAATATTATAATAGGAATTTCCCTAATAAAATTTATAGGGATAACGGCGATAGCCCTTGGATTGTCGCTATCGATGATCTTTATCGGTGTCCCATTTTATCTTAAGCTCTCATTGGGAAGTTTGAAAATCTCTTTTAGAGAATACTTCAACAACGCCGTAAAGGGGAATCTCATTCTGTATATTTTTGTAACTGTTTTTTCGTTCATTATTTTAAGGTATTGTTATCCCCCAAACATATATTTTACTTTTGGTGAAATGGCGGCATTATACCTGATTTCTTTGTCTTTGTACTATGCTATTATGCTGAACACGGGGGAAAAAACAGAAATCAGAAAGCTTGCTGGTATAGAAAAGTTTTGCATTGCGTATAACAATCGGAGAGCGCAGTGAAACGATTTCTTATCACAACTGCGAACGAAAGTACATGGCAAAACGATTTCCCGGTAATGTTCCTTGGGGAATGGTGCAAGTTATACAGCAGAAAGCATATATGGGAAAAGTTAGACTATGAGGTTCTGCCATATCATTGGGACGATAGGGATAAACTTTATGAAGACTATTTTTATGTATCTAAAAAATATGAAAAATATCTTGAATTATTATCTGAAAAGCTGAATGAGATTCACAATGTTTCATATCCGGTTAAGTATTGGCGCATCGTTATCGGAGAGTGGTTGCATTTTTTTATTGAAATTCTCTATGACAGATATTCTTCAATAATTGGTGCAATCAACACGAATAAAATAGCTGATACCTGGATAGCGCCCACACCCGCCTGGGATTTGGTGCCAAATGATTTTTTAAGGTTTTATCAATCTTTTATTTCAGATGACTACAATCATTATTTATACAGCTATATAATTAAAAAAATTGGGAAAATACCTTTTCAAATAAAAAAAGTTGTACGAAAAACTGAAGCTGTAAAAAATAATCAGGTTGTTAAAAAGAATTGCTCACTAAATTTGATAAAGCATCTAATTAAACGATACCCATTCTTGATACCAGGTATTTTAAATAAAACAGTGTTTGTAGCGAGTTATTTACAAACCAATGATCTTAGAAAATTACTTCTTTCTATGGGCCAGGCCCCGAATCCCTATACGCCAAAGTATTTAGATATAGACTATCAACCTGATCCGGCCCTGAGAAACAAAGTTGTATTCCATGAAAACGAAGATCAGTTTGAAGCATTGTTAAATGGTTTGTTGTTCGAACAAATCCCAACAGTCCATCTGGAAGGTTATGCAGATATGAATAATCGAGCACTCGATAGCTTTCCTAAGAATCCGAAAATTATATATACTGCAAATGCCTTTTCGGTCGACGAGGGTTTTAAGTTGTGGGCTGCATATAAAGTAAATCAAGGTGCAAAGCTGATAATAGGACAGCATGGCGGGCACTACGGAATTGGATTAATGTCGACAACAGAAGACCATGAAATTAGCATAAGTAATAAATTTTTTACGTGGGGATGGAGTTTAAATGGAAATCATAAAACAATACCAATGCCATCGGGAAACTTAGCTGGATTAAAAGGGAAGGTACAACCTAATCCTGGCGGAAATATACTTTGGGTGGCCATGGTGCTGCCAAGATATTTCTATTTTTTTTACAGTGTTCCTGTCGGTCCCCAGGTAGCCAACTATATACAGGAACAAGAGCGATTTGCAAAAACCGTTTCCCAGGATGTCCATGATCTTTTGTTGTTACGTCTTTATCATAATGACTATGGATGGGATCAGGAAAAACGCTGGTCAGAAGCCGACCCGAACCTTAATATTTACCGTGGAATAAAGCCAATCTTAGAGCAGCTTCAGGATAGTCGCATGCTTATAAGCACGTATAATTCAACTACATATCTTGAATCATTTGCAGCAGACTTTCCGACTATTATTTTTTGGAATCCAAAACACTGGGAGCTGAGGGATACTGCAAAACCTTATTTTGATGATTTACAACGAGTGGGCATTCTGCACTACACTCCTGAATCTGCTGCCGCAAAAGTCAATGAAATATATTATGACCCTGTGGAATGGTGGCAAAAACCAGAAATTCAGGAAGTAAAAAACAGATTTTGTGATCAGTTTGCAAGAACCAGGAAAAATTGGATAAATGAGTGGAAAATAGTTTTAAAATCCATGGATTCCAGATAAATTAAACCTTACTTTCAAAAGAAATAATTGAATATATGGAAATACTGAATTTTTTAAAATCTCATTATCAACAAAATGATGATGGCATCTATGTGGCCGATGTAGAAGGCTATTGGTCTAATTTGAATAAGGAACAGAACAAGGCCCTGCTCGCATTACTCCAGCATTGTTCTGCGCGTGAAGCGTTAAGGGAGCGCCATCCTGTGTTTGAAGACGTTATTTTTTCCCCGAAAAGGCAGGCGGGTCTTGAGATCCTCCAGTTGCGGGGTGATGAAGTTTGTATAGACTATGGTTGTATGTGGGGCGCCATAACAATACCGCTGGCTAAAAGAACAAAACTTGTAATTGGCATCGATCAAACTCTTGAGTCCTTGCAGTTTCTTAAGGCAAGAATGAGGGACGATGGTGTGAACAATGTTGCGCTTCTACGCAACAATCTGAGAGAAATGCCTTTGCTTCCGGTCCGTGCCCTTGTGGATGTGGCAATAGTCAACGGTGTCCTGGAATGGATCCCCGAGGTAGGTGTTATTGAATTAGGGGTATATTATGGCAAACATCACGAAAAAACCTATTCAGGCAATCCGGGCGAACAACAAGAATTATTTTTACGCCGAGTTTTTGAAAATCTTAATGAGAAAGGAAAGCTATACCTTGCTATCGAAAACCGCTTTGATTTTAAAATGTTTTTTGGTATAAATGATCCCCACTCCAATATAATGTTTACTACGGTTGCTCCGCGAAAATTGGCCAATTTGATTTCCATGAAGAAACTTGGCAGGCCTTATGTGAACTGGGTTTATTCATTTAACGGAATTAATTCCCTCTTGAAAAAAATCGGTTTTTCTAAAGTGGATTTATATAGATGCTCTCCCGATTATCGCTTTCCTGAAAGCATCGTCCCTCAGGACCATCAAATGGATAATTCCCGGCTAATTAATTCATGGAGGAACGAAAAAGGGAAGATAACCTTTAGGAGAGCGGGTGCACGCATCGCGGAATTTCTTTTAAAAAGGGTTTTGAAGATAAAAACCCTAGCGCCTTCCATAATAGCCATAGGATACAAATGAAAATGAAATTATTGAGGAACTGCTCCCATGGCAGCGAGATCGCTACATATCTGGCTATGGATGAATCCGGCGGGAAGAGAATTATTAAATCTTCCACTACTACAGGAGGTATTAAGAACCTGTACAAAGAAGTGGAAGGGTGGCGCTGGTATCAAAAGCTAAGATATCCTGGCATGCAGGAACCATTATGCTTGATAGCACAAGAATATAAATCTTATTTAAATGTAAAAATAAATTTTATTGATGGGGACAAGCCCGCTTATCAAACCGGTTTTGATGGCAACGAAGAATCAATCAAGAGGGCGGTAGATCATTATTGTCAAATTTGGCCACGCTATTCCGGTCCATTGCCTATGCACGGTGATCTTTCCCTTGACAATATAATAATAAATTCTGAAGGAGTTCATGTTATTGATTGGGAACATTTCACAACCGATGTTGCTCCCTGGGGCTTTGATATACTTTATTTATTGTTCGAGTCATTGTATTTCAGTATGTATTTAGGTAAGCACCAGCATCATAAACCAACAAGTAAGGAAGTCCAGATTATATGCGAACACATTAAGGCAATAAACGCTTGTCACCAATTGCAGTCTGATATGATGAAAGAACCACTTAAATTTATAAAAGGATTTATTTTGGCAAATAATCATTTATGGGGAGAACAACTTGCATTATATCAATCTAAGCTCCCTGTCATTGCTTTTTCTTCAGAGCAGACAACCATGATCGATGAAATGATTGGCTCCCGGATGAATTTAGCCCTAAATTAGCTGGCAAGAAACAGTGAGGAAACAATACGAAACAATATGGCATGGCATTCCTTTTGAATCTTTTGCAACACTATCGGTATCTCGCCTGCCCGACCCGTCTTTCTATGCGCGGTTTTATGAAATATTACATCAAAAATACCGGGACGTTGATGACCTCGATGCGTCATGGTTGAACCTCAAGCGCCAGGTGGCCGGTTTGATAACAAATAATCCAAAAATTAAAAAAGGCGATAGGATACTATCTGTTGGATGTGGTTTGGGTATCATAGAGATGGCGTTATTGCAAGAGGGGTTTTTAAATATAGAAATAACGGAGGTGTCCGAAGCGCCTTTGCGCTGGGTGCGACCGTTGTTTCCTTTAAAAAACGTGCATGTGGGTTTTTTCCCTGATTGCATTCTTCATAATGAAAAGTTTGATGTAGTTTTCTTAGCCAGCGTAGAATATTTTCTGGAAAAAGAAGAATTATTTAACCTGCTCCGAGCTGTTCATGACAAACTATTGCCAGGTGGCACTTGTTTGCTCGTAAGTTGGTCATTCGATATCATGAGCTTTTCGTCTCATCTAATATTAAGGGCTAAAGATTTTTTGCGGCCGTTGTTATACAAGGAAGCCGGCAGGCGTTACGGACAATTTATCGGTTACTTCAGGCGGCCCGCTGAATTTCGACGGGCTATACGTTCTGCCGGATTTAAGCAGGTCCGTGACGGTATGCTAGATACAAAAACCAATTGGAACACATATTGGATAGAAGCTACAAAGAATAGTATCAAGTTAGAGGACATATATAATGAGAAGTAATCTGGTAGTGTTGATTAATCCGAGCCACGATGACGAAATTCCGGAGAAAATTGCAGTTTCCTATGGTGCCAGGTCGAGAAAAATCAGAAGATATGATCCACCGATATCGCTTATTAATCTGGGTGGTTTTATTCGTGATCATGGCTACGATGTTATTATACTTGATACAGTAGTTGAAGCGAATTATCAAGACAAGTTACGGCAACTGATAAAAGAGAATCCTTTAGTGATCGGCTTTTCTGTAATACTCGGTAAATTTGCAAAAAATGCCCTAACATTAACGAAAATGATTAAGGAAGTTAATAAAGATATACCCGTGGTCTGGGGTGGGAAACTGGTACATCTAGCTCAAAACTTAATTTTAGACCATTTGGATGTTGATTATATTGTTATTGGAGATGGGGAAATTCCTTTTCTGAATTTGTTAGATGATCTTAAAAATGGTAAGCAGCGTGATATTCCTGAAATTGGCTTTAAGGATAAAGGCAAAGCAAAAATTATTCGGGGGGAGTATTCTGTTGAGAATCTAGATGATATTTATGTCAGTAAAGATTTTGGCTGGGATATTATTAAGCAGAATATTAATATGTACCAGATTCCTTATTTTATCAATTTATATACCAGTCGAGGATGTAAGTTTAATTGTTCTTTTTGTTATCTTAAAGATATTAAAGGACTTGGCAGTAAACTTCGTTTCAGAAGAAGGTCAGTAGAAAATGTAATTAGAGAGATTGAATATCTTCATAAAACCTTTGGAATAAATGTTGTAACTTTCGGGGACGACGATTTTCTTTCTAACCTGAAAGAGGTCAAACCCATAATCGAATATCTAAAAAAAAATCAAATTTTTATAGAACATATATGGACGAACATATATAATCTTACCCCTGCGGCCATAGAATTATTGGCCGGCACATGTCAGACGGTTTGCTATTCAATCGAAACAACTTCTCCCAGATTACAAAAAATACTAAACAAGCACATTTCATTGGATAGGATAACCAAAGCGAATGAACAACTTCGTAAAGTAGGAATAACTACCGTACACAATATATTGTTTGGTATACCAACGGAAACCGACGATGAAACTAAAGCTAATATAGATTGTTTGAAAATTCTTAAAGATATAAATCCTCATGTAAGGGCTAATACATATATATTGAGTCCGATTCCCGAAACACCCATTTTCGAATTTGCCAAAACAGTTTCCCAAAAAGATATAGAATGGGATATGGAAGATCTCGCAAATTTTCACTTCAGATATATGGGTAAGACTGCTTCAAAGTTTCGACCTTACCTAACGGCAGAGGATAATTTATTTTATGAAACAGTATCTGAACTTGCCAATGAATTATTTACAGAACTTAATGATTATCCAACCCAAGAACAGATAATGAAAATACAGAACGATAAAAGATTAAGTTATATATTTGGGGCTATAGATAAGATCAACAAGCCAAAGGATAAGCTTAGGAAATACATTTTAGACCAAGTGATTGAGGCGTTGGATCAAGGGCTTCCCCTGCCTAAGATCGAACCTTACTAATATAAAATAGGATACTTTTATGTTTGATTGTAAAGACATTATATACGATAAAAATTGGTATAAGGAAACTCACACGCTTTATAAAAAAAACATAAAATTGCCGTTTGTTGGTGATTTTTCACAGGCTGTACGAGACAGGGGTTATAAATATACTACATGCCACGGACGCGTTAAGATTAACCCGATTGTTTTTGATTCAGGAAGTGGGTGCGTTCTGAAAGACGTTGATGGAAATTTGTTTCTGGATATGGGGTCGGGAATATATGTAACTAATCTTGGTCATTCACATCCTAAAATATCAGAAGCGGTATCTCGGCAGGCAAAATCCCTAATGAACTGTCATGATTACATGACACCGGTTAAGGCTGCATTTCTGGAAAGATTGGCCGACACAATCGGCGGCGATTTGAAGAATATCCATTTTTATGATAATGGTACTACAGCAATTGAGTTCGGGATTAGGGCAGTTAGGGCAATTACCGGTAAGCACGAAATAATTTCATGTTTCTCAGACCACCACGGAAAAACGATGGGGTCATCAGCACTGGGGCGCGTCTCATATGTGAGCGGACCAACAAGGTTGCCGGGGTTTTATTTGGTACCCAGACCGGATTGCTACCGCCCAATATGGACAAAACCAGATGGCACAATTGATACGGACGCTTATATCAATTTTTATGATTTATTTATTAAAGAGTCTACAACGGGGAATGTTGCTGCATTTATACTTGAACCTGTTCAGGGCTGGGGAGGCACGATTATTCCACCCGATGATTTTTTTAAAAAATTATCAGATTTTTGCAAATCAAAAAAAATATTGTTAATGACAGATGAAATTCTAACGGGCAGCGGAAGAACAGGAAAATGGCTTTGTACGGACTACTGGGGGATTCGCCCCGATTTAACGGTTTTAGGGAAGGGTCTTGCAAATGGATTTCCAATAAGCGCTTTAATTGTTAAAGAAGAATATGCACCCGCAATGGATAGAATTGCGCCATCAACCACTTTTGGGGGCAACCCGATGGCATGCGCTGCAGGCCTCGCGACATTAGAAGTAATGGACGAAGATAATATTATGGAACGTGTCGAAGGTACAGGCAATTATATCTTGAAAAAATTAAATGAAATGAAAAATATGCATCCCATGATTGGAGATGTAAGGGGCAAAGGCTGTCTTCTCGGAATAGAGTTTGTTCAAGACAGGAAAACAAAAGAACCACTTTATGAAGCAGGGGCCATGATTTATGAAGAATGCATGAAGAAAAAACTTGTTGCTGGCGTGCCGGTGATTCACCTGATCAGACTGGCACCGCAATTGATCATTGAAAAAGATATGATAGATACCGGATTGTCAATTTTAGACGATAGTATTTATAAAATAGAAAAAAAGCTCGGCTATTTATAGATAAAATAATATTTTTTTAATAACGAAATATGAATTTTTAAAAACGAAAGGCTAGAATAAACAATGAAGGTCGTCATACTGGCCGGTGGATACGGCACACGGCTGAGTGAAGAAACGATTGTCAAACCAAAACCCATGGTGGAAATTGGTGGCAAGCCGATACTGTGGCACATAATGAATATTTTTTGGGCATATGGCCTTAATGAATTTATTATTGCGCTCGGCTATAAAGGAGAAGTGATTAAAGAGTATTTTTTACATTACTATAATTTTCAATCAGATTTAACCGTCTTTCTTGAAAATGGAGAAATTTCTGTATCCAAAAAGAACCATAAAAATTGGATTGTACACCTTATAGATACCGGCATCAACACGATGACCGGAGGACGATTAAAAAAACTACGAAATATGTTAAACGGAGAGACATTTATGATGACTTACGGAGATGGTGTGGCCGATGTCAACATAAAACAATTAATTGAATTTCATAAATCTCATGGGAAAATCGCTACTGTTACAGCCGTGAGGCCAGCAGCAAGATTTGGTGGAATGATGTTTGATGGAAATAGAGTTGTAGATTTCAAGGAAAAACCTCAAACAGAGGAAGGTTGGGTAAATGGCGGTTTTTTTGTTTTTGAATCCGAAATTTTTTCTTATCTCAATAATGATGATACGGTACTTGAAGGTGATCCCCTTGAAAATCTTGCTAGAAAAGGCCAGCTTATGGCATATAAACATGAAAATTTTTGGCAGTGCATGGATACAATTCGAGACAAGCATCTATTAGAAAATTATTGGGGAAGTGGAAAAGCCAAATGGAAAATCTGGAATGATGATTAAAACTTAGGTACATTTACCCTTACATTGAGCAGTTTTAATATTTATGTTTAATAATTGTTATAAAAACAAAAAGGTATTAGTTACAGGCCATTCTGGTTTCAAGGGATCATGGCTTACCTTGTGGCTGTTAAGACTTGGGGCAAGGGTGGTAGGCTATTCCTCCTATTTACCATCAACTCCGTGTAACTTTACTGTGTGCGATCTTAGAAGACGCATTACCCATATTGAAGGTGATGTGCGTGATTTCAATTTATTGAAAGATATCTTTTTAAAGTATAGCCCGGAAATGGTATTTCATCTAGCCGCACAGCCTATAGTCCTTCAATCATATGATAACCCTAAAATTACTTTTGATACGAATGTAGGCGGAACAATTAATGTTCTTGAATGTATTCGCACTACAAAAAGTGTTAATTCGGCAGTCATCATTACAAGCGATAAGTGTTACAGGAATATGGAGTGGACTTGGGGCTATCGGGAGGATGATAGACTTGGAGGGGAGGATCCCTATAGTTCGTCAAAGGCCTGTGCTGAACTAGTTTGTTATTCCTATATAAAATCTTTTTTTGTACAAAAACAATCTCTTACAAGGGTTGCAACAGCAAGAGCAGGAAATGTAATAGGAGGCGGTGACTGGGCAGAGAACAGGGTTGTACCAGATTGCGTAAGGGCTTGGTCAAAAAAGAAAAAGGTTATTGTGCGAAATCCGGGATCAACAAGGCCCTGGCAGCATCTCCTGGAGCCTTTAGGCGGATATCTCTGGTTGGGTGCCTGTTTGTTAGAAAATATTAAGTTGCATGGAGAAGCATTTAATTTTGGCCCTGATCAAAAGATCAGTAACACAGTTGAGAGATTGATAAGAGATTTTCGTCTTTATTGGGATAATGCCGAATATAAAAATAAACAAAGTCCTCTTAAAGAAAAAGAAAATGCTTTATTAAAACTAAACTGCGATAAGGCCTTGCATTTGTTGAACTGGCATGCTGCGCTTTCTTTCGAAGAAACTGTAAAAATGACCGCTGAATGGTATAAGGCATATTATTCAGATAAAATCGATATGTTCTTATTTTCAATAAATCAAATAGAAGAATATTATCAAAAAGCTACAGCCCAAGGGCTGGTATGGGCACAGAAGCAATGAGAAATATTAAAGATGTTTATATATTACCACTTAAAATCATTGCAGATGAGCGAGGGAAGGTGATGCATATGCTTCGCTCTGATTCACCTTTTTTTAGTAAGTTCGGAGAGATTTATTTTTCATTTGTATATCCGGGCGTTATCAAGGCCTGGAAAAGGCATTTGAAGATGACTCAACATTTTGCAGTACCTATCGGAAGGATTAAGCTTGTCTTGTACGATGACCGCTTAGGTTCAGTTTCCCATGGTAATATTGAAGTAATTGAAATAGGTGAGGATAGTTATTCTCTTGTGAAAATCCCTCCTCTTGTTTGGTATGGATTTCAGGGTGTCTCGTCAATTCCTGCTGTCATCGCAAACTGTACTGATATTCCTCATGACCCGGCAGAAGGAGAAAGATTAGATTTGTCGGATAATAAAATTCCCTATAATTGGGATATATAAGCTAGGATTATGAACGAGCATCCAGAAGTCAGCGTAATCATGAATTGCTTAAACGGCTCAAAATATCTTCGTGAAGCCATCGAAAGCGTATATGCTCAAACATATAACAACTGGGAAATAATTTTTTGGGACAATGCCTCAACTGACAACAGCTCGCAAATCGCACGCAGTTATGACAGCAAACTCCGCTATTTTAGAGGCGAGACCACCGTTCCCGTTGGAGAAGCAAGAAATTTGGCACTACAAAAAGCCCAGGGACAGTATGCTGCATTTTTAGACTGCGATGACCTTTGGTTTCCTTCAAAACTCGAAAAACAGGTTCCTCTATTCGAAAAAGACCAGAAGGTTGGTGTAGTATATTCTAATTGTGATATTATAGATGAAAAAGGACGAATAATAATAAAAAACATTATGGATGGACAATTTTTTGAAGGAAATGCCTTTGCTTCAATATTTAGAAATATGATTATACCAGCATGGCCTACCGTGACTATGCGCAAATCCTTCATCGAGAGTGTGGGCGGTTTTGTCAGCTATTCTCAGGCTGATGACCTTGATATACTCCTGAAAATTGCGTACATTGCAACTTTTGCTGCGGCCAAGGAAACGTTAGCGTCATACCGTATTCATTCAAATCAATTAAGTAAACAATATTATAGATTATTACCCGAGGTTATCTCAATATATGATTACTGGGCTAATCGAGCCGATTTCAATCATCCCAATAAACTTCAATATATTAATTCCAACCTTTCGAAACAATATAAATTGTCTGCTGAATCTGCTTTTAATCTTTTAGATAATGCAAAAGAAGTACGTGGTTATTTATACAACTCATTAAAATTTTCCTTTACTGTAAAGATGTTTGTTTTATGGTGTTTAAGCTGGCTAGGCCTCAAGAATGCAAGAAAAACTATAAAAGTAATAAAGGCGAGTTTTTTTCATAAAAGATGAGGAATTTTTTCTTGAACAAGTATCATGTATTTTTAAGGAACACAGAATTTCTACAATGAAGGGGTGAAGTTTTGAATTTAAAAATAACCTTCGCAGTTTCCACATATAATAGACTGGATACCCTGAAAGATTTCCAACTGTCCTTATCTTTGGTTAATGGTTTAGACAGATGTAATGTCAGAATATATGATGATTGCAGCACTGAATTTAATGAGGCTTTCCTTGAAAAATTATTTCCTTATGCCGCAGAGATTAATGTGAGAAGTAAAAATGTCGGTTCCTCAATGACTTACTATCTTATGTTTAAAGAGTTTTTAAAAACTAAAGATGATGTAATATTTTTTGCTGACTCCGACTTGGTATTTGATCCAAATTGTTTGAAGTTTATTCAAGACAATTTTTTATATACGGATGGTTTTCTAAGCGTTTATAATTCAGCAATGCATAAATCATTTCGAGAAATAACCATAATGGGCAATGAATACATCGAGAAGGAGATGATTGGCTCTGCCGGGACAGCAATCGGGAGAGATTTAGTCAAGGACATTGTCACTACCCTCCCTCATCGTATAGGATTATCTTATGATTGGCTTTATTCTGATTACTTATATAATGTAAAGAAAATAAGAATGCTTGTTTCTAAAAGAAGCTATGTACAGCATATTGGCTTTTATGGATCGAATTGTAATGGTTTGAATATTTTAGATTACGGCTTAAATTTTGAATCTAATAATATAATTAATTCAAATATTGTATTGAAATACCTGGAAAAATTTGCATTTACTTTGATTAATACAGAAAAAGACGATGCGTATAATAAAATGATCGAGTCTATTTATGGCAGTATTACCTATAAAGTGGGACATGCGGTTCTATTGCCGGCTAAAAAATTAAGAAACTTTTTAAATTCATTTAGATAAATGTCTAAAAAATACTATAATGGGCTTTCCTCGAAATGATCTTATTATCAACCTAGGAGATAATTCCCATGCATCTGATTAAACGCAATACCTGTCGAGTATGCGGGTCCAGTGAGTTGACACCTGTTATCAATCTTGGGAACCAGTACTTACAAGGCTCCTTCGTAAAGCCTGGCAAGGAAATGCCTCCAACTCGCAGAATCCCAACTTCACTGGTTCGCTGTGATCCGATGCGAGACGAAAAGGCCTGCGGTCTTTTACAAATGGAATATACAATACCACCCGAAGTCCTGTATTCCGCCTATTGGTATCGCTCTGGTACTAACTGTACTATGCGCCGACACCTCCAGGGCATAGTTGAAGAAGCCATAAGCCTGACTAGTCTTGGGGAATCGGCTAAGGTTCTTGATATTGGTTGCAATGACGGGACTCTGTTGGAGTTTTATCCATCTAGTTTTATAAAATTTGGGGTAGATCCTTCCGATGTTGCCAAGGAAATAAAAGCACCGGCAGAAGTTATTCAGGATGTTTTCCCGTCAGAGGAATTAATAGCTAGACTAAATGGCCGTACATTCGATATTGTAACTTCAATTGCTATGTATTACGATCTAGAGGATCCTATTTCTTTTACTCGTGGTATCAAACAAGTTTTATCTCCAAAAGGTATATGGATCTTTGAAATGTCCTATATGCCTAAAATGCTTAAAATGACATCCTATGATACTATTTGTCATGAACATATAGAGTATTACAGTCTTGCCGTCATTGAATACATACTCAGACAAGCAAGCATGAAAGTGGTTAACGTATCGGGGAACGATATCAACGGTGGAAGCCTGCGTTGCTATGCAACTCATATAAATAACTTTATTTATAAAAAAGACGAATTTCAGCGAAACATTAAAACTATGCGTCAGGAAGAATTCGACCTTGAACTCGATACAGATAAGCCATATCATCATTTTCAGGACCGTGTTAACGTACACAAAGAAGAATTAAATTCCCTCCTGAGGAAATTGAAAAAAGAAGGGAAAAAGATTCATTTATACGGCGCTTCTACAAAAGGGAACACCATTCTTCAATGGTGCGGAATTGATCATAGAATTATTGATTATGCAGCTGAACGTAACCCTGACAAATACGGAGCAATGACGCTGGGTACGGAAATTCCCATTATCAGCGAGGATGAATCGCGATCTTTGAATCCGGATTATTACCTGGTTTTGCCTTGGCACTTTAAGGAAGAATTTTTAGAGCGCGAACATGAAACACTTAAAAGAGGTGTCGGATTCATTTTCCCACTTCCGACTATTGAGATAATTTGCAAGTAAACTGGTATGAAATCTATCATTATATTTGGAGCGAATAGCCAGGATGGATATTATCTTGCAGATTTATATAGAAAACAAGGATATGAAGTCCTTGGAGTCTCTAGGACAGGCAATTGGCTAAGAGGTGATATTTCTTCATTTGAATTTGTGGAAGAAATAGTGAGAAGTCATGGGCCAGCTATAATATTTCATTTAGCCGCAAAATCGACAACATATCACGAGGCTATTTTCGAAAATCATAAAGCTATTGGAACGGGCACTCTCAATATCCTGGAATCTGTTTATCGTTTTCATCCGACCTGCAAAGTTTTTATTGCGGGTAGCGGAGTACAGTTTGTCAATAAAGGAGAACCTATTCACGAAACAGATCCGTTTGATGCTAACAGTGCATACTCTGTGGAGAGAATATACTCAGTCTATTTAGCACGTTATTTCAGAATTCTCGGTCTTCGTGTATATGTGGGTTATCTTTTTCACCACGAAAGTCCTCTGCGTAAAACGACTCATATAAGTCAAAAAATTATCCAAGCGGTGAAACGCATAGCCGCCGGAAGTGATGAAAAGATTGAACTTGGGGACATTGCCGTTGAAAAGGAATGGGCTTTTGCCGGGGATGTTACGGAAGGTATGGCGATTCTTGTCGGACAAGATCAAGTTTTTGAGGCCGTCATAGGTACCGGAAAGACGCATACGATCGAAGATTGGCTTAAAATATGTTTTGCTCTTATTGGAAAAGATTGGAGAAATTATATCGTGATAAGAGATGGATTTGCCGCTGAATATAAATGTCTTTTTTCAAATCCTTCAACTATGCATTCGCTTGGATGGTTTCCAAAAATAGAATTTGCTGAATTGGCAGAACTGATGCTTCGATCTTAAATATATCGAAAGGATAAGACTATAAATCTAACAAATTTATTTTGATAGAAATTTTTAATAAAACAAGTATGAAAAAAGAAATTACATTTATTCTGCCAACACGGAACAGAAAAAAATGGGTAACACGGGCTATAGACTCTTGTCTGAACTGTGAAGACGATATTATAAAGCCATATATCATTGTTATTGACGGTGAGAGCGAAGATGGGACCTATGACTATTTAAGAGAAGTTTATAGACACAATCACAGAGTTCAAATATTGAGAAACAATTACAGCTTTATGGATGCATGTTTTTATGGTGTAAAACTTATAAAAACTGAACTGTCAACATTTATGTATGACGATGATATCCTGTCCATGTATTTTAAACAAATGATAACACATATGTCCGACCATGGGAAAAACTTTGTTATGGGTTATGGGCAGGTGAGTAATATCGAAAAAGTTTACCCTTTTAAACCTGTGGATGACTTCAAGCACTATCCCAACTTACAGTTTTTATTGGGATACTACGGATATCGGACTCTAATTGAATATACCTTCCTGCCGGTAAGCCCTATTTGCTGTGTAGTTACAACAAATTTGCTAAAACAATGGATGGTCCATGTTGTAGCATTTGCTGAAAAAAGCAAGATGAGAAAATATTTTATGCTGAAAAAGAATGTTGGCCCTGATCTAATGATCTATCTTCTGTCAATATTAGCAAATAAAGAGGAAATTTGTGTGGCAACAGCTATAGTTGCACAATTTTCAGCACACCCTACGTCTATGACGGTGACATATGAAACATATATGGATACTGATCTTTCAATCGGATATTGGCTGGCAAAAATATGGGCCTTTGAATATCTTCTAACAACAAACAACAAGAAAGAAAGCGCTAAATGCGCTGCTTATCTGGTATTATCAGGCATTAATATTCTAATCCGTAAATTTATAAGGTTGAAGTTTAAATGGACTTTGTCAGTTTTTAAAGAAGTATTTTTAATCAGTCTTAAAGTTTGGAGGCATATGATCAGTCTTTATACATTAACCGGTGTACTTTTTCTTATACAAGAAAATTTTCGGCGAGAGATACAAGACACCACCCCTGCATGATTCCGAATCAAGATTTTTCTCGGGTATAAAGAGACAATGAAAATTTCAATTATTATGGCCACATATAATGCTAATTCTACTCTTCCAAAAGCTATGTATTCGGTTTTTTCTCAAACACAAGCTGATTTTGAACTCCTAGTGACTGATGGTGGCTCGATTGACGGCACGATAGAAATTTTGAAAGACTGTAAAGATAGTAGATTAGCATGGTGGATATCAGAAAAAGACAATGGTATATATGATGCTTGGAATAAAGCGTTGAACCATATCCGGGGTGAGTGGATACTTTTTATGGGTGCTGATGATGAATTATGGAACAAATCAGTTATAGAAAATTTTATCGAGTCAGCATTAAAAATAGATAGAAAATATAAAATAATTTATGGAAAAGTTGCGCAATGCTGTCCGAAAGGAACCGTTTGGAATATTGCTGGTAAACCCTGGGAACAGACAAAGAAGGCTTTTCGTTATAAATCACAGATGTTTGCCCATCAAGGGATATTCCATCATTATAGTCTTTTTGAAAATGGTAATAGGTTTGACCCTTCATTCAAAATAGCCGGAGATTATGAATTTTTATTAAAAGCTCTTAAAGATCAGGATGCCTACTTTTTGCCCGATCTTATTGTGGCTAAAATGTCTTACGAAGGGGCAAGTGGCGGTTATAATAATTTTCGCTTGCTAGATGAATTGATCAGTGCCAGAAGTAAAAATAACCTCAATAATCGAAATTTTTGGGTTTTTTCGTTACGGTTTCGGTATTGGTTAAGAAGTTTTATTGCCAATTGCTTTGGATTTGGAATCTCAAAAAAGTTAAACGATTATATTCGCTTGCTAGTTGGTAAGCCTAAGCTACCAACATAATTGTAAACGATACCCTTCATCTGCTGCTTTTGATCTTTTTCCCTTCGATAATGAGCAAGAAGATCAAGTTGAAAGAATAAAGATTTGAAGGTTCTTGTCACTGGATCTGCCGGATTTTTCGGCAAAGCCATTTCTCAAAGATTGCAGCTGGCCGGACATGATGTGGTTTGTTCTGACTTTAGAGTAAAGCCTGATTCATTTGTGGAATATCTTGATGTCTCCTCAAAAGAATCCTGCAATTCAATATTTTTAAATCATAAGGGGATAGAGGCTGTTGTGCATTGTGCGGCAATTGTACATATTAAAGAAGGAGTTTTTCCTGGTGAACAATATTACCTAACAAATGCGAAAGGAACAAAAAATATTCTCGATGCTGCAGTGGCCAACGGAGCAAAAAGATTTGTTCACATCAGTACGGTCTCGGTTTATGGTGAGTTTGATTTTCCATCACCTGTAAAGGAAAGTTGTCCGACTAAACCAATTGGTTATTACGGTACATCTAAAAAAACAGCAGAAGATTTTTGTTTGCAGAGAGAAAAAGAAGTTTGTTTATATATACTTCGCATGACTACTATGTATGGCAGAAAATGGCTCTTTAATATTCGTAAAAAAATTACGCCGCCTTTGATTGGAAGATATTTTTATTTAACGTTTAACGGTAAGAACGGCAGATATTCACTGTGTTCTGATAAAAATGGAGCAGAGGCGGTGTTATGGGCAATAGAAGGAAAAATGAATGCGGGTACATATAACATTGCAGACTATTTTGACTATAGTCTTTATAATATTCTAAAAGCAGTGGAAAAATATGATGGCAAAAAGTGGCATATCAGTATTCCTAAATGGGCTTCAGTGCTCATTCTTAAATCATTGATCTGGCTATCTCCGACCTCTAGGCTGAGGCTCAAAGCCTACAGCAGATATTGGGCTTTTTTTGAAAATAATCTGTTTTCTGTTGATAAATTAAGATCAGCCGGTTTTAACTCTCCTCCTGATCTAATAGATATGGCTAAGGGATAAATTGAATCAAAAATTAATTAATGTTCTATTTGTCATTACCGGCCTTTCTTATGGCGGTGCTGAAATGATGCTGCTGAAATTGCTGCAACAGATAGATAGAAAGAGATTTTTGCCACACGTTATTTCTTTAACTGATATCGGCGATATTGGAAGACGCATCTCTGCATTGAATATTCCTGTTGAAGCATTGGGAATGAGACGAAGTCCCTTAGACATTATCTGTTTAGTCCGTATAATTAATCGGCTGCGGAAGATTAAGCCAGAAATAGTACATGCCTGGATGTATCATGCAGACCTGATTGGAGGGCTTGCATCGCGACTAGCTCATGGCCCTGTGATAATCTGGTCAATATACAGCTCTAATTTATTGCCATCAAATACTAACCTATTGACAAAATTGATTGTTTTAGGGTGTGCCAAACTCTCATCATGGATACCGGACTGCATTCAATATGATTCATATCAAGGAAAGTCATATCATGGAACTATCGGGTTTAGAGAAAGTTATTCTTTGGTTATACCGAATGGTGTTGATCTAAGAGAATTTAAACCGGACCAGCAAGCCAGGCAGGAAATACGGCGGGAAATTGGTGTCACTCCGGAAACTCCTATAATAGGCCTTATCGCACGTTTTGATCCGATTAAAAATCATGAAGGATTTATTGAAGCCGCCTCTCATTTGCACTGTCATATGCCGGATGTCCATTTTTTAATGGCCGGGCAATCTGTAGATTGGACCAATCCAATATTAAAGAACACCATTGAAAAGTACAATTTGACCAATGTTTTTCATTTACTTGGTCACCGCATAGACATTCCCCGCATTACAGCAGCACTTGATCTGGCATGTTTGAGTTCTTTTAGCGAATCTTTTGGGATAGTCCTTATCGAGGCTATGGCTTGTAGCGTTCCTTGTGTGTCTACCGATTGTGGCGAACAGGCTTTAATTCTTGGCAATAAAGATTGGATTATCCCAATTGGTGATATGGAAGGGCTAGCAGCTAAATGGTTAGCCTTTTTTACACTATCTGAAAACGAACGACGTCTTATTGGTGAAGCTGGCCGTGCCAGAGTTATGAGCCAATTTGAACTAAGTGCAGTAGTTAAACAATATGAAAACATGTACCTCAATCTCGTCAAATAAGGGCAAAATAATTTTTATAATAACTTTGGAAATCTAAAATTTTTAGGAAATAAATGTGTGGGTTAGTAGGATTTTTTGAAGCCTCTAGTGGCCGGCTAGCTGATAAATGGTCATGTACGCTCGATCATGTTGGGGGCACTCTTGCCCACCGGGGCCCAGATGATTCTGGTGTCTGGCTGGATTTGGATGCGGGGATTGGCTTATCCCATCGACGTTTGTCTGTACTGGATTTGTCTCATGAAGGCCATCAACCGATGATTTCCCAATCCGGTCGATATGTTCTTGTCTTTAATGGTGAGATTTATAATCATCTTTTATTAAGAAAGGAATTGGAAAAAAACAATTGTATAATGAACACAGGTTGGCGGGGCCATTCAGACACGGAAACACTCCTTGCCTGTTTTGAGGCATGGGGATTTGGACAAACCCTAAAGCGCACAGTTGGAATGTTTGCATTGGCACTATGGGACCGTGAACAACATCAGCTTACTCTGGCACGTGACCGTATTGGAGAAAAACCGTTATATTACGGATGGAATAACGGAACATTCATATTTGCTTCAGAATTAAAAGCATTACGGGCTTTCCC
>Ga0233425_10004992_pt1 | contig 21531 bp, 20 predicted proteins | sample Watercolumn_Towu_2_FD_181712 | JGI IMG/M metagenome (GOLD analysis project Ga0233425, IMG submission 181712) | Freshwater microbial communities from Lake Towuti, South Sulawesi, Indonesia - Watercolumn_Towuti2014_140_MG | ecosystem: Environmental > Aquatic > Freshwater > Lake | place...
GGGTCACCGAACGCGGCGTGCGGCTGATGTCGGCCGCACTGGCATTTCGCCTGGAGGGTTTCCCCAAGGCTGCCCACGCCGCCTGATTCTCGCGAATCACGCAAATGTTACCGGGTAATACTATAGGATGTCCCGTTATCGTACACCTTCAGTACGTAGGCTTCTGTCGCACCAAAGAGCCGGGTCCGCGAGATCTTGAGACCTTCCCGCGAAGAAATGGAATAGAAGTCCTTGCCGAGCGACGTGTTGAGATATCCGCCACCCCATACGGTGACGAATAGCTTTTCATAAACAGATGCGTCGCTGTAACGAAGTGAACCGACATAGTAGCGCTCAGCAGACGTGCCACAGCCATTGGTTATACCGCCCCCGTACTGGCCGGTGATGACGCCCGTCACATCCTGCGCCTGGACGGCATAGGCGACGCTGGTCAATAACTCGCGCGGGCCGAGTGTCTCGCCGTTCACCACCAACTCCAGGTAGGCGTCACCGGTCAAACAAGCCGGTGGGATCGCCGTGAGTTGTCCCAATAGCGCGTGAAACAGCCCGTTCTGCACACTGATCGCGTTCCCGCCCACGTGATCTTCGGTCCAGCAGGGGGAGCCGCCGGTCGCGACGGGGTACAGGTTGAAGGTCATGGGTAACGTTGCGCTAGCGATCGGTGTGCCGGCCGCGTTGGCCAATTGGCCCTGGTAGCTGAAAAGCAGACTTGTCGGGGAACTGATTCGATCGGGGGCGCCGGAAGTGGAATTGGCGACCATATTCGGTGTAATGATGCCCTGTTGGCGAAGAGGGGCGGCCTGCGCGCCTTGGATGACAAAGGTCATGCACATGATGAACAGTATGACGATGGTGGAAGTTGAATACCTGCGCCAATGCTTCATTGCGATTTCTCCTTCGGGTGATAGATGGTGCGGTCGGTAGGAAGGCAGTACAAGATTGCTGGCAACCAGTTTTTTGCCCAGGAAGGCTGACTAACTTTGAGTGATTCGATGGACTACGCAGTGCACCTCCGAACGAAAATCTTAAACGCCGGGTGCGCGTTGAGAAGGAAAATCTGTGCGGCTTGAAGGTGAGCGCAATCCCTCTCGTGATGGGTGACTCAATTACGAGGATTATAACGTGACAGCGCCAAAATGACAAATTACGCGAACCCAGGAATTGCTCGCGAGCTCCATTGGCGCGAATGGCAAAACGGCGTCTGGTGTGACTTTGAGATAGCGGGCGCTTTGCGTATAATAGTAAGTATCGTTCTGATTGTGACGACGAATCCGAATCTTTTCACTTCAGGAGGGGTTTCATGCGTAAAATTACTCTCTTCGTGGTCATCGGGGTAATCGTAGCGGCGTTGGTGTTGGCCGCATGTGGCGGTGGTGGGGCGAGCCAGGCGCCCGCGGGTGGGGCGGCCGGCGGCGCTGGCGATGCGGCGGCAGGCAAGGCGCTCTTCGCTCAGCAGGTGATCGGCGCGAATCCGGGCTGCATCACGTGTCATTCGTTGGAAGCTGGCAAGACGTTGGTCGGGCCATCCATGGCTGGCATCGCCGGCCGGGCGGGCGGCGCCGTATCGGGGCAGTCGGCCGAGCAGTATCTGAAGCAATCCCTCACGGAGCCGGATGCCTTTGTTGCCAAGGGCTTCGCCAAGGGCCTGATGCCGAAGCCGACGCTCAATGACAAGCAAATCAGCGATCTCGTGGCCTACATGCTGACGCTGAAGTAGCATCTGCTACAGGTGGAGGTCACGCGACGGGGGCGTGGTTTTCCACGCCCCCGTCGCATTGGTAATTCAGATGAAGGCTTGGGATCTACAAGTGATCTGAACATCTATATCATCGGCGGCTGAACCAGCACCTTGTCGACGCGCCGGCCATCCATATCCATGATCTCGAAGCGGAAATCCTGCCAGGTGAAAGTCTGACCGACGGTCGGGATGGCGTCAATCATGTGCATGGCGAAACCGCCCAACGTCTGGTAGATGCTGAGTGCCTCGTCGGGCAGCTCCGCGTTCTCGATATCGAACAGCGCCTTGAAGGTCTCGATGTCCATCAGGCCATCCACCAGCCATGAGCCGTCGCTGCGCCGCACTGCGGACGGTTCGGCGCCCTTGCCGGGCGCCGGCAGCGCGCCCACCACAGCTTCCAGGATATCGTTGTGCGTGACAAGGCCCTGGATGCTGCCGAACTCATCGGTGACCAGGGCGACGTGCCGCCCGTGTTCCTGCAACAACTCCAGCACGCGCAGCGCCGACGCGCTTTCCGGGACAAACAGCGGCGGTTGCAGGATGCTGCGCAAGTCCAGTTGTTGGCAGGTCAGCGTCTGAACGAGCAGATCCTTCGTGCGGACGATGCCCAGGATCTCCTCCAGGCTCTCCTGGCACACCGGGAAGCGCGAGTGGCGGCTGGACGCGACCTTCTCCCGGATGATATCCGCCGAATCGTTGATGTCAATCCAGACGATCTGCGTGCGCGGGGTCATCAGGCCGCCGACGCGGCGCTCATCCAAACGTAACACCCCCTCGATCATGTCTTGTTCGGCTTCCTCAAACACGCCGCTCTGCCGGCCCTGTTCCACCAGGATGCGCAACTCTTCGGGGGTGATCGCCGGCTCCTCTGACGCCTGCACGCCGAGCAGCCGCATCACTAGATCGGTGGCGGCGCTCAAGAAGCGCACCAGGGGCCGGGCGACCGTCGCCAGACCGGCCATCGGGCCGGCGACGCGGGCGGCCACCCGTTCGGAATCGGCCAGCGCGAGACGTTTGGGCGCCAGCTCGCCCAGCACGAGCGACAAAAACGTGATGGTGACGACAACTGCGCCGACCCCCAGCGCCGTGCTGTAGGGCGCCAGGGGGGGCGCAGTCGCCAGGAGCGTTGCGATCCCTTTGGCGATCGTCGCGCCGCCGAACGCGCCGGCCAAGATGCTGGCGAGGGTGATCCCGACCTGGACGGTTGCGAGGAAGTCGGTGGGACGCTCGGCCAGGGCGAGGGCGGTGCGGGCGCGCGTATCCCCCTCGTCGGCCGCCTGCTGCAGCCGCGCCTTGCGCGCCGACACCACAGCGATCTCGGACATGGCGAGCAGGCCATTGATCAGGATCAGGGAAAGGATGATGATGGCTTCCAGTAGCATAGGATCAGTCCCGCGCCTTCATCCTTCATCAAGGGGGAGTCGGTTGGACGGTGGCAATTCTGCGTACCATCCATTTTTCGGGTTGATCCAAGGCCCGAAACCCACCGTAGTTGCGGTAAAGCTCGTGCGCGTCGCGCGTCGCCAGGATGATCTGCTTCAGCTCGGTCAATGCCGGATGCGCCACGACCGTCTCCACCAACCATTTCGCCAACCCCTGCCCGCGGTGCGATTCCAGGATAAAGACATCGCACAGCCAGCCGAAGGTGGCGTAATCGGTCACCACGCGGGCGAAGCCGACCTGCGCCTCACCGGCATACACACCGAAGCAGAGCGAATGCTCGATGGCGCGCTGCATGACATCCAGCGGCCGGCCCTGCGCCCAATAGGCGCGCTGGCTCAGATACGCATGGACGAACGCCACATCGAGCCGCGCCTTGTCGGTGCTGATGCAGTAGTCGTCCCGCCGATATTCTTCACTCATGCGATCCTTCCGATCCTGGCCGCTATTTTCTGGGCGACCTCCATGACTGACCTGCTGATCCGCAAGGAAAGCCCCAATCTGGATTGGGGGCATCATGGTGAAGATTGTACCACGGTTGGGAAGAAAATGCGAGTATTTCCTATACAACGACGAGTTTCCCCGGAGGGTCACAGTGGTTTCAATACCATGAAATTTCGGATTGACAATCCGAGATTTCATGAAGTGACCCGCTCCATGCGTATCGCGCTGGATGACCTGGCGCTCGACCATCTGTGGGTGCTCCATCCGGGGCCGCACACCTATCCCGTCCACGAGAAGATCACCGTCTGGGCAATGGCGGATCTGGCGCGCCTGCCGGGGGAATTGCGGTCTTGATTCCGCAACCTCTTTGCCTGCCGCCGCGTTGCGCCCCTTCTACTAGTTGCCCATGTGCAACTCGCGCGCACTCACGTGCGTCTGTTGATGGACGCGAGTTGTTGATTGCGGCCGCCGAAGGCGCTATAATTCGGCCGCCTGGCGCAAATCCGTAACGCTCCACCTGACCGTGAAGGGAGAACACGCATGATTTCCACACACGCCTCTCGCTTGCTGCTGGCCGGCCTGGCCCTGGGAGTGGCCTTCGATCTGCTCTTCAACGGCCCCTTGCCGGGCATTTCGCTGCTGATCTTTGCCGTCGCGCTCCTGGCGGCGCTGGCCGCGGCGCTGCGCTGGGAACGCGCCCCGGTCGAGCCGGCCAATCTCTGGCTGCCGGCCGGCCTACTCTTCTTTGCCGGCATGGGCTTCGTGCGCGCCAACGAGTTCCTGGTCTTTCTGAACATCTGCGCGGGACTGGCGCTCATCATCCTGATGGCGGTGTACCTGGCCCAACGCTCGGTGATGCACGTCGGGCTGTTGGGGCTGTGCCTGGCGCCGCTCCAGGCGTTCTTCCTGGCGCTAGGTTACGGCGGGAAGGCCGCGGCGCAAGCGGCGCGCGCCGAGTTGCGACCTGCAGCCGTGCCCGCCCGCGGGCAGGTTGTACCGATCCTCCGCGGGCTGCTGCTCGCCGCGCCGGTGGTGTTGGTCTTTGCCGCGCTGCTCGCCTCGGCTGATCTCGTCTTCGCGGACCTCATTGAGCGTATCTTTCGGCTTGAGTTTTTGGAGGAGCTTTTTCGCTGGGCCGGGCACGGTTGTGTGATCCTGATCGTCGGCTTTCTGCTGGCCGGCGGGCTGGCCTATGCGACGCGACCGCGCGGGCTGGACGCCAGCGACCGGCTGGCCGCCGCCACGCTCCCGCGCTTCCTGGGGGTCATCGAGGCGTCGGTGGTGATCTACGCGGTCAACGCGCTCTTCTTCATCTTCATGCTGATCCAGATCCCCTATCTATTCGGCGGGCAGGTCAACATCGTCGAGGGCAAGTTCACCTATGCCGAATATGCCCGGCGCGGGTTCGGGGAGTTGGTCTTCGTCGCACTACTGGTGCTGGGCATGATGCTCCTGCTGAACGCGGTGACGCGGCGCGACACCGTCCGCCAGACGACCGCCTTCAACCTGGCGGCTACGATCCTGCTGGCGCTGACCGCGGCGCTGCTGGCCTCGGCGTTCAAGCGGCTGTGGCTCTACGAGTTGGCCTACGGCTTCACGCGGATGCGCGTCTACCCGCACGTCTTCATGGTCTGGTTGGCCGCGCTGCTGGCATGGTTCGGCCTGGCGCTGTGGCTGCATCCCAAACAGCTTGCCATCGGGATCTTGATCGCGGGGCTGGGCTTCGTCGCCACGCTGGATCTGCTCAACCCGGACGCCTTCATCGTGCGCCAAAACTTCCAACGTTATACCGGCTTGGCCGTCAGCCCGGCGGGCGCCTCCTACCAGACACCCGAAGTGGATGCCCGGTACCTCACCCAGCTTTCGGAGGATGCCGTGCCCGAGCTGGCCACCGCCGTCGGGCAGACCTCCGGCAAGACGCGGGAGACGCTCGAAGCGCATCTAACCGACCGGCGGAAGGCGATGGATGCTGATCCGGCGTGGCGCCGCTGGCAGGCTTTTCACGTGGCGCGCTATCGGGCCTACGCGGCGTTGGTCGGGCAGTGAGTCGCGGCCACAGCGCATGTGTATGTGTTGCACGTCATGGGTGGGCATGATATACTGCCCGACTGACAGCCGGGCGCGCCATGCCGGGCTGTCTGGACATTCCGTTGCAGTTCGAGCAGGGGCATACCCTTGCGGTCGCCCACGCGGGCAGGCGCAAGGCCATGCCCCTACCCCGGATTGTTGAGAAGATACGCGTTGGGCGGAGGTGCAGAATGAGTGGGTTGCGTGGTCAATTGCTGGAAGTGCTGGTCGAGCCGGGCCTGGCGCCCGACGATCTGCGCCGCCGGATGATGGGTGTGTTGGAGCAGCCTCAGTCGCCACGGCGGATGACATACGAGGAGTTCCTGGCCTGGGCCGATGAAGATTCACATGCCGAATGGGTGGATGGGGAGGTGCGCGTGAGCAGTCCCGCAAGCTATGAGCATCAGGACATCGGTAGTTTTTTGCTTAGCATTCTGCGCGCTTTTGTGGAGACGCGTCATCTGGGGATGGTGTTGGGCGCGCCGTTCCAGATGCGGCTTTCCCTTTCCAGTCGCGAGCCGGACTTGCTCTTCCTGGCAAACGCTCACTTGGATCGCCGTACGGCGACCTACCTGGACGGCCCGGCCGATGTCGTCATCGAAATCCTGTCGCCGGAGAGCGCCGCGCGCGACCGCGGGGAGAAATTCTACGAGTACGAGGCGGCCGGCATCCCGGAGTATTGGCTGATTGATCCGTTGCGCGAGCGGGCGGAATTCTACCAATTGGGCGGCGACGGGCATTATCGGCCCGCCCTGCCGGAAGCCGAAGGCTGCTTCACCTCGCGGGTGATCCCCGGCTTCACCCTGCGCCTCGCCTGGCTCTGGCAGCGGCCAACGGTGCTTGAGGCCCTGCGCGCATTGAAGGTCGTGTGAAAACCATCGCCGTATTCGGCTCCTCGCGCCGCGCCGAGGAGAGCGCCTTGTACCGCGAAGCCCGCGAGTTGGGCGGCCTGTTGGCGCGAGCCGGCTATGCCGTGCTCAGCGGCGGCTACAACGGCAGCATGGCCGCGGTCAGCCGCGGCGCGCGCGAGGCCGGCGGGCAGGTCATCGGTGTCACGTGCGCCATCTTCGACCCGCTGTCACCCAACCCCTGGCTGACCGAGGAGATCAAGGCGCCCACCATGCTCGACCGGCTGGCAATCATGATGGAACGTTCCGATGGCTTCGTAGCCGTGCGTGGCGGCATCGGCACATTGTCCGAAGTCACGCTCGCGTGGAGCCTGATCCAGACGCGTGCGCAGGCCGGCAAGCCGCTCGTCCTGCTTGGCGCCGACTGGCGCCCCATCGTGGACGCCTTTCGCAGCTATTCCGATCTCGGCGGAACCATCGCCGGATTGGCCCGCGTCGTCCACACCCCTGCAGATGTCCTGCCCGCCTTGAGCGCGCCCCCAACAATGCACACATCTCTCACAACGAGTTTATTTGCATAGGAGTCGCATACATGGCAGAAAAAGGCGTTACCCCGCGTGGCGAAGATTACGCGCGTTGGTACACGGATGTCGTTCAGAAGGCTGAGTTGGCCGACTATTCCCCGGTCAAGGGGTGCATGGTCATCCGGCCCTACGGTTATACGCTTTGGGAGAACATCCAGGCGGCGCTCGACCGGCGCTTCAAGGAGACTGGCCACGTCAATGCCTATTTCCCGCTCTTCATCCCGTTAAGCTTCCTCCAGAAGGAAGCGGAGCACGTGGAGGGTTTTGCGCCGCAACTCGCCGTCGTGACGCACGGCGGCGGTGAGAAGCTGGAGGAGCCGCTGGTCGTCCGCCCCACCTCCGAGACGATTATCGGCCACATGTACAGCCAGTGGATCCGTTCCTATCGTGATCTGCCGGTGCTGATCAACCAATGGGCCAACGTCGTGCGTTGGGAAATGCGCACGCGGCTCTTCCTGCGCACGACCGAATTCCTCTGGCAGGAGGGGCACACCGCGCACGCCACCCAGGCGGAAGCGGAAGAAGAGACGCGGCGCATGGTCGGCGTCTATGCGGACTTCGCGATCAACGAGGCGGCGATCCCGGTGATCCAGGGCAAGAAGAGCGACCGGGAGAAGTTTGCGGGCGCGATCTACAGCACGACCATCGAGGCGATGATGGGCAACGGCTGGGCGCTCCAATCGGGCACCAGCCACTTCCTGGGCCAGAACTTCGCCAGGGCCTTCGACATCAAGTTCCTGAACCCGAAGAACGAGATGGATTACGCCTGGACGACGAGCTGGGGACTGAGCACGCGCATGGTCGGCGCGATCATCATGGCGCACGGCGATGACCAGGGTCTGGTGTTGCCCCCGCGCCTGGCTCCGACGCAGGTCGTGATCGTGCCGATCTGGCGCAAGGACGCCGAGAAGACCCCGGTGCTGGCGTTGGCCCAACAGGTGGTCGCGACGCTCAAGGCCGCCGGCATTCGCGTCAAGCTGGACGACCGCGAGGAGGTCAGCGCGGGCTTCAAGTTCAACGACTGGGAGATGCGGGGCGTGCCGCTGCGCATCGAGATCGGCCCGCGTGACGTGGAACAGAACGCGGTCGTCTTCGCCCGCCGCGACATCTTTGGCAAGGCAGGCAAGACCTTCGGCGTGCCGGTCGCAGGGATCGCCCAGGCGACGGCCGATATGTTGACCTCGCTCCAAGCGGCCTTGCTTCAGCGCGCTACGGCGTTCCGCGAAGCCAACACCCGGCCAGCCAGGAGCTATGACGAGTTCAAGCAAATCCTGGATGGGCCGGGCGGCTTCATCCGCGTCCACTGGGCCGGCTCGAACGAAGACGAAGATCGCATCAAGGACGAGACGAAGGCGACGATCCGCTGTTATCCGTTCGACGCGCCGGAGGGCGAGGGGGTCTGCTTCTACACCGGCCGGCGCACCGACCGGGTGGCGATTTTTGCGCGGGCGTATTGATGGAGGATGGATAACCAGGGAAACAGCAGACAAGGAAACAAGTTGGGCGAGTTTGCGTTGCGGATCGCTTCGACTGAGGAACTATACTCTAAACGGCTGAGATTTGGATTTTTCGGAAGGGCTGGGAGTTCTAGCGTAACGGTTGTGCAATCAGACTCTGATTGCACAACCGTTACGCTAGTTGCCGCAAAAAAATCCAAGTTTCAATCGTTCGTAGTATATCAACGCATGATCAGCGGCAGGAAGACGTAGCTCAAGTCCAGCCGTGCAATCTTACTTACGCCACCTAACCAATCGAGCTCCGCATACCAGATGTGACCATCCGGCCCGACCGTAATGTCCGTGGGATACACGTTGGGTGAAGCGATCGGAAACCTGACGAACTGACCGGTGAGGGACATCCGGCCGATCCAACCGACCCCGCCGACAAACCAAAGTTGCCCTTCCGGGCCTGCGATGATATCTTCGGGCCATTGATACCAATTTGCCGGCAAAGCAAACCCAAGGATGACGCCGCATGGGGTAATCCGCCCGATTGTGGAAGCTGCCGTGAACCACAAATTGCCGTCCGGCCCTGCGGTGATGCCCAACGGAGACTCGATCCCAGTGTCAGGGTACAAACTAAACTCGGTGACCTTCCCAAAGGGTGTGATCCGCAGGATGCCGGAATTGTATGTATGTGCAAGCCACAGGTTATCATCGGGACCGGCCGTGATCGCCTTCAGGCTCGGAAAACCTCCCGAAACGACCGGCACAGGAAACCTGGTCACCACCCCATCCGGCGTCAGGCGGCCGATGGCCTGCTGCGCCTCATCTGCAAACCACAAGTTGCCATCCGGCCCGGCCGTGATGTCAATCGGCGCGCTATACGACGCTGACAACGTGAATTCGGTCATGACCCCGGCCGGCGTGATCCGGCCGATCGTGCCGCGCGTACACATGGTGAACCACAGGTTGCCGTCTGGCCCGGCCGTGATACGATACGAATCCGAAGGCGTCCCACACGGCCCCGGCACATCCGGCCGCGTGTGGATGCCGAGGTCGGTGGGCCGGCCCCAGGTCACGGCATTAGCAGGATCAGGGTTGCCGTCGTTGGGCATCGGAAAGGTGGTGACCACGCCATCCAGCGTCAAGCGCCCGATGACGCTGCCCGTAGTGTACCACAGATTGCCATCCGGCCCGGCCGTCAGGGACCATGGCTGATCGCCCGGTGGCAAGGGATATTCTATGGCCTGCACACGCCCGGATGGGGTGGCTTCGACGCTGTCCGGCCTCAACAGAGCGGCAACCACCAGAAATACTATCCCACAACCTGTCAGTAATAGGTCTCGCTTGGTACACATCGGACCCTCCGGGCCATACTTCCAACTGGAGCGACAATAGCCGTCACGCGACCTTACGGCTGATTCGCCCCGACTGCCGCAGCCGGCGTGGTTGATGGGGTAGGCGTGACCGGCAAGGCTGGAACAGCGTCCGTGGGACGATCATGCGGATGAGCGGTCCGCTCGGCTGCCACCAGCGTTGCCTGCAGAATGCCGGGCGGCACACGCGTCCGGACCTCCGCCGCCTGCGTCGCTACCACTTCCTGTTTATCCAGATAACGTCCATACGGCGTAGGCAAGGGACTGACCGGGTCAAATGCGGTGATGGGCGCGGCAACGCGCGCCAAACCAGCAGCGAACAGCATTAGAATACCAACAACTAGTGGTACGAGTTTTCTTGTCATGGCTAAGAACTCCTTGCAGGCAGGCTACACACGAACTCCGCATACGCCACTGGGTCAAGGGTATTGTGTTAACATTACGCGAAAGCTTTCACCGACTGGCGTCAGATTATTCGAGTCATATAGCAGATCGGAAAGATCGTATGCGTCTTGTGTTGTTCCATATGGACAATCATCTGAATACCATGCCCATGCCTTGACCTCGGGAATCGTTGAGAACCCCTGCACATACCGATCGAAGATGTCCTTGATATGCTGATCTTTTCTGCCGATCAGGACAGTCTGACCAAGAACACCAAACTCCGTCACAATGGTATCACCGCTGTAACCCTCCTCCTGGTATTTGGCGATAAAGTCGCGAAGCAACTGGACGTCTTGATCAACCAGGCCCAGCCTGGCAGCATCTGAGAGCGCCCACAGATCGCCCACCATGAAGTTGAGATACGGATGCACGTGAAACCCGGTGACGCCGGGAATCACGCGCGATCCATTGTGCGATTGCGCCCATAGCGCCAGCGCGCCGTCGAGCAGCGCACCTCCAACAGCCCCGCCTGGCCGTAGGACAATACCCCCGACGTAAACCGGGCCTTTTCAGGAGCCACTCGCTTTCATGTTCGCCACTTGCACAATGACATCCAGAACACCCTGTGGAGTGAGGGTGTTGTCTTGCGATGCCGCCTCTGGCTCATTTAGCACTAGTACCGGGCGGCCATCATTGCAGGCGCTACCTTGATAAGCCGGACTCAAGAAGGTTGCCAGACTAGTATCGCGATTCGGAGAGCGCACCATGGGAATGTGCCGCTGTAGCTCATAACCACCGGTCGGATCAACTGGATCGTAACAATTAGGCGACCAAGTATGATACCAGTAGTTTGCGTAATTGCTGTAGGGTGGATACCATGCAAGTGACCTCCCCGTATATGGAGCGACTCCCACCATGCGCCACTGAAATGATTTTATCACCAGTGGCAGGTAAGCTCTCGGTATCAGAGTGGGGGTGGGCGTAATCACCAACGGGGATACGCTGGCGTTCACTAGGTTGGGCGCGAGGGTAGGCAACAGATCAATCGAAAGCAAATCCGCGCCCCGTGAAACGCTGCGTCTGGCTGAAAAGGTCGGGACAACGTGTCGCTGATTGATGCGCACGTCATTTGTTCCGAGTATCAACGCAGATGACGCGTCAAGTGCTGCTTGCAATGGGAAGGATGCAGAGTTAACCGGCGAGCCCATCTGTGATGTCAAGATACATGCAAGCAATAGACCCGACCAAACTGGCAAACGACGCGACACAGGAATGCCCTCCGGTCAGAAAAGCAGAAGAAATCCGGCTTCTCATCCGTGCATGGTGCGTACAGCAACTAACGGGAATATATCATAGCTCACATCAAAATACAAATTGATTAGGCAAGGGAACAAGATGTATTCGTGCATCGTATTAATCAGGTTTTGGCAACCAGAGATGCAAGAGCGGAAGCCGCCTCACTTCAGGATGTAGTACGTCGCCTTCCGATCCCCTACCTTCATGATCAATCCCTGATCCACCATCTCCGCCAGCTCGCGGCGGATCGTCTCGTCGCTTAGTTCCGGGCAGAGGTCGCGAAACTCGCGGTTGGTGATCGCGCCGCGCTCGCTCAGGTAGGCCACCGCCTTTTCCTGGCGCGGGTTGAGCCGGCGGTTGCTCCACCGCTGGGCGGCCGGTTCTTTGCTCACCAGTTCTTCCCCGCGGCCGCGCAGCGTCACGCGAAAGCCCGCGGCCGTCTCCTCGAAGACCGGCGGCGGCAGGCCCGCTTCGGTCATCGCGGCCACCATGCGATCAATCCCGTAGCCCAGCCGCTCGACAAAGCCCAGGTCGGAGAGGACCTGGACGATGACCTCGTTGCGCGAGAAGCGTTCGGTCATCAGGTTGGCGAGTGTGACGTGGCCGGGGAGCCGGCCGGGGCTGTAGACCTCCAGGCGGTCGCTGAAGATCAGGACGCGGATGCCCTCGCCGCGGATCGCGTAATCGCGATGCGCTACCGCATTGACGACCGCCTCACGCACGACCGGCAGCGGATATTCAGTCGTCTCCTCGCGAGTGAAACCCTTGATCCGCATCCCGCGGCGCATGTTTGCGTTCAGGAATGCTTCGGCCTGACGGATTTGATCGGGCAGCGCGCCGCTGGCGTCGTGGCGCACGAATTCGTCCCCCATCGTCGGGCCGGCGTAGCGCACCAGGATGATTTCGGCGTGGTGGAGGAAGCGTTGCGGCTGGCGGCCAAACAACAGGATGCCGGCGTGGCTCGGCGTCAGCCCGTCTACGGTTTGCGCCAGGCAGCCGCGGGCCAGCAGCAGCTTCTGGAGGTCGCCCGCCGGCTGGTCGAGCGCCTCCCAGTAGGCATTTACTTGCACGGGGTCGAGGTCATCCAGTGTGGCGTCTGGGACCGCCCGCGCGTCAAAGCTCGTCTCTCCGCGTTCCAGCAGCAGGCCGGTCAGCTCGCCGGTAGTCAAGAGCCGATTGCGCCCGTGGCCGTCGGCCATGCGCGTCAAATAGCGGCCATCCAGGCTGTAGACGTGCGGCATCCCGGGCGGGACTTCCACCACGCAGACCGCCTTGCCGCCGAGGTCAACGATTTGGGGGAGGGGCAGGATGAGGGGCGGCGCGGAGAGCAGTCCGGCGGCTTGCACCGCGGCGCGAGTCTCGTCGGCGCTTGCTACGCCGGCGACCTTGCCCGCGGCGGTGATGCCGACGAGCAGATGGCCGCCGTGGGCATTGGCGAGCGCGATCAGGGTTTCAGCCAGTTTGGTCGGGTTGGTCGCGGCCGGGGCGAAGGCAAGGCGCTCACCCGGCCCGGCGGAAAGCAGCCGGGTCAGGTCTTCAGCGGGCCAGGCGGGACGGGGGAGGATCATGCGGGTGTAGCAGCCCCGACCATATCTACGATGATTCGGCGGCCATCTTCCAGGGTGATCTGGTTGTCGTGCACGCGCACCGTTTGATCCCCAGATGACAAAATCAGACGATTGCCGATTAGCTTTCCCGTTAACCGGATAATGTTTTTCGCAGCGCGCCGTGGAATCTTGACCTGGAAACTCACCGGCTCCGTGTTGTCAACGTAATCTTCGAAGTCGTGAGTGTCCCAGAAAGCTGCTGCCTCGGCCAATGTCTGGAAAGTAGGAATCTCAGCCATTTCTTTTGCGCCTCCGGAAATCAAGTGCGTTGAAGAAGACTTCTTCTACTTCGTCATCGGCGACCGTGTGAAGTCGCGCCAACTTGTCAATGACATCATCTGACCAGAGGACACCGAGGATTTCCATGGCGAGATCCCCCCGTGCGACTCAACGGATTGAGCACAATTATACTACTCGGTGCTGCTCAGCAGGCGATTATGCCTCACGCGTTGCCCACCAGAGCATCTTCCTTTGGTTTGATGGCGGTGAAACCCGCCTCATGCAGGATCTCAGCCCGCTTGCTCCCGAATGTCTTGATGAAGATGCGATGGAGGCGCGCCTCCAGTTCCGGTCGCCGTTCCAATAGCGAGGGTAACTGTTCATCGAGCAGGTCAAGCATCTCTTCGTCAGTCAACTGAAATCGGGTCGCCACGGCCATTTTGCACCTTCACGTCACGCATCATACAGGATGTGCGGCTGTTTCGCAAGCGATCGTTCAGCGCAGCTCGACGCGGCTGATCCGCCAGAGGGTATCGGCGTTGGCCTTTTCGTTCGCCATGCTAACCAGGGTCCAGCGTGCTTGACGAGTGGGCGTTCCCTCCGCCAGCACGATCTCGGTTTCAACCACGGCGGGCGGCTCGCTGTTCAGCCACCAGACCTGCGGACGATTTGAACCGTCGGGCGACGGCGTGCCGCCGGTCGGCGTCCAGGTGAAGCGACTGCCCGGCGGCGGATACCAGCCCAGCGTGCCGGGCGACGAGACGGAGAGGACGCGGATCGGCGTCTTGCGAGTGACGCTCTTCAGCTCGATCAGTTCCGGGGGCAACCACTTTTGGGCTTCATCCGTCAGGTAGCTTCCGCCGGTCGGTGTCGGTGCGGAGGGGTTCTGGCCGCGTAGCAGCGCCATGACGACCCCTTCCGGGTAGGTCGGGTCTTTCGGCGCGCCATAGCAAAAGTCCAGCGTGTAATCGCCCTTGACCTCCGCGAAGTCCAGCCCCGGCGGGAGGTCAGTCTTGGCGACAGGCGGTGTGCGGCGGTAGTGCCGGACGGCGCATAGCAGGCTGCGCTGGTTGAGTTGATTGTAGACGTAGACCCCGACTGCCGCCGTGCCCGAATTATCGGTGGCTGATGGCTTGCTTGGATCGGGGCTGGCCGCGTCATAGGCGCGCAGCCGGACGTTGCCCTGGATGTGCCAGCCGACATAACCGATCTGCTCGCCTTCCCACCGGAAAACTGACAGCGTAGTAGGAAAAGCGTCGTAGCTGTAGCCGTAGACCAGGATCTCTTTCGCCTGACATTTGCCGCCGGCGGCCGATGCCGGCAGCAGATAGACCGCCACACCGCTCTGACCCAGATAACCTTGCCCTTTGCCGCCGTAGATGTCGGGGAGGAGCTTGTAGGGTACCATGAAGGCCGGCCGATAGGTCGCCTCGACGCCGGGCGCTTGGGGTACCCGGTTCACCTGTGTGTCGTAGATCACACCGCCGATCAGACCCCGGCTGGCAACCGTGCCTGCATCGTAGCTGTAAATGATCAGATATTCGTCATCGCCGTCGCTGTCAAAGTCGCACGTCTTGAATTGCCCTGGGACGACCTTCCATGAACCGGAGATCATCGTCTGAAGGTCTATTGGCAGCCCGGTGGTGACGGGCAGCGGCACGCGCGGGCGCAGAACAGAAAAGATAAACAGCAGCCCTGCCGCCGCAACCAGCACGATGATGACGATACGCGACAGCCTCACAAGATTTCTCCGTCAACTCGCGACCGCAGGTTGGGCGGCCGGTTGTGCGTCCGCCGGCGGCGCGTTGGCCCGCTTCTTACGTGAGCGGGTCGGTTTCGGCCTCGGGGCCTTCGGCGTCCCAGGCAGGAGCGCGGCCGAGAGGATCTCGTCCATCCGCTCTACCGGCACGATTTTTAGCTCGCGTTGCACGTCGCGCGGTACATCCACCAGGTCTTTCTGGTTGCGTCGCGGGATCATGACCATCTTCATCCGGTTGCGATGCGCGGCCATCAGCTTTTCCTTCAATCCACCGATCGGTAATACGCGGCCGCGCAAGGTGATCTCGCCCGTCATCGCGACCTCGTGGCGCACCGGCCGCTCGGCCAGCGCGGAGATCATGGCGCTGGCGATGGTCACGCCGGCGCTTGGGCCGTCCTTCGGGATCGCGCCTTCCGGGACGTGGACATGCAGGTCTATCTTGTCGAAATCCACCCCGGTCAGGCCAATCTGCGCGGCGTGAGCGCGCGCATAGGTCAGCGCGGCCTGCGCCGACTCCTGCATCACCTCGCCGAGCTGGCCGGTGAGCATCAGGTTGCCCTTGCCCTCCATGAGCGAAACCTCCACCTGCATCACGTCGCCGCCGGCTTCAGTCCAGGCCAGCCCGTTCGCCACGCCGACCTCGTCCGTCTCGTTCGCCAGCCACTCGCTGTATTGGGGCGGGCCGAGGAATTTGTTCAGCATACCGGGCGTGATGCGACGTTGCGCGGGCTTTTCCTCCGCGATGCGCCGGGCCACCTTGCGGCAGACATTAGCGATGGCGCGCTCGAAATTGCGCACACCGGCCTCGTAGGTGTACTCGCGGATGATCGTGCGCATGGCCGCCGTGCTGAACTGCATCTGCGCCGCCTGCAGGCCATGCGCTTCGAGCTGGCGCGGGATCAAGAAATGGCTGGCGATCGCCAGCTTTTCTTCATCCACATAGCCAGGGAACTCGATGACCTCCATGCGGTCGCGCAGGGCCGGCGGCACAGGGTCGAGGATGTTCGCCGTCGTGATGAACATCACCTTGCTCAGGTCGTAGGGCACCTCGAGATAGTGATCGCTGAACGCGTTGTTCTGTTCGGGATCGAGCACCTCCAGCAGCGCCGCCGCGGGATCGCCCCGAAAATCCATCCCCAGCTTGTCAATCTCGTCGAGCATGAAGAGCGGGTTGATCGAGCCGGCGTTGTGCATCGTTTGGATGATCCGGCCCGGCATCGAGCCGATGTAGGTGCGGCGGTGCCCGCGGATTTCGGCCTCATCGCGGACACCGCCCAGGCTGACGCGCACGAACTTGCGTCCCAACGCCTCGGCGATGGATTTGCCCAGGCTGGTTTTGCCGGTGCCCGGCGGCCCGACGAAGCAGAGGATGGGGCTTTTCATCTTTTCGCGCGCCAGCTTGCGCACGGCGATGTGCTCCAGGATGCGCTCTTTGGCCTTCGGCAGCCCGAAGTGGTTGCGGTTGAGGATCTGCTCGGCGCGCTGGATGTCGAGATTGTCCTCGGTGGCGGTCTGCCAGGGCAAGCCCAACAGGATATCCAGGTAGTTGCGGATGATCGCGGTTTCCGGCGACATGGGCGGCATGACGGCGAGCTTCTTGATCTCCTCCTCCGCTTTGGCGCGGATCGCTTCCGGCATCCCGCTGGCGGCCAGCTTTTCCTTCAGCTCGCGCACATCGCGCTGGGTCTCATCCTCTTCGCCAAGCTCGGTCTGGATCGCCCGCAACTGCTCGCGCAGGTAGTATTCACGCTGCGATTTGTCCAGCTCTTGCTGCACCTGGGTCTGGATGCGATCTTCAAGCTCCAGGACGTCCAACTCTTGACCCAGCATGATGCTCAGCCGTTGCAGCCGGACGTTGACATCGAGCGTCTCGAGCAATTCCTGGCGCTGCTCCAGATCCAGCTCCAGCACGTGGCCCAGGAGATCGGCCAGGCTGCCCGGCTCCTTCTCGTTCATGGCGGCCACGTAGGCGTCTTCGGGCAGGTTCGGGTTCAGGTTGACGGCCTTCTCGAACAGCGCCAGGACCGCGCGCATCAGCGCCTCGGAGGCCATGTCGTGTCGTTCATCCTCGAACAGCGGCACCCCGCGCACCCGCAGATAAGGCTCGGTGTCCACCAGCTCGACGATGCGTACCCGCTCGATGCCCTGCACGAGCACAGTCGTGCTGCCGTCGGGCATCCGCAGCACGCGACCGATCTCCACCGCCGTGCCGATCGTGTACAGATCCGAGAGGTCGGGATCTTGCATCTCGGGGTTGCGCTGCGCCACCACCAGGAGGGGCACGTGCATCGCCTCGGCCGCCTCGACCGCCCGCACCGACCGGTCGCGACCCAGAAAGAGCGGCGTCACCATATTCGGGAAGACGACGGTATCGGGGGAAGGGAGCAGCGGGTACTCGTTGCCCTCCAGACCCTCGATTTCATGGCTGCGCGGCCGGCGCACTTCGCCGCGCCGCACCCCGCGTTTGCGCGCCAGCAGGCTCACCAGCGGCCAGTTGTTGTTAACGACGGGCGATATTTCCGCTTTCAAGTACGACAAGATTCCTCCGCTACCGACACATCATCGGGAACAGGCTGGCCGGGTGTTTCGTCCTGGTAGACCCAGTCATCCGGCGGAAAGGCGCGCGGGTGGCGCGCGACCCAGGCCCGACGCGCCTGGGCGACAACGAAAGCCGAGCCGGTGACACAGATCAGATCTCCGGGCGCCGCCCACGCCAGGACATCGCTCAGCGCCGCGTCGAGGGAGTCGGTCGCGGCGATGGCGCACGCCGGCGCGATTTCCCGCGCCAGGGCCGCGAGCTGGGCCGGATCGGCCTGCCGCGGGTGGCCGCTACGCGTGAGCACGATCTTGACCGGCAGGGCATAGCCGTCGGCCGGGGCCGCGGGCAGCAGTGTGCGCAGCATGGCCGGGATGTCCTTGTCGGCCGAGGCGCCGAACACCAGCGCGGTGCGCCGGCCGGCCGCGGCCGGGAAGAAGCGCGCCAGGGTTTCGCGCAGCCGTAGCGCCGAATCGCCGTTGTGGGCGCAATCCACGATCAGGTCCGGCTGGCGTTGCAACGCCTCGAAGCGACCGGGCCAGCGTGCATTCGCCAGGCCGGCCTGCACCGTATCGTCGCTGAGGGACATGCCCTGGTCGCGCAACTCGGCCAGCATGGCGACCGCGACCGCAGTATTGTCGAGCTGGTGCTCCCCGGTGAGCGTGATCTGGAGGTCGGGCAGCGCGTACCCATCGGCCCGGCGCAGCGTCAAGGTCTGGCCGGCAATGGTCGCGGTCTGGCCGACCGCCGTCCAATCGCGGCCAATCAGCGCCAGACAGCTCTCCCGATCGGCGCAGGCTTGCTCGATCACCCGCAGCGCTTCGGGCGCCTGCGGCGCGCTCACGACGGGAACACCCGACTTAATGATGCCCGCTTTTTCCGCGGCGATCAACGCCAGGGTCGGGCCGAGCAGCTCGACATGGTCGAAGCTGATCGAAGTGATGCCGCAGACCGCCGGCGCTGCCACATTGGTCGGATCGAGGCGGCCGCCCAGCCCGGTCTCGATCACCGCCCACTCGACCCCCCGCCGGGCGAAGTAGCTGAAGGCCAGCGCGGTCATGATCTCGAAGGTGTTGATCCCCCGCGTCGCCTCGAACGCGGGTCGCAGATCGGCGAGCAACTCGACCAGCTCGGCCTTCGCCATCAGCGCGCCGTTGAGCCGGATGCGCTCGCGAAAGGTGTGCAGATGCGGCGAGGTGTACAGCCCCGTGCGATAGCCGCCACACCGCAGCACCGACTCGATCATGGCCGAAGTCGAGCCTTTGCCTTTGGTGCCGGCGATGTGAACGCACCGGAAGCGATCCTGGGGCCGGCCTATCCGGCTCAATAGATCGTGCATCCGGTCCAAACTCAAGATTGCGGCTTCCTCGCCAAACCGGACATGCTTCTCATGGCTGACATAACTGAAAATAAACTCGAGGGCGTCCTGGTAGCGGCCCATTCGTATCTCCACCTTGCATTTGTGCTACAAAGGTCATTCTAGCGCAACCGGTGTCAAATGACAAACGGTTGACACAACCATTCCAAATGACTGCCACACCGCCTTGACAAGCGCCGGATTCCCCTTTATCCTTACACTATCCCACAGACAGGCGCGCGCCTGTCGGGCTGATTTGGCCTGGATGGAGTGTATCCATGCGTGTAGCGCAGCGTCGTTGGTTTGTCGTAGCCATCTTCTTTTTCTTCATGCTATTACATCAGTCGGACCGGCTGCTGATCAGCACGCTGACGCCCGATATCATGGCGACCTTTCAGATCACGATGGCGCAGATGGGCGCGGTGTCCACCGGCGCGCTGATCGTCGCCGCGGTGTGCTATCCGATCTGGGGCTATCTTTATGACCGGTATGGCCGGGCCAGGCTACTGGCGCTGGCCTCCTTCATCTGGGGCGCCACCACTTGGCTGAACGCCATCGCGCCGAACTTCCGTAGTTTCCTCGCCACCCGCGCCAGCACCGGCCTGGATGACTCCAGCTACCCCGGCCTCTACAGCCTGATCGCCGACTACTTCCCACCCAAGATGCGCGGCAAGGTGAACGGTATTTTGCAATTGGCGATGCCGCTCGGCTTCCTGTCCGGCATGATCCTGGCGTTGGCGCTCAAGGAGTCCATCGGCTGGCGCGGCGTCTTCTACATCACCGGAGTGCTGGGCATCGCCCTCGCCGCGCTGATCCTCCTGGGTGTGCGCGAGCCGCCGCGCGGGGGCAGTGAGCCGGAGATGGCCGGCGTCGAGCAGGTAACCACGTATCGCTTCAGTTGGCCGGTGGCGCGGGCGTTGCTCTCGAAACGCACCCTGCGGCCGCTGTTCTTGCAGGGCTTTTTCGGCGTCTTCCCGTGGAACGTGATCACCTTCTGGTTCTTCACCTACCTGGAGAGGGAGCGCGGCTATTCGGGCGCCATGCTGTTTGTGACCATGGCCGCGGCTGTGCTGGTGCTGGCGGCCGGCTACCCGCTCGGCGGCGCATTGGGTGATGCGTTCTTCAAGCGCACCCCGCGCGGCCGGCTGATCGTCGCCGGGATCGGTGTGCTGACCGGCGCGCTGCTGCTGATCCTGACGCTCCGCGTCCCGGCCACGAACCAGAGCCTGTTCCTGCTGATGCTGGCGCTCACCGCGCTCTTCATTCCGTTCGCCGCGCCCAACGTCGTCGCGACGGTCTACGACATCGCCCTGCCCGAGGTGCGCAGCACGGCATTGGCGATTCAATACCTGATCGAATCGGCCGGCGCGGCGCTGGCGCCCCTGATCGCCGGCGCCATCGCCGATCGCTCGTCGTTGCACGACGCCATCCTGGTGATCTGTGTCTCGACCTGGATCGTGTGCGCCTTCTTTTTCACCTTTGCCGCGCGCACCGCGCCGCACGACATCCATGTGCTGCGCGATGAGATGCGCGTGCGCGCGGCGCATGAAAAGGAGTTGGCGGGTCAGACATCGTAATGCAAAAACGCAACTTGAAAGTTTTGCACTCTGTAGTATAATTGCGTCAAGATCATCTGGGCGCCGGTCTGTTGTGGTATCTTGTGACTTGGCCGCGCGATCCATCATTCATGGGTGACTCACATCAGAAAGGAGCAAGTATGTCCCTCAATCTGAACCCCTGGCTCGCTTTGTTGTTGGGCATCCTCATCGGCTGGGTCTTGGAATGGTTACTCGAGTTATGGTTTTTCCGCAGGCGGCGGCTGGAATGCCAGCGCCGCTTAGCCGATGTCGAAGCCCGGTTGCGCGTCCGCGACGAGGAGTTGCGGCGCGAAAAGAGCAGGATGCGCTCGCTGGAAGACGAGTTGGCGGTCAGCCGCGCGGCCGCGCCTGCGGTAGTGGCCATCGTTGAGCCGCCTGCGGTCGAGATCGCCGTCCCGGAGGTCACGGCCGAGGCGCCCGCAGTCGAGGTCGCCGCACCGGAGGCCGCGGCTGAGGCGCCCGCAGTCGAAGTCGCCGCACCGGAGGTCGCGGCTGAGGCGCCCGCAGTCGAAGTCGCCGCACCGGAGGTCGCGGCCGAGGCGCCCGCAGTCGAAGTCGCCGCACCGGAGGTCGCGGCTGAGGCGCCCGCAGTCGAAGTCGCCGCACCGGAGGTCGCGGCCGAGGCGCCCGCAGTCGAAGTCGCCGCACCGGAGGTCGCGGCCGAGGCGCCCGCAGTCGAGGCCGTCGCGCCAGAAGTCACGGCCGAGCTGCCCGCAGTCGAGGCCGTCGCGCCAGAAGTCACGGCCGAGCTGCCCGCAGTCGAGGCCGTCGCGCCAGAAGTCACGGCCGAGCTGCCCGCAGTCGAGGCCGTCGCGCCAGAAGTCACGGCCGAGCTG